>Ga0164243_10000312_pt1 | contig 99896 bp, 95 predicted proteins | sample OricompcompostOP_FD_108781 | JGI IMG/M metagenome (GOLD analysis project Ga0164243, IMG submission 108781) | Organic Plus compost microbial communities from Emeryville, California, USA - Original compost - Organic plus compost (OP) | ecosystem: Engineered > Solid waste > Mixed feedstock >... | reverse complement strand
GCGCTGCCTCGACCGGCTCGACGAGGCGGCCACCGAGTTCGCCGAGGCGCTGGACCGGTTCGTGGCGGTGCGCGACCGCCGGGGCGAGGCGGCCGCGCTCTACAACCTGGCGGTGGTGGCCCGTCGGCGTGGCCACCCCGACGCGTCCCACGAGCTCTGCCTGCGCAGCCTCGAGCGCTACCACGAGCTCGAACTGCCCGAGGGCGAGGCAGACGTCGCCGAGGCGATCGCCTGCCTGGAGGTCGCCCGGTCCCGGCCCGAGGCCGCCCTACGACTGCTCGCCGCGGCCGACCGTACCCGTCGCGAACTGGGCTCGGTGGTCTTCACCCCCGACGAGATCGCCGACCGCGACGCCGCGCTCGCGGCGGCCCGGAAGATGCTCGGCGGGATCCCCGCGGTGCCCGAGGTGACCTTGGCCGATCTGGTGGCCGACCTGCTCGCCGCGCCCCGGCCCGCCACCAGCAGCCCGCTCACCGCCTGAACCCGGCAACGCCCGGTCGGACCCGGCCGACCTTCGTCGTTGGCGGAGGCGCTCCGTGAACCGTTCGCCCCGCCCGGTACGACGAACAGGGCATGGATGGGAGCCGCATCGCCGGGCATGTGACTCTTGGCCTCGTCGTGCTGGGAGAACCGGGAGGTCACGCATGCTGACGCGGCCGCCGGATCCGCGGGCGGACTCCCAGCTTCTCGCGGCGATCGTGGACGGCGACCGGGAGGCGTTCGCCGAGCTGTACCGGCGGCATCTGCCGTGGCTGTTGGTGCGCCTGGGGCGGCGGTGCTCGTCGCCCGAGCTCGTCGACGAGGTCGTGCAGGACACGTTCGTGGCGGTCTGGCGGTCGGCCGGGCGGTGGGACGGCCGGGGCGAGGTGGCCGCGTGGATCTGGGGCATCGGTATTCGCCGCCTGGTCGACGCGTTGCGGCGGGGCCGGCCGCCGGCCGATGAGCTGACCGAGTTCGCCGGCGTCGAGACGTCGGCCGAGGAGCATGTGCTGCTCGCCGTCCAGTACGGCGATGTCGGGGCGGCGTTGGCCAGCCTCTCCCCGGAGCTGCGGGCGGTCGTGCAGGCGACGGTCCTGGACGGGTTGACCACGCGGGAGGCCGCCCGGCTGCTGGGCATCCCGCCCGGCACGGTCAAGACACGGATGATGCGCGCCCGCGCTCTGCTGCGGGAGCGGCTGGCATGACGGGGAGGTTGCGATGACCGTCTGGCACCTGGATCCGGAGGCGATCCGCCGGTACGCGCGGGGTGCCGCCCCGCCGGGCCTGGCCGCGTCGGCCGAGGCGCACCTGATGAGGTGCGCGACCTGCCGGGACGCGATCGCGTCGCACGTCGATACGCGGCGGGTCGAGGCGATCTGGCACGAGGTGGTCGACCGGGTCGACGCTCCCCGGCCGAGCTGGCCCGAACGGATGCTGGCCCGGCTCGGCGTCGGCGAGGCGACGGCACGCCTCGTCGCTGCCACGCCGACCCTGCGGGGGCCGTGGCTGCTGGGGATCGCGGGCGTACTCGCGCTCGCCGTCTGGGCGGCCCAGGTCGACGAGCGCCTGCTGCGGATGTTGCTCGTGGCCGCCCCGCTCGGGCCGCTGGCCGGCGTCGCGGTCGCCTTCGCGGGCGGCCTCGACCCGACCCGGGAGATCGGGCTGGCCGCGCCGTACCCGGGACTGCGCCTGCTGTTGATCCGTACGGCCGCGGTCCTGGCGGTCACGGTGCCGATCGTGGCCGCGGCCGGGCTCGCGCTACCCGGCTCCCACTGGCTGGCCGCCGCCTGGCTGCTGCCCACGGCCGCGCTCACCTGCACAGCGCTGGCGCTGATGGCCCGGATGACACCCGTCGTCGCCGTCGCCGTCGTGGCCGCGGCCTGGGTGCTGGTGGCCACCCCGACCGCCATGGCCGGCCACCTCGACCTCGCCTTCGGCGTCGGCGCCCAGATCTTCTGGCTCGCCGTGGCCGTCGGTGGCGGCCTGTGGCTCGCCGTCACCCGTAACACCGTCACGATCAAGCTCGGGAGAAGCGCATGACTGTACGCGTGCGGAGCGCGACGAAGTCCTTCGGTCGCACCACGGCGCTGGACGGCGTCGACCTCGACGCCGGCCAGGGGGTGACCGGTCTGCTGGGACCGAACGGCGCCGGCAAGACGACCCTGCTCCGGATCATCGCCACCGTCCTGGCACCGGACCGGGGCGCGGTGAGCCTGCTGGGCCGCGACCCGGCGCGCCCCGACGACCGGACCCGGATCCGCGAACGCCTGGGCTACCTGCCGCAGGACGCCGGCTTCCACCGGGGGTTCACCGTCTTCGAGTTCATCGACTACGTGGCGATCCTGAAGCAGATGACCGACCGGCGGGCCCGGCACGACGAGGTCCGCCGGGTCATCACGCTGACCGGGCTGGCATCGGTCAGCGCCAAGCGGATCCGGGCACTCTCCGGCGGCATGCGCCGGCGGGTCGGGTTGGCCCAGGCCCTGCTCGGCGATCCCGACCTGCTCGTCCTCGACGAGCCGACAGTCGGCCTCGACCCCGAGCAGCGGCTGCGGTTCCGGGAGATGATCTCCCGCGCCGGCGAAGGGTGCACGGTGGTCCTGTCCAGCCACCAGACCGAGGACATCGCCGCCCTGTGCACCCGGGTCGCCGTGTTCCACCAGGGCCGGGTCCGGTTCACCGGTACCCCCAACGAGCTGACCGCGAGGGCCGCGGGCCGCGTGTGGGCCGACGCCCAGAGGTCGGCTGCCGCCCTCGCGGCGTGGCGCACCGGCGACGGCGTCTACCGCAACGTCGGCGACCCGCCGCCCGGCGCCGAGCTGGTCCCACCCACGCTGGAGGACGCCTACCTCCTGCTCATGGGCGAACCCGACCTGGAGGTCACCCACTCATGAGCACCGCCGTCCTGATCGGCCGGGAGACCCGCCGCCTCCTCCGGCACCCCGTGCTGTGGCTGGTACCCGTCGTCGTCGCCGTGACCACCGCCGCCGACTCGGCCAGCAACGGCCGCGACGCCGGCTACTGGTACGTCACCATCTTCATCGCCGTCGCGTTCTTCGGGCCGATCATCGTCCTCTTCGCCGCGAACCTGGTCGCCAGCGGCGCCCGCCGCGGCCGGGCCGAGGAGATGCTGCATGTCACCCCGACCTCGGACACCCGCCGGACCTGGGCGATGAGCCTGGGCATCGCGCTGCCGCTGGCCGGCGTCGGCGCCGTCGCGGCGGCGGCCATGGCCGTCATCGGCGGCCTCAACGACATCCCGGCCAAGGACCAGATGAACGCGGGCGAGCTGGTCCAGCTTCCGCTCGTCATCGCCGGCGCCGGGCTGCTCGGTGTCCTCGCCGCCCGTTGGCTGCCCTTCGCCGGCGGCGTGCTGATCACCTTCCTGGTCGCGACGCTGGGCGGCCTCGTCGCGTTCAACCGCATCGACGGCGGCACCTGGTGGATGTGGTGGACGACCGGGATGACGTTCGAGGGCTGGACGCCGCCGCCGGGCCGGCCGTGGCTGCACGTCGCGTACCTGACCGGGCTCTGCGCGTGCGCCGCCATCGCCGCCGTGTACCGCTCCCAGGGCCGCAAGCTGGTCCTCATCGGCGGGCCGGTCCTGGCCGCCACCCTCGTCCTCGGCGGGTTCCAGCTGCCATGACATCCTCCGTGGCCCGAGAACTGGTCCGCAGCGGCCACCTGGTACGCAGCCTGCGCCTGGCCCCGTTCGCCACGAGCGCCGCCGCCGTCGCCGCGTACCTGGCGGCTCGCCTCGGCGACACGCACGACGCCATCGGCGACCTGCGCGTCCTGGGTCTGCTGCTGGCCCTGGGCAGCGGCTACGCGCTCGACGACAGCGCCGCGGTCACGCTGCAGGCCAGCCCGTACAACCTGGCGCGCCGGCTGTGGCTACGGATCGGTTGTGCCGCGGCGGTCGTCGTGCCGGTGTGGGCGGCGGTCCTCGCGGTCTATCTCCCCTCGGCTCCGGCAGGCGGTCGGTGGAGCCTCGGCCTCGGTCTCACGACCGAACTGGCAGCCACGGTCACCGTCCTGTGGGCCGTGGCCGCGTGGGCCCGTCGCCAGGGACTCGACCAGCCCGGCATCATCACCACGCCCGTGCTGCTGGCCTCGCTGTTGCTGGCCACGCCGATTCCACAGGCCCCGATGCTGGTCGGTCTCGGCCCGGAGTGGACGCCCGCTCACCTGCGCTGGTCAGGCATCGCGCTCGCCGCGACCTGCGCGCTCGTGGCCGCGATGCGCGACCCGGCCGCGCGTCGGACGACCCGGCGCGCGAACTAAAGTACGGCCTCGTCCCCGTACTATGGGTCGGCGCGGCCCGGGCCCATGCTCCGATGTGCCGCTGCTGCGCCCACCGCAGGATCGTGTCATGGCGATCGACAAGTCCCAGCGCACGGCGGCACGAGTTGCGGGATCGGTCCTGCTGCTCCTGATGGCGGCCGGATTCTTCTCCCAGGCTTATGTGCCCTCCCAGATCATCGTGGCCGGCGACGCCGCGGCGACCGCGGGCAACATCGTGGCGTCAGAACAGCTGTTCCGCATCGGCATCGCTACCGACGTCCTCATCTTCGCCGCCGACATCGTGATGGCCGTAGCCTTCTACGTGCTGCTCAAGAAGGTGAGTCCGGGCCTGGCCATGCTCGCCCTGCTGTGGCGGACCGCGCAGTCGACCATCATGGCGATGAACGGGCTCAGTCTCCTGACGGCGTCGTCGGTCCTCAGTGGCCCCGATACCCTGGGGGCGCTCAGCACCGACCAACTCCAGGCATTGGCGAACACCTACGTCGGCGTCCACACCGCGGGCTTCAACCTCGGGCTCATATTCCTTGCCCTCGGAAATGGCGTGTTCGCCTATCTGTTGTTCACCTCGAACTACGTTCCCCGCGTGCTCGCCGCCTGGGGGATCCTGGCATACGTCGTGATGGCGGCGGGCAACCTTGCCACCATCATCATCTCCGGCGCCGAGAAAACCGCCGGCGGCGTGATGATCCACTACCTGCCGGCCTTCTTCTTCGAGGTGATCGCGGGCGGATGGCTCCTGTTCAGGGGAGTACGGGCACCCGCGGCGGCCGAACCCGCCCCCGCACACGGATGAACCCGCCACACCGTCCGCCATTCCCATTCGCACCGAATCGCGCGTCGGCAAATCTGACAAAGGCCCGGCACGACCGAACGGAGCTCCGATGACACCCCTACGGAAGACCGCGCTCGCCGCGGGCACGCTCTACCTGCTCACCTTCGCCTCGATCCCCACCCTCACCCTCTACGGCCCGGTCCGCGAACCGAGCTACATCACGGGCCCAGGCCCCGACACCGGCGTGATCTGGGGCGGCGTCCTGGAGATGATCGTGGCCCTCGCCTGCATCGGCACCGCCGTCGTGCTCTATCCGGTGCTCAAACGGCACGACGAAGGCCTCGCGTTGGGCTTCGTCGGCATACGGGTCCTGGAAGCCGCCACCATCGTCGCCGGCATCGTGACCCTGATGTCGGTAGTGACCCTGCGGCAGGCCGGAGCCGGACCGGACACGCAGGTCACCGGCCAGGCACTGATCGCCCTGCGGGACTGGACGTTCCTCTTCGGACAGGGCTTCCTCCCAGCCGTGAACGCCCTCCTGCTGGGGACCCTGCTGTACAAGTCCCGCCTCGTGCCGCGGATCCTTCCCCTGCTCGGGCTCATCGGAGCGCCCCTGCTCGTCACCTCCGCCGCCGCCACGGTGTTCGGCCTCTGGGACCAGGTCTCCCCGGCATCGGCGCTCCTGACCATCCCGATCGCGCTCTGGGAGTTCTCCCTCGGCGCCTACCTCGTAGTCAAAGGCTTCAAGCCCTCACCCGTCACCGCCGGGATGGCCGCCAACAACACCACAGCCCCGACCCGATCAGCCGACATGCCGCCGCGTTGACTGCGCAACCCTCGGCGGTGCCGGACAGCGACTTCGTCGCCCGTCTCACGTATTTCCCGAGGGTCGGCGCAGGCCGGAGTGGCGCGCCGACCGCCAGCGAAAGCTGGCGAGGTGTACCGCAGCGCGCTACCTGATTACCTGTTCGACGAGCAGCGATACGCCGATTGTCATCATGGCGGCGCCGGAGAAGCGGGTTACTGCCCGCGCTGTCGCGGACCGGGCCCGCAGCACCCGCCGAGCCCCGGCGCCAACCGCTGTGTAGACCACTGCGCAGGTGGCGAGGTGCACCAGGCTCAGCACAAGGACCTGCACGGTCGCCGGCCAGCCCGCCGGACGGACGAACTGGGGTAGCAGGGCCAGGAAGAGCAGGAACACCTTTGGGTTGAGGCCACTGACCCCCAGTCCTTTCGCCGCCTGCCGCATCCACGAGCGATACGGCTGCTCACTGATGGCCTGCGGAGTTGCCGGCCGTACGAGCGTGGCGAGACCCAACCACATGAGGTAGGCCGTGCCCACCGCGGTCAGCATTGTGATCACCAGCGGCGAGCCGGCAAGCAGCGCGGCGATCCCGGCCACGACTGCCGCGGACGCCAGCAGATGCCCCGCCATCAGCCCACCGACGGCGGGCAGCAGGGTGCGATGGCGCAGGCCGGCCTCGATCGCGTAGGCCCAGTTCGCGCCGGGGGTGATCAAGAACAGGAACGACACCGCCCAGAACGCGGCGACGGTGCTGACTGCCATGAAGGTGCCCTCCGCTACAGGGACGCGTGCTGACGGTCACCGACCCCGGTCATCGTTCATCCGTCGTTGATGACGAGATCTGCCGCTCTCCAGGCCAGGGCGGAGACGGGGCCGTTGAGGTTGCCGGAGACCATGATCGGCAGCACCGAGGCGTCCACGACGCGCAAGTTCGTCACCCCGCGCACCCGCAGTCGCGCGTCGACGACGTCATCGTCGTTCGGCCCAATCGCGCAGGTGCCGATGGCGTGGTAGCCACAACCGCCCATGGACAGGCCGGCGTCGATGATCTCCTGGTCGGTCTGCACGTCCGGGCCTGGAATCGTCTCGTGCTTGATCCGCTCGGCGAGCGGCGCGGTGGCGAACAGGCGGCGCATGCCGCGGAAGACACCGACGGCCGTCGCGCGGTCGTGTCCGGTGGTGAAGTAGTTGGCCTCGATGTCCACCGGTGCGTCCGGTTCGGTCGAGGTGACCCGGAGGCTGCCCTCGCTGTCAGGCCGCAGGATGAAGGCGACGCACATCATGCCCGGCGCCTGTTCCGTCCGGAGTGGCATGCCGGGCTCGGGTGGCTCGATCGAGAACGGTGAGATCTGGAACTGGGCGTCGGGGCGGTCGAGGTCAGGGCGGGTCTTGAAGAACCCGACGATGTCGGCCGGGGGCGCCGCCAGTGGCCCGGACCGGGTCGCCTGGTACTGCGCCGCTGTCTGCTGACGGCCGGTCTCGGTGCTGAGCAGCCCGTTGTCCCCGAGATTTTCGGTGAGCCGGAACTGCATCAGGAACACGCGGTGTTCGCGCATGCGGGTGCCGACGTTCGGGCTGTCCACCACGACCTCGATGCCGGCGGACCGGAGCGTGTCCGCAGGGCCGATGCCGGAGAGTTGGAGGATCTTGGGGGTGGCGAGGGCGCCGGCCGCCAGGACCACCTCGCGGGCGGCCCGGAACTCGACAGCCTGCCCGTTGCGGCGCCCTCGCACGCCGACCACCCGACCACGATCGATCATCACCTGGTCGACGACCGTCAACAGCGCGACGGTCAGGTTGGGGCGGTGCATGGCCGGGTGCAGGAACGCATCCGCCGCGCTGCACCGCCGGCCGTCGCGGATCGTCGCCATCGTGTAGCCGATGCGTTCTTCGTCGGTGGCGTTGACGTCGCGCGTCCGCTGCCAGCCGAGCCTCTCACCGGCGGTGATCACGTCCGCCAGCAACGGGTCGGTGCGGCCGGCGGTCGAGATGTGCAGCGGACCGCCCGTACCACGTGCGTCGCCGGCACCGAGCTCGTTGTCCTCGATGGTGGTGAAGACCGGCAGCATGTCGTCCCAGCCCCACCCGGGGTTGCCGAGCCGCTCGAGCATGTCCCAGTCGGCGCGGTTGCCGCGGTTGTACACCATGCCATTGATCGCACTCGAGCCGCCCAGCGTCTTGCCCCGCACCCAGTACTCGACCCGCTGCGCCGTCCCGAACGGGCGGGTGGGGTGGAGCCACACGGTGGCCGGGTCGCCCAGCAACTCGGCGAACCCCCGCGGCATGGCAATGAGTGGATTGGTGTCCCAGCCGCCCGCCTCGACCAGCAGCACACTGGTCCGGGGATCCGCGGAGAGGCGGTTGGCCAGCACACATCCCGCCGGTCCCGCACCCACCACGACGTAATCGAACTCGGTCACCGGGAACTCCCATCCGTCACCGGGTCTCGGCCGAGCACCGTGGCGGCGACGATCTCGTCGAGCGCGGACTGAGCGGGCGGCATCACCCGAGGAGCTGCGGCCATGGCTCGGACCCGGTCGAAGGCGTCGCCGATCGCGTCGCCGCTCAGCAGCGGCCCGTGTGCGGTGGCGACCGTGTCCGGGTGCAGGTCGGCGACCGAGTCGACGTGCCGTCCGTAGCGTGCCGGGTCCAGCCACTGGTGCCACGGTGAGACGAGGCTGTTGAGCAGCGAGAACGACTCGGTGTAGAGGTCGTCAGGGACGTCGTCGCGGTGGTGCACGGCGCCGGTGGTCAAGGCCGCGAACGAGTCGACGCCCCACAGGACGCCGGTGCGTTCATCGAACAGGCCGCGGGTGGTGGGCCCGTCGAAGATCGGTGGCAGCACGAGGCGCATCCGCCGGTCTCCGGCGAGGAAGCTGTCGCCGGGCTCGAGCCAGCGCAGCCGCTTGATCGGCAGTGACCGCTCCACGGACAGCCGCTCCGTCGCGAAGAAGTTGGTCACCAGGGTCGCCGCCGGGCACATCGCCAAGGCGTCGGCCAGCCCTCCGATGTGGTCGCCGTCCTCGTGCGACAGGAAGATCCAGCGTACGTCCTCCGGGTCGACCAGCGAGAAGACCTGGTCCAGCCACCGTCGGCGATGGATGGGGGCGCCGGTGTCGACGATGATCGGCTCGCTGCCGCGGATCAGCAGCGAGTTGACCGGAAGGTATTGGCCCGGCCCAGCGGCGGCCAGGTTGGGAATCAGCCAGGTCTCCGAGGCGACGGGCACCGGGTCGCCGGCCGGAACCTGCGATCCGGTCATCGCGGTCCCCTCACGCTGCGGTGGCGAGGCCGGTCCTTGCCGGGCACCACGGCCAGGATCACGGGCGGCTCGTCGCGCGGGAGCAGCTCGATGGTGATCGAGTCCTCCCACCATCGGTATCGGACAAGGCCTATCGAGGTCCGATGTTGCGAAAGGATGGTCCCGGTCACGCGGTGTGGTGTCGTCTGGCTCACGCGGACGAGACTGCCGCCGCGTCCTACACGGCCGGCCATACACTGGCGTGTAGGTCACCTCCAGGACGGGGCGTCATGGAGTTTCGGGTGCTGGGCACCTTGGAGATCAGGGATGGTGCGGGGCGGCTGCTGGCGCCGCCCAGGCGTAAGCAGCGGCTGTTGTTGGCCGTGCTGCTGCTGCGGGCCAACACGCCGGTGTCCGTGGAGTCGATGCTCGACCTGCTGTGGTCCGAGGCCGCGCCGCGCTCGGCGCGGGCCAACGTGCAGTCCTACGTCAGCGACCTGCGACGGCTGCTGCACGCCGACGAGTCGGCCGGCCCGCCCCGCCTGCACCGCGTGTCGGGCGGGTACCTGCTCCGGGCTGGGCCTCAGGAACTGGACGCTGCGTTCTTCGAGCAGCTGGCCGGCGAGGGCCGGCGGGCCTTGGCTGACCAGCGCCACGCACTCGCCGCCGAGCGCGTGGCCCAGGCCCTGGCCCGATGGCGCGGACCGGTGCTGGAAGACCTGTCCCTGCCCGCCGGGCTCCAGCCGGAAGTCGAGCGGCTCGAAGAACTACGCATGACGGTGCTGGAGGACAGCTTCGAGGCGCGGCTGGGATTGGCCGAACCAGCGGTGCTCGCCGCCGAGCTGGCCGAGGCGACCGCCCGGCATCCGCTGCGCGAGCGGCTGTGGGCACACCTCATGCTCGCCCTCTACCGCGCCGGGCGGCAGGCCGACGCCCTCGACGCCTACCAACGCGTCTACCGGCTACTTGACCAGGAACTCGCCGTCCAACCCGGCCCGGTCCTGCAGCGGCTGCACCAGCAGATCCTCGCCGCCGACCCCACCCTGACCGCACCACCGGCCGCCGCCCGTGCACCTGGGCCGGTGCGGCAGCTACCAATGCCACCACAGATGTTCACCGGCCGTGCCCGCGAGGTCGCCGACCTGGACCAGGTTCACGACGCGTCCACGGTGGTGATCAGCGCGATCGACGGGATGGCCGGGATCGGCAAGACCGCCCTCGCCGTCCACCTCGCGCACCGGATCGCCGGTCGCTACCCGCACGGGCAGCTGTTCATCGACCTGCACGGCCATACGCCGGGCATGGCGCCCCGCGAGCCGGCCGACGCGCTCGACCACCTGCTGCGTGCCCTCGGCGTTCCCGGACCACAGATCCCAGCCGACCTGGACGATCGGGCCGCGCTGTACCGCACCCGGCTCACCGACCTGAGAATGCTGATCCTGCTGGACGACGCCGCCACCGAAACCCAGGTGGCGCCGCTGCTGCCCGGCAGTCCGGGCTGCCTGGTGCTGATCACCAGCCGAAGCCGGCTGGCCGGGCTCGACCACACCCGCACGCTGTCCCTGGACACTCTGCCCGCCGCGGACGCGGCCCACCTCCTCGTCGAGACCGCCGGCGAGGATCGGCTCCGCGACGAGCCACCCGACCTGATCGCGGAGGTTGTCGAGCTGTGTGGCCGGCTACCGCTGGCGATCCGCATCGCGGCCGCCCGGCTGCGATCCCACCAAGCCTGGGACCTGCTTCACCTGGCGCAACGGCTCCGGGACCAGCAGCACCGGCTCAGCGAGCTGGAGGCCGGGCAGCGCAGCGTCACCGCCACCCTGGACTTGTCCTACCAGCAGCTGAGCCCCGACCTGCAGCGGACCTACCGGTTACTGGGCCTGCACCCCGGCCCCGACATCGATGTGTACGCCACCGCTGCCCTGCTCGACGCCACCCCGAGTCACGCCAGCCGGCTACTCGACCAACTCCTCGACGCCCACCTGCTGATCGAGCCCGCCACAGGCCGCTACCGACTCCACGACCTGATCCGCGCCCACGCCGCGCACACCGCCGCCCGCGACCATACCCAGCTCACCAAGCGCACCGCGCTCGACCGGCTGCTCAACTACTACCGCCACACCGCCGCCCTCGCCATCGACGCCGCCTACCCCTATGAGCGCGAACGCCGCCCCGAAGTACCACGGGCGAGCAGGCCGAACCCCGACCTACACGACGCGGCAGCCGCACTGGACTGGTTGGACACCGAGCTGACCAACATGCTGGCCGCCGCCCGATACACCGCCGAGCACAGCCAGCCCGAGCACCTCCTGCACCTGTCGAGCATGTTGCACTGGCACCTGCGCACCCGTGGCAACTACGACGACGCCGAGACCCTGCACCACCAGGCGCTGACCGCGGCCAGCGCCACGGACGACCAGGCGGGTCAGGCGGACGCGCTGACCCGCCTCGGCCACATCCACCGGCTGCAGGGCCGGAACGCCCAGGCCGCCGACCAGTTCCAGGAGGCCTTGCACATCGCCAGGATCGCCGGCCATCAACCCGGCGAGCTGGACGCGCTGACCGGCCTCGGCCGGCTCCACTGGATGCAGGGCCGGTACCCGCAGGCCGCCGATCACTTCGCGCAGGCGTTACACATCGCCAGCGCCACTGGCCACAGCCCCGGCAAGCTGGACGCGCTCGCCGGCCTCGGCCAGATCCACTGGCTACAGGGCCGGTACTCGCAGGCCATCGACCACTTCGCCCAAGCGTTGCGGATCGCCCAAGCCACAGGCCACCACGTCGGCGAACTGGACGCGCTGACCGGCCTCGGCCAGATCCACCTGCGGCTGGGCCGGTATGCGCAGGCAGCCGACCACTACCAGCAGGCCCTGCGGATCGCCGAGGCCACCGGCCACCACGTCGGCAAGCTGAACGCGCTGACCGGCCTCAGCCAAATCCACCGGCGACAGGGCCGGCACGCCGAAGCCACCGACCACTACCGGCAGCTCCTCGAGTTGGCCCGGGAGATCGGCGTCCGCAACTTCGAGTTCGAGGCCGTGCAAGGCCTGGGCCGACTACGGCACGCCACCGGCGACCCGGATGCGGCTCTCGCCCACCACAATCAGGCGCTCGCCCTTGCCGACGAGCTAGGCCAACCCCTCGACCAGGCGCGCGCCCACGACGGGCTCGGCTACGCCCACCACGCGCTCAGTCACCACGAACAAGCCCGCGAACACTGGCAACACGCCCTGAACATCCTCATCGACGTCGGTGTCGACCGAACCGCCGACGACGAGGAAACCACCAGCACAGCCATCCGCGCCCACCTGGCCTCCACCGAGCCGATCGGCAGAACCAGTTCAGACGTCAGGGGCCGACAACCGCGACATCGGTACCGTTGGCGGGCGTCGCACCGTAGCCGTGGTGGTGAGAAAGCCGGTCACCGCGCTCTCAGGGCAGTACGCGGTAGGTCACGTGTGTGACCCGGCTTGCCGGCCGTGAGGTGGCCTGTTCGAGCCTCAGCGGTGGAACGCCGTCGAACAGGCGTGTGCCGGCCCCGAGCGTGAGCGGCACGATGTGCAGCCGCAGTTCGTCGATCAGGCCGGCGGTGAGGTACTGGTTGATCGTGATCGCGCCGCCCATGATCGCGACATCACCGTCACCGGCGGCCACCCGGGCCTGTATCAACGCGGATCCGATTCCGTCCGTGACGAAGTGGTAGGTGGTGCCGCCGTCCATCGGCTGCGGCTCGCGCACGTGGTTGGTGAGGACGAAGACCGGGGCGTGATACGGCGGATTGTCGCCCCACCAACCGTTCCAGGGCCGATCCCATTGGCCGCGCACGGGGCCGAACATGTTGCGGCCCATGATGAACGCTTTCGCGGCGATCATCTGGTCGATCTCTGCCTGGTTCGCCGGTGTCGGCGAACCAGGCGTGCAACCTGTCGCCCCAGCCGTCACCGCCGTCGTCGCCGAAGGGGCGTTGCTCGGCGGCCTGGGACGCAGGTCAGCCTCGCTCGGGCGATGCCGGATTTCGCGTGGCGCCCGCGCGGGTCACCTCTTGTCGCGCAGTCGGATCACGGCTGGGATCAGGGACAGGGCCAGTAGTGCCAGTGCCCAGACGAAGGTTGTGGCGTAGGCGTCGGCGACGGGTGGGGCGAGTAGGTGGCGTACGTGCTCGGGCAGGTCCTGCGTCGCGGTAGCGGTCGGTGGCTCCGTTCCGGGCGGTGCCTGCGCCTGTAGCTGGGCGACGACCGGCGCGACTCGGTTCTTGACCTCGTTGAACAGGATCACCGACAGCATTGCGGTGCCGATCGAGGTGGCGACCTGTTGGATGATGCTCAGGCTCGTCGATGCGCGCGCGACATCTTGCCGTCGTAGTGTCTTGAGCGCGATCGACATGTTCGGCATCCCCACCATGCTCATGCCGAGTCCCGACACGAACAGCGCCGCGCCGATCGTCCAGTACGGCGTGCTCTCCGTGAGCTGCGTGAACACCGCCATCGCGGTGGAGATCAACACAATTCCCAGCGGTACGAGCCGCGCCGCGTGGCCGCGGTCGACGAGCCGTCCGGCGATCGGCATCATGATCATCACGCCGATGCCCTGAGGCGCGACCAGCAGACCCGCGTTGAGGGCGCTCTCGTCCCGTACCTGCTGGAAGTAGAGCGGGAACAGCAGCATGGTGCCGAAGAACGCGATGATGAACAACGCCATCGTGGCAGTCGCGATCGAGAAGGCCCGGTCGCGGAAGAGCTCGAGGTCGATCAGTGCGTGCCGGGTGCGCATCGCGTGCCACAGGAAGGCGGTCAACAGGACCGCGCCGGTGCTGGCGGGCAGGGCCACCTCGGGGTGTGTGAAGCCTTCGCGCGAGGGCACCTGGGCGAGTCCGTAGATCAGCGCGGCCAGGCCCGGCGAGAGCAGGAGCAGGCCGAGCACGTCGAGCTTGGCCGTCGGGCTCGGCTCCTCGGTGGGGAGGATGCGCGCGCCGAGGACCAGCGTCAGGATGCCGATCGGGACGTTCAGGTAGAAGATCGCACGCCACGACACGTCGTCGACGAGCAAGCCGCCGAGGGCAGGGCCGACGACCGGGCCGAGCTGCATCGCGATGCCGAGCACGGACATCACCCGGCCGATCCGACCCGGCCCGGCCGCCTTGGTCAGAATGGTCATGCTGAGCGGGAGCAACATTCCGCCGCCCAAGCCTTGCAAGACCCGGAAAAGGATCAGCGACTCGGCCGACCAGGCGGTGCCGGCCAGTGCCGAGCCGACCATGAACAAGAACACCGCGGTGAGGTAGACCCGCTTGGTGCCGAACCGGTCCGCGGCCCAGCCGGATACCGGGATGACGGTGGCCAGCGCCAGGGTGTAGCCGGTAGCCACCCACTGCATCGTGGCGAGCGTGGTGTCGAACTCGATGATCAGCCGGTCGAGCGCGACGTTGACCACGGTGATGTCGAGCATCGCCATGATCGCGCCGAGCACGACCACGCCGCCGATCGCGAGGACCCTCCGGTCGAGCTTCTCCGGCGTGTTCGCCGCAGCCCCCGTGGCCGGCGTCGGAGTCGTTGGTCGTCTCAAAGCCGTTCCCCTCGGCTAACGGCCAGTTGCCGGACCGGCTACCCCACACAGGTTCTGGCCTCGGCCGACGATTCTGCGGCAGAACCCGGGTCTTGCCGCAAGCCCCCCGGTGCGCTATACCTTGAGAAGGGAGGGGAGCGGCATTCCGCTTACCCCCCCTTTTTTGGTTGAGCCGGCAGATGACGTGAACGTCGGCGAGGTGTCGCCATCGAGGGCACTCTTCGGGTCTTGTAACGATGGCGCCGGTGGTGTCCTCTTCGGAGTGTCGTATACGGGCTTGGCGGCGTCGTTGGCGTTGTCACTCTTGCTGGATCCGCGGTCACGGACCTGATCCAGGTGAGGTCGACGGCTCGGGGTCAGGCCCTCACCAGCGGGCCGACGCCCGGCCATGCCGATGGCCGGAAGCCGGCTCGTTGGACTGGAGCGCTGCGCGGCGGTGCCGCCGCGAACTCCCACTGCCGCTGCCGACCGTCACCCATACTCCGAGGCTAACCCCGTTCAACGGGCACCGCGATCTCGCCGTCGACGGCGCGGGTCGATGATCAGGTCGGTGGTCGCGTCGGCGCAGATCAGGATCCGGGAGCCGGCTGCGAGACCGTCCGCGTCGATGACGACGGGTCGGTGGGGTGCGGTGGTCCAGTGAGCCAGCCAAGACCGCGTGAGGTTGCCGGCTTCGGCCAGGTCGACGGCGGGCGGGTCGAGGTGTGACGGCGGATGCACCGTCGATTGTGGAGCATCGGGTGTTCTCGGTCACGGGTTCCTCGGTGAGGTGGTGGCGTGCCATGGCGCGCCGGTGCCGTCCATGCGGGTGTAGAACGGGTGACCTGGGCCGATCTCGCCCCGGCGGACGGGTCGCGCGGTGAACGACGAGGCGTAGATCGCGGCTGCCAGTTCGAGCGTGTCCCGTGCCTCGGCAAGCGTCACCGGTGGTGGTGTGCCGTCGGCGAGGGCGTCCAGAACGACGCGCAGCTGGGCGGCGTGCCCGCTGGGGGTCCCCGCGGGTCCGGACGACCAGTCGGCGTGCAGCTGCTCGTGTCCGGGTGCGGGGGTGAACCGCCAGTCGTCGTCGCCGTACCCGTAGAGGTGTTCGACCTCGGTGGTGGCGTGTTCCCAGTCGATCCGCAGCACCGAGGTCTGGCGCGGGGACACGACCGAGTTGACGACGGTGGCGAGCGCGCCGTTCTCGAAGCGGACGACCGCGCAGGAGAGGTCTTCGGTCTGGGTCGGCCGGGACTGCCGGGCCGCCATCGCCGTCACCTGCGCCCATGGGCCGAGGATCGAGAGCATGAGGTCCATCTGGTGGATGCCGTGGCCCATGGTGGGGCCGCCGCCTTCGTTGTCCCAGGTGCCGCGCCAGGGCGCGGCGAAGTAGACGTCGTCGCGGTACCAGGATGTCTGGCAGGTCGCGGTGAGGGGCCGGCCGAGCGTGCCGGCCGTGGCGAGTCGGCGTACCCGGTCGGCGGCCGACCCGAACCGGTGCTGGAACACCACCGCGATGGATGCGTGCGGGGTGTCACCCATCGTGTCCAGGTCCCGCAGGGAGATCGCCGGCGGCTTCTCGAGCAGCACCGGTACGCCCGCGGTCAGGCACTGCTGCGCGAGCCGTGGGTGCGTGTGGGGCGGTGTGCAGATGTGGACGAGGTCGACCTCACCGCCGGCCAGCACCTCCTTCAGGTCGGTGGCCGTGCGGGGTATGCCCCACCGGTGGGCGAACCTGCGTGCCCGGTCCGGGTCGAGGTCGACGGCCGCGACGACCTGGGCCCGGCCGCCCTGCTCGGCGAGGGCGGCCGCGTGGGCTCCGGCGATGGCGCCCGCGCCCACGATCACGCAGCGGGCCGGCATCCGGGCGCTCATCGCGGCGGGACGATCGGGAGGACCACCCGGGACGGGTGGGCGGTGTCGTGGTGGACCGTGTTGTGGGCGACGACGTACCTCCTGGCGCGTCCGGGGTGTTCGCCGGTGTTCGGGTTGACGTCGAACCGGGGGAAGTTGGAGCTGGAGATGTCGATGCGGATCCGGTGGCCGGCGGCGAAGAGGTTGCTCGTCGGGTAGAGCCGGATCGTCGCCTCGACCGGCTCGCTCGGCAGGTCCCGGAGTCGGACGATCGAGTCGGTGAGGTTGAGCGCGTACCCGTGGGGGTGGTCCGCCGAGGGTGGGTAGACGTCGATCAGCTTGGCGGTGAAGTCGGTGCTGACGGCCGTCGAGCTGACCCAGAGGCGGACCTCGGCGGTGCCGGTGACCTCCACCGCCGCCGGCAGGGGCGGGGTCTGGAAGACGAGGACGTCCGCCCGCGCGGCGAGCGGCAGGTGCGGCGGTTCGCCGTCGACCTGGTCGTAGCCGCCGCCGCTGACGATGTCGCGCGAGTCGAGGTCCGCGAGGGCCGAGACGTTGCCGCCGACGGTCGGCACCGGCTGGGACGGGTCGAAGCGGTAGCGGGTCGCCGCGGCGTCGCCGGTGGGCGGGTCGGTGGCGAGGAGGCCGTCGGGGTGCAGGTGGAGGGTGGTCGCGACGGCGCGGGCGAGCGGCCACCGCGGCTCGGCACGCCAGGTGCCGCCGTGGGCGAGGCGGCCGTCGGGCCGCCGCGTGCCGTCGCCGCCGCCCATGACGAAGAGCCGGACCGGTGGCTGGTCGTCGTCGTGTTGCCGGAGCCATTGATCGAACCAGCGTAGGTGGGTCGCGGCGGAGTCGAGGACGGCCGCGTCTCCGAACCAGACGTCGCCGGCGTGGGGCTGCTCCAGTCCGCCGTGGGCCCACGGCCCCATCACCACGTGGACGGGGCCGGACTTGGTCGCGGCGAGGTGTTCGTAGAGCTCGAGGGTCCCTCGTGCGTAGGAGTCGTACCAGCCGCCGATGAGCAGCGTCGGCGCGTCGGTGTAGGTGTCGAGGTGGGCGACCGGTGCGAGGCTGGGATGCCGCCACAGGGGATCGTCGTCGTCGGTGGTGAGCAGCCGGAAGACCCACTGCTCGTAGCCCGGCGCGGCGGCGAGCTGTGTCGCTCCGGGCCGGATCGGCCAGTGCCGCAGCCAGGCGCTGAACGGGGGACCGTCCGTGAGCGCCGGCACCGCGTGCCGGGTGTTGTGGGCCGCGTGGGAGAACGCCCAGGCGGCCCAGCGCAGCTCCATGGCACCGCCGTGGCGCACGCTGCTCGTGACGGCGTCGGACCCGCTCGTGACCGGGACCATCGCCGCGAGCCCGGCGGTTCCCACCGCCGCCATGGCGGTCTGCGCCCAGCCGGACCACGACGCCCCCCAGGTGCCGATCCGGCCGTCGCACCACGGCTGTGTGCGCAGCCACTCGACGGTGTCGTGTCCGTCGCCGGCCTCCGGCAGGAGGAAGTCGACCTGCCCTTCGGAGGCGTGGCAGCCACGGCAGTCCTGGACCACGGCGACGTAGCCCTGGGTCGCGAACATCCGCGCCCAGCCGGAGCCGTCGGCGGGCTCGGTCTTGTCGTAGGGCGTGCGGTGCAGGAGGACCGGGCCGGGCGGCGTGTCGGCGCGGCGGTAGACGTCCGTGGCCAGCCGGACGCCGTCACGCATCGGGACCATGACGTCGCGGTCGACGACGACCTCGCTCATCGCGGGAACGGCGTCGGCGGTGGCACGGTCGCGAGCAGTCTGCGGGTGGTCTCGACTCCCCATGCGTCGAGGTCGCGGAGGCGGTCCGAGGAGGCGCGCAGGCCGCCGTAGCGCTCGACCACCCGCGCCCAGTCGTCGCGGCGCTCGACCTGTGGCCGGACGATGAGGCAGTCGGGGTCGTTGACCCAGAACCGGCCGTGTTGCCACGCCCGGGCGACGGTCGACAGGGTGGCGCCGCGCTGGGAGGGGCCGCCGAGGTCGCCGTCGCGCGGCTCGTACTCGGGTGCGGTGTCGGCCGAGACGCGCATGGCGTCGACGAGGCCGACGGAGGGCAGGATGGGGGCGCCGCAACCGACCAGATAGGACTCTCCGATCGCCTCGCGGATCAGTGCGACGCCCTGGCGGTACGCGGCGACCGGGCTCTGACCACCGTGGCGTGCTCCGGGCAGCGCCGCCGCGTACACGAAATCGATCTTGAAGTAGTCGTAGCCGATCGACCGTAGCCAGCCGAACAGCCGCCGGAGGTGGTCGGCGACGGCCGGGTGGGTGACGTCGAGTCCGAAGAGGTCCTGGCCCCAGTTGCCGCCGGCCGAGACCGGGACGCCGTCGGGTCCGGTGACGAGCCAGTCGCTGTGCTCCTGGAACAGCCGGCTGTCGGCGCCGACGAGGAACGGGGCGACCCAGATGCCGGCGCGGTGGCCGGCGGACCGGATCCGGTCGGCGAGCGCGTCGAGGGACGAGAAGCGGCCGCTGAGGTCGAACCAGTCGCCGATGCCGGCCTGCCATCCGTCGTCGATCTGGACGACGTCGACCGGTAGCTCGAGGTCGCGGATCGCGGCCACGTTCTCGTCGATGTCGCTCTCGCGGACGTCGGTGAAGTAGTGGTACCACGAGCACCAGACCGTGGGCGCCGGCCGTGGCGGTGCGGTCCCGGTCCGCCGGACGAGCGCGTCGGCCCACGCCGCGAGCGCCGCGTCGAGGTCCTCCGTCGTCTCCGTCACCGTGACCGGGCCGTCGGCCGTGACCCGTGCCGTGCCGCCGTCGATCGTCGCGCGGATCGAGGGTACGGCGTCGTCGACGCCGACCGCGGCGACGAGGACGACCCGGTCGCCGGTGTCGACGGCGAGCACCCCCTCCCCTTGGAAGCCGGTGGCCGGGGGTGCGGTGTCGGCCCGGTAGCGCATCCGGCGGCGCCGTTCGTCGGCCGGTCGCGCGGGAGCCGCGTCGACGGCGTAGCGACCGGTCGGCGACCACGACTGCCAGCCGTGCTCGTAGACGCGCGCCCGCGGCGGGTCCACCGGGACGTCGACGACGTGGGTGAAGGTCATGGGTCTCCTCGCTGCTCAGACCGGCGTCCATGGCTCTGCCTGGCCGGACACCGGTGTGCCGGTTCGGGCCGCCTCGTCGACGAGGCTGCTCAGGTACTGGTCCTGTGCTGCTTCGGCGAGCGGGTAGCCGCCGTGGCCGGTGCGGACGAACTCGGCCATCTCCGCCAGGACCGTGGCACCGGCGAGCTCGTCGTCGGAGAGCCGCGCCGTCCCGAACGGGTTGTGCCAGAGCGGCTGGCCGTCGCAGGCGAGCCCGCGCAGGTGGTGGCCGGCGAGGTCACCGTCGTGACCGGTGTCGTCGCGGGTGATGGCGGATCGCACGACGTCCCGCGGGCCGCGCGCGTAGGTCACGCGGTCGTCGACGATCTCACCGCGTTCGCCCCGGATCGTCAGGTGCCGGCTCCGCAGCGGGGACAGGTACTGCTCGCCGGTGAACTCGTACACCGCGGTGCGGTCGCCGAAGTCGAGGGTGGCGATGGTGTTGGTGGCGGCCTCGACGGTGAGGTCGTCGCGCCAGCCGTCCCGGTCGTGGATCCGGACCGACGGATCGGGATGACTCGTCGCGCGGACCAGGGGAGGGGCGGTACCGACGCCCAGCGCCGCCCGGATCAGGCTCATCGCGTGGTATCCGTGCGCGACGGAAACGCGGGCGTAGGTGACGCGGCCGATCACCCCCGAGGCGGCGAGCGCGAGGCGGGCCGCGTGGTGCGGCTGACACCGGTACTGCTCGGCGACGCGGACGGGCGGGTCGGTGCCGAGGTCGGTGTGCAGAGCCCGGAGCCCGGCGAGGTCCGGCGCGGGCGGTGTCTCGGTGAGGACCGGGATCCCGGACCGCGCCAACGACGTGGTGACGTCGGCCGCGGCGGCCGGTGGGATCGCCACGACCACGAAGTCGGCGGAGCCGCGCCCTGGCAGTTTCGCGACGTCGCCGACCACCGTGACCGCGAACATGTCGGCCAACCGCGCCGCCCGTTGCGGCGACCGGGTCACCACCGTGCGCGCCTCGAAGCGGTGCGGGAGCGCGCGGGCGATCCGGAGGAAGAACTCCGCGCGCCAGCCACCGCCTACCAGATGGAACGCCGCCGTCACAGCCGCCTGCCGTCACGACCGCCGCCGGCGCCGGAGTACGGGGAGCCCGGGTCCCAGCCGGTCGGCGGGGGAGCCGCGTAGGCGGACAGCGGAAGCGTCACCGCCGCGCGGACCCGGTGCGAGAGGTATGCCGCCTCGACGACCTCGAGCGCGGCGAGGGACGTCTCCGGTACGAGGTCGTCGGTGGTGCCGGCGGCGACGAGGTCGGCGAGGTGGTCGAGGTGACGCCGATGGCCGCTGGTGGGGAACGGTGCCGGGGCCACGGTGGCACGTGGCTCGCCCGCGATGACGGCGGTGTAGGTGTTCTCCCACGGCGCGTATTCGATGACGCCTTCGGTGCCGATGACGCGGACGAGGGCGTCGGTGTGACCGTCCATGATGGGCAGGACGTCTCCCGTGTTGAGGACCATCCGGACGCCGTCGCGACACCGGGCGAGGACCGCGGCCTCGGTCTCGACCCGCATCCCGTCGCGGTGGGTGCGGGTCGAGGTGTCGGCCGCCGCGAGCACGCTGACCACGGGCTCGGGGCTGACGAGGGCGAGGAAGAACTGCAGCCAGTGGATGCCGGCGTTGATGACGTCCCACCCCGAGCTCTCGATCTCGACGAGCCGGAGCCCGCCGATCGCGCCGGACCGGACCCGCGCCACGATCTCGAGCGGTCCGCTCATGGCCATCAGCCCGTGCGGGACGACGAGCGGGACGCCGAGCCGCCCGGCGAGGTCGAGAATGGCGCGGCCGCCCGCGGTCGTGTCCGACAGCGGTTTCTCGACCAGCAGGCCGCGCACGGGAAGCTTTATCGCCGCGCGGGCGATCTCCTCGTGGGTCGGCGCGTACGTCGACACGCAGACGACGTCCGGCGTGACGGCGCTGAGCATGTCGCGGTAGTCGGTGAACGTCGCGACGTCGCCGGAGTGCGGCGCGAGCGCCCCGGGCCTGACGTCGGCCACTGCGACGAGCTCGTACCGCGGTGACTCCCGCAGCGCCCGAATGCTGAGCGACCCACCGACGCCGGCGCCGACAACGGCCGCCGTCAGCACCGTCAGGGGAGTCTCCGCTGTCTCGCCGGCATTGTAGGGATCGCCGCTATCGGGGTGGACCTGGCCGGGTCCTGACCGAGCTTCCGCCGGGACGACGCCGTTGGAGCTCCTTGCCACCTGGACACCTCTTTCGATGGATCGTGCCCGATCGAGCGTACGCCGCGGGGCTCCCGCCGCCGATCGAAGTTCCGTCGAAGGCTTGTGCGATCCGCTTGTCCGGCACGGGAGGGTTCGGGACAGCGGATCGTGCAAGAGTTCGTCTCTCGAACCATGTCTTCGTCATCTGCGCGACACGAACATGACATCACCCTGTTTCAAATCGACGCCAGTCGACGGAAGGCAGATGACTATGGACACACGAAGACGGCTGACATCGTTGTGTGGCGCGGCCCTCCTGGCCCTCGCGATCACGCTCGTCATGCCGGCCGGGCCGGCGCCGGCCGCACCCGGCGACGTGCTGTTGACGGACGACTTCGAAGACGGCACCGCCGACGGATGGATCACGAGAGGAGGCACGTGGGCGGTCGCCGACGGCGCGTTCCAGGCGTCGTACAACTCCGGTGGCTCGACCACGCTCATCGGCTCGACCGGTAGTGCCACCTGGTCGGACTACACCGTGGCCGCCGACGTCACGAGCGGACACGACCGCAACGCGATCTCCCTGCGGGGCCGGTACCAGAACCCCGACAACGCCTACCTGCTGCAGCTGAGCACCCGCGAGGACCTCGTCCGCCTCAACGTGCTCGTCGGTGGTGTGAGCACCACCCTGCAGAGCGCGCCCCTGCCGCTGGACGTGGGCGCTTCCTACCACCTGGAGCTCACCCTGGTGGGCACGGCGATCACCGGTCGGGTCGACGGCGTCGAGGTCCTGTCCGTCACCGACGCCAGCCTCGCGTCGGGCGGCATCGCGGTGGGCGGCTACGCCCAGGGCCCGTTCAGCATCGACAACGTGGTCGTCACGGACCTGCGCCCGACACCCGCGGGCGACCGCTACGTGACGCCGGACGGCGCCGGCGCACAGGACGGCACCAGCTGGGCGGACGCGTTCGCCGGCGACCAGGTCGGCGGCCTGCAGCGGGCCTGGGAAGCCGCCGGTCCGACGAGCACCCTGTTCGTCGGAAGCGGGGAGTACACGACACCGCAGACGATGATCATGTCATCGGGCGGCGAGAGCATCACCGCTCTCAAGACGCTCGCCGGCACCGACACCGGCGGTGGGCTGCCGACCTTCGTCGGCGACTTCACCCTGGCCAACCAGGGGACGCGGGCGTTCGTCAACGTGGCCGAGGGCGTGAGCTTCTGGCGGGTCCAGGACCTGAAGGTCGAGAACTACGCGTACGGCATCCTGACCAACGGCCACCACGTCGGCGTACGCATCGACAACTTCGACGTGACCAACACCGGCGACGCCATCTACTTCTGGGGGCTGCCCCGTGACTCCACGGCCGACCCGGCCACGGCGTCACACGACATCGTCATCACCCGCGGCGACTACCTGAACTTCACGAAGCGGGCGGTCCGGTTCCGGAACGGCAACTACCTGGCCAGCGTGATCGACACGAGGGCCGACGCGGGCGGCGCCGCCAACTGGGCGCCGGGCAACTTCCCGATCGGGTTCGGCGTCGGCGCCGGGCAGTACGCCCAGGGCGGCGTCATGGAGCACGACATCGTCTTCCAGGACGTCGTCAGCCGTAACAGCTATCACGAGGCGGCGGAGGGCAACTCCTACTGGAACGGCGACGGGTTCACCGCCGAGCGCGACTCGCGTGACATCACCTTCTTGCGGAGCAAGGCGTTCGACAGCACGGACGGCGGGTTCGACGACAAGTCGGAGGGACCCGCCTACATCGACACGGTCGCGTTCGGCAACAAGCGCAACTACCGCGTCTGGTCCCACCGGGACGCCCAGTACTTCAACGTCGTCGGGGGCCACTCCTTCCGCCGCGGCGGGTCGGGCAACTCCGTCGGCCTGCACGTCGCCGGGTCCGCCGTCGCCGACGTGTACTTCAGCACGTTCACCGAGGACCAGGACCAGGAGGTCGGCCTGGAGGGAGCCATCAGCGTCGACCTGTACGACTCGATCGTCGCCAAGGCCAACGGGACGCAGCTCTACAGCCTGGGCGGCGGGACCTTGACGGCGCACCGGACCGAGGAGTTCGTCGCGGGCGTGCAGGGCACCGACCCTGAGTTCGTCGACGGTGACGACGCCGACTGGGAGGGCGGCACCGACGCCTTCGACAGCACGGTGTACGGCACCACGAAGGGCTACCACAGCTCCGGGCAGCACGACACGCCGAACACGATCACCGCTGGCACGTCCGCGGTCGCCGTGGGCGTCTACGGGGAGACGACCGTGACGGCGACGGTCACCGACGCCGACGGCCAGCCGGTCGCCGATCCGGAGAAGATCGTCTGGTACGCCGACGACGGTACCGTCGCGCGCCTGCTCGCCTCGCGCGGTGCGAGCGCCCGGGTCCAGGGGCTGGCGGAGGGCACGACCGACCTCGTCGCCGTCTACCAGGGCGAGCGGCTGCGGATCCCGGTGACGGTGGGCGGCTCGGTCGCCCCCGCGGTCCTGGGCTCCGCCGAGGTCCGCTGCGTCGCCGGCGGCGCGTACGTCGCCGTCCGCGCGGAGAACGTGGGCACCGCCCCGGTCGACGTCGAGCTGTCCACCGCGTACGGGAACCGGTCGTTCACCGCCGTGCCGGTGGGCGCCAACGCCTACCAGTCGTTCAACGCCCGCACCGCCGAGGTCCAAGCCGGCCAGGCCACGTACCGGCTGAACGGCGGTGCGTCGACACCGATCGCCTACGGAGGAAAGACATGTTGACGCGTCGATGGCCAACGTTGATCGTGGCGGCGGGCATCGGCGCCTGCGCGGCGGTCGCGGGCCCGGTCTCGGTGGCATCGGCCGAGGACCCCAGCCCGGCAGACGTCGAGCTGACCGTCGACATCGGACCGACGGAAGGGGGCGTCCTGGCCCTGACGGTCGCGGCCGACACTGTCCCGCTCACCGAAGACGGGTCCTCGCTGGACAGGCGCCAGTTCGTGGGCGCGCTCCCCACGGTGACCGTCACCGACACCCGCACTCCGGACGAGATCCCCGACGGTTCCGCGTGGGCGGTCCTCGGCACGGCCGCCGACTTCACCGGCCCGGCGGGAACGGTCAGCGCGGGTCACCTGGGCTGGTCGCCCCACCTCGTCGACGGCGACGAGGCCGGTCTGGTGCAGGCCGGTGAGGAGGTCGTGACGGTGCTCGACGCCGACACCCAGCCGGGCAACGCGGTCGGCCTCGTCGACCAGGAGCTGCTCGCCTCGACCTTCGCTTCGGCGACCACGGCGGGCGGGACCTATCAGGTCGACGCGGAGCTGTTCCTGCGTACGCCGGCGGATGTCGCGGCCGGCTCGTACACGTCGACGCTGACCCTCTCGCTCTTCGAGTAGGGGCGTGCCATCGATTCCGGGCGGGGTCCACGCGTGGCGTGGGCCCCGCCCACCGCGGATTCTCGCCGTGGCCGCGGCGGTCGTGCTGGCGGCGCAGCCGACCCCGTCGCCGACCGCGGACCCGGACGGCCCGACCGGCGGGGCGGTCACGTGGGCGGTCCAGCCGGCCGACGCGCACGGCCCGGACGGGCGGCGGTGGGTGGAGCTGCGGCTCGACCCGGGCGCACGGGTGACGGAGCACCTGGCCGTCCGCAACTACGGTGACGCGCCGGTCACGTTCGCACTGTCGGCGGCCGACGGCTACCTCACCGAGGGCGGGCGCTTCACCATCGTCGCGGGCCGGCCGTCGGTCGACGCCGGGACCTGGATCGCGGTGCCCGACGAGGTACGGGTGCCGGCGGGCGGCACGGCGGTGGTGCCGTTCACGGTCGCCGTCCCGCGCGACGCGACACCCGGCGACCATCCGGCGGGCGTCGCCGCGTCGTCGACCGACGCCACGGGAACCGTGCGGGTCGTCGGGCGCGTCGGCTTCCGCGTCATGGTGCGGGTGACCGGCGCGCTCCACCCGCGCCTGGCCGTCGACGCCCGCGAGGTTGGCTACGCCTCGCCCCGGCTGCCGTGGGAGCCGGGCCGGCTCGACCTCGCTCTCGGGGTGTCGAACGAGGGAAACGTCCGGCTCGGCGGCCGCGCCACGGTCGAGACCGCCGGACCGTTCGGGATCGGGCGGCACACCACGACGACGGAGGTCGGCGAGATCCTGCCCGGCGGCGCCGCGACGGTCCGGGCCGCCGCCGACGCGTGGCCGCTCGTGCGCGTCACGACGACCGTCGTCGTGACGCCGGTCGCCGTCGGTGCGGCCGAGGGGCAGCCCCCGGTCGAGCCCGTGACGGTCCGCGTCACGACGTGGGCGGCGCCGTGGTCGGCGATTGTCGCGCTCGGCGTGGTCGTCGGCTGCGTGTGGGGGCTCGCCGCCGCACGTCGCCGGCGGCGGGCGAGGATCGACGCCATGCTCGACCGGGCACGGGAGGAGGGGCGCCGCGCCGGCGCAGGTCGCGTCACCGGCGGCTCAGGGTCGACGGGTTGGCGCCGGTGATGCGCTTGAACGTGCGGCTGAAGTAGTAGACGTCGCTGAAACCGGTCAGGCTGGCCGTCTGCGTGACGTTGTATTCCCCGCTGACCAGGAACTCGGTCGCCTTGGCGATCTTGACCCGCTGCTGGTAGGCCGTGACCGTCATCCCGGTCACGCGCCGGAAGACGAGGCGGAAGTGTGACGGGCTCAGGCCCGCGCGCTCGGCCAGCTCGTCGACGGAGTAGGTGCGGGCGTAGTCCTCGACCAGCAGCCGGGTGATCGCCGAGATCCGGACCGTGTGCGGCTGGAGCAGGGCGGGCAGGCTGTGCTCCCGGACGACGTGGGAGAGGATCCGCGCGACGTGGGCGCGGATGCGCAGCAGGTAGCCGGGCTCGCGGGCGATCCAGGCGGCGTACATGTCGCGGAACGCGCTCGGCACCTCCGGCGGCATCCGCTCGGTCACGGAGGGCAGCCGGCGCAGCGCTTCGGCCGCCCCGCCGCTGCGCGCGGCGGTGTCGAAGGCGACCGACATGAAGTGCCACGGCGCGCGGGTGTCGCTGGACGCGGTGTGCTCGGTGCCGACCGGCATGAAGATGAGGTTGCCCTCCCGGATGTGGTACGGCGTCCCGGCGATCTTGTAGTGTGCCCGGCCGGTGAGGGCGACGGCGATCAGGTGGGAGCGTTCGTTGACGAAGTCGCGGATCCGCCACGCCGGGTCCGGCGGCCGGTCGATGACGAACTCGATCTCGGTGACCGTGACGTCGAACGGGTCGGAGACCGGCGGCGTGATCTTGTCGTGGCCCGCCTCAGGCACCGCGCCTCCGTCCGGCCGCGAGGGTCGCGAGGTGGTCGCCGATCCGGCGGGCCATGTGGTGGTAGCCCTCGGCGTTCGGATGCAGGCCGTCGGGCAGCAGCGCCACCTCGGGGTGGCCGAGCACGGCCGGCCCGTCGAGCAGGTGGAGGTCGGCGTCGTCCTTCTGGAGGTCGCGGGTCACCCCGGCCACGACGGACCGGATGCCGGCGAGCGTCTGGCCGGTCGCGTTCGGCGTCGTCTCCGCCCTCGGGCAGACGATCGGGCTGATCACGAGGATCGTCGCCGCCGGGTGCGCCGCGCGGACACCGCGCACGAACGCCGCGACGTGGCCGGCGAAGGTGCGGGGCCCGTAGCTGTTGGCGCCGTACATGTTGACGCCGAGGCAGAGCGACACGATGTCGGCGGGCGTCTCGGCGATCGTCGCGGCGGCGATGGGATCGAGGTGGCACTGCCCGGAGAAACCGGCACACGTCAGGTCCCAGCCGAGCCGGCGCGCGACCAGCGCCGGCCAGGTCTCGCTGGGCCCGGCGGCGCCCGAACACTGCGTGATCGAGCTGCCGTAGGTGGTCCAGCGCGGCCGGGCGTCGACCGGCGTCGCGAAGGAGGCGCCGTCCAGCGTCACCGGCCCGTACGAGGCGACGCCGAACTGCGGGAGCCAGAGCTCGATCCGGTGTGACCCGCCCGGGAGGTCGGCATGGACCTCGGAGACGCCGGGCGGCACGCTGACCCGCCGCGCGAGGGTCGAGTCGACGACGACGTCGAGCGCGACGGGAGCGTCGTGCGCCGACCGGACGGCGAGCCGCACGCGGCTGGCGTCGGTGGTGACCTCGAGCCGGACGCCGGCGGCCATCGTCGCGACCCGCAGCAGGTCGGGTGCGTAGGCCGTGTCGGCCAGGTGGGGGAGGAGCCGCCACGGCTGCCACCACTCGGCGTCGTGCCGGGCCACCCATTCCACCGCACCGCGCCACCACGGCGCGGCCATCGGAACCGTCGTCATCGGTCGCCTCCCGCATGGTTCGTCGGATCGCACAAGTCCGGGCGCAACCGCAGCGCGCCCCTCCGCCCGGCGACCGGGGCGATCTACGGGATGGTAGACCGGCTCGTGGGCGTACTGCATGCACTGGTTGCCGATTCGTTGTGTCATAAGCCGGTCTCCCTCCGTAGGCGACAAAAGCGGATCGTACAAAGGAGTGGCTTCTTGTGAATGGAGTCACCGCTCCTGGCCCGCCTACCATTCCGTAACACCCGCGTCACCTGGGCGACACCGGAGCCGTCGCGGGAGTCGTCTCGACACGAGGGAGCACAGTGACGATCGAACGTGACCGGGCCGGGTCAGCGCTGGACGGGGCCGCCGGGTTCCCCATCGCCACCGGCGAGCTGTGCGACCGCTACGAGCGGTTGTTCACCGCGGCCGTCAACGACGTGCTGCGGGCGCGGGGCCTGCTCTACCAGGTCCTGCCGCCCTCGATCGCCGCGCTCCAGCGTGAGACGAAGGTCGCCGGCGTGGCGTTCACCATCAAGGGCGCCAAGAGCCTGCGGCTCGAGAACGACATGCAGACGCGCGCCGCCATGCTCGACGCCATCGGCCGCGACGCGGTGTGCGTCTGGGACACCAGCGGCGACGACGAGTCGGCGCAGTGGGGCGAGGTGATGAGCATCGCCGCGCAGCGGCGCGGCTGCCGGGGCGCCGTCGTCGACGGCGGCGTCCGCGACACCGACAAGGTGCTCGGCCTCGGGTTCCGGGTGTTCTGCCGGTACACGACCTCCAACGGCATGCTCGGCCGGTTCCGGATCACCGACTGGGAGACACCGATCCGCATCGCGGCGGTCACGGTCACGCCGGGCGACATCGTGTTCGGCGACAGCGACGGGGTCATCGTCGTGCCGCGGCGGCTGGCCTACGAGGTGCTTCTCGAAGCGGAAGAGCTCAAGGCCAAGGAGCGGGAGGTCAAGCAGTGGGTACGCGACGGTGTCCCGCCGCGGGAGGTCGTCGACCGCGGCGGCTACTTCTGACGGCGGGTCGAGGGGATTCGTGATGACCGAACTGGCAGGCCGGCGCGTCGTCGTGACCGGTGCGACCGGTGGCGTGGGCGCAGCGCTGTCCCGGCGGCTCGCGCACGCCGGCGCCCGGCTCGCGCTGACGTCAGCCACACCGGACAAGCTCGCGACACTCGCCGGAGCGCTGCGCGACGGCACCGGCGCCGACGTCGTCCACCGCGCCGCCGACATCACGACCGAAGCCGAGGTCGCGGCGTTCTTCACCGCCGCCGGCCGTCACCTCGGCGGCGCGGACGCGCTGGTCAACCTCGCCGGGCTCTCGGTCGTCGGCACCACGTGGGAGACCACGACCGACGCCTACCGGCGTGTCGTCGACGTCAACGTCACCGGCACCTTCCTGGCCTGCAAGCACTTCGTACCCCTGGTCGATCCTTCGAAAGGGGGCCTCGTGGTCAACGTCAGCTCCATGGCGGCGAAGCGGCCCAACCCGACGGCGCCGCTGTACTGCACGGCGAAGGCGGCGGTCAGCATGTTCTCCCAGGCGTTCGCGCTGCAGAGCCGCGAGCGCGGCATCCGGGTCAGCACCCTGAGCCCGGGCGGCATCGACACCCCGTTCTGGGGCGACCGCCCCGTGGACCGCAGCGGGTTCCTGACCGCGGACGAGGTCGCCGAGATGATCGCGTTCGTGCTCGCGCTGCCCGCCCACATCGCCGTCCACGACCTGGCCTTCGAGTCGGTCGGCCGGCGTAGGGAGGTGGCTGCGGCATGAGGCCGGTCGCGCTGGCCGTCGGCCTCTACGACCACTACGAGTCGATCGCCGAGGTCAAGCACTACTACGGGCTGCTGGCCGTCTACGGCCTGGCCCGCGTCGCCGACGCCGGCCGTGACGAGGCGTTGCTGGCGCGCTGCGAGCGGATCGTCGGCCGGTTTCCCGACGAGGTCGAGCACCCCGCGTACAACTTCCCGAGCTACACGATCGGCGGCATACCGCAGGCGTTCCTGGTGGCGCGGGGCCGGATGCCGCACCGCGCGGCGGTGGTGCGCGAGTACGCGGAGGAGCTGCTGACCGCGCCCCGGGAGCGGGCCGGCATCGTCACGCGGCCCGCCGACGCGGGCAGCGACCGGATCTGGATCGACGCCGCGGCGGCGGTCACGCCCTATCTCCTCTACGCGGGCAACGCCTCGGGCGACGAGCGCTTCGTCGACGAGGCGGTCCGGCAGACCCTGTCGATGTACGACGCCCTGCTCGACCCCGCCTGCGGCCTGCTCCACCAGTGCCGAGGTTTCGTAGCGCCCGGTGTCGTCTCCCAGGACCACTGGTCGCGGGGGAACGGCTGGGGCTTCTTCGCGCTCGCCGAGCTGGTCCGCGGCCTCCCACCCGGGTCGCGTCACGCCGGCGAGGTCGCGAAGCGGTTCACCGACCTGTCGGCCGCGCTACTCCCGCACCAGTCGCCCAACGGGGTGTGGCGGCAGGAGATACCGCTGCCGTCCGCCTACGAGGAGACCTCCGGCTCGGGCCTGATCCTCTACGGTCTCGGCGTCGGGCTGCGACACGGGCTCCTCGACCCGACACGGTACGGTCCGGCGTTCGCGCGGGGCGTCGCGGGCCTGACCCGCCTCGCCGTCAACGCCGACCTGTCGACCGAGAACAGCTGCCGGGGAACGCTCTGTCCCGGCACCGGCGCGGCGAAGGGCACCGTGGCGGCCTACCTCGAACGCCGGCCCCACCGCGACGAGCCCCACGGCTTCGGGCCGCTGCTGCTCGCGCTCGCGGAGGCCGAGCTCGCCGGGATCGCAGACCTGCCCGTGCGGCCGCCGGCCGGCCAACCGTGACCGCCGAGATGACCGGCAGCCCACCGGCGGCGCCGCCCGCCGCCGCTCACGCTGGACGGCCGCCGACGGCGCCCGCCCGCTCGCGGCGCTCGCGGCTGCGGCGGGACCTGCCCTTGCTGCTCCTGCTCCTGCCCGGGCTCGCGTACTTCCTCGTCTTCCACTACGGCGCCATCTTCGGGTACGTCGTCGCGTTCCAGGACTACGTACCCTTCCTCGGTGTCACCGGCTCCCAGTGGGTCGGCCTCGACAACTTCGAGAGGATATTCGCCGACCCGGCGGTGTGGAACGCGATCGCCAACACGGTGCAGATCTCGCTGCTCCAGCTGGTCTTCTACTTCCCGGCGCCGCTCGCGCTCGCCCTCCTGCTGCACAGCGTCACCTACGGCGCCGTCCGGCGCTTCGTGCAGAGCGTGGTCTACCTGCCCCACTTCATCTCCTGGGTGATCGTGGTGGCGCTCTTCCAGCAGATCCTCGGCGGCGCCGGCGTCCTCAACACCTGGCTCGGCGACAACGGCCTGCACACGGTCGACGTCATCGGCAACCCCGACCTCTTCCAGCCGCTGGTCGTGGCCCAGGTGATCTGGAAGGACGCCGGCTGGGGATCGATCATCTTCCTGGCCGCGCTCTACACCGTCGACGACCAGCTCTACGAGGCCTCGGCGATCGACGGCGCGGGCTGGTGGCGTCGGCTGTGGCACGTCACCCTCCCGTCCATCCGCCCGATCATCGTGCTGCTGTTCATCCTCAAGCTCGGCGACATCCTGTCGGTCGGTTTCGAGCAGATCTTCCTCCAGCGCAACGCCGTCGGGCCCGAGGTGGCCGAGGTGCTCGACACGTTCGTCTACTACTCCGGCGTCCTCGGCGGCGACTGGGGCTACGCCACGGCGGTCGGCCTCTTCAAGGGCGTCGTCGGTGCGGTGCTCGTCTACGCGGCCAACAAGGTCGCGCACCGGCTCGGCGAACAGGGGGTCTACAAGTGACCACGACCTCGGTGCGGCGCCGGCTGCTCGGCGAGACACCACGCCCGGCCTGGATGCCCCGCCCCAAGCCGCCGGTCATCGCGGCCAAGGCGCTGGCGCTGGTCATCGTCACCGCGCTCGTGCTCGTCCCGTTCCTGATCGTCGTCGCCACCAGCCTGGCTCCCAAGGACGAGGTGCTGGCCAAGGGCGGCTGGGTGGTGTGGCCGGACTCGATCACCTTCCAGGCCTACGCCGACGTCCTCGCCGGCGGCGTGGTCACCCGCGCGACGCTGATCAGCGCCGGCGTCACGCTCGTCGGCACGGCCCTGTCGCTGGGCTGCACGGTCGCCATGGCCTACGCCCTGGCCCGGCCCGGCCTGCTCGGCGGCCGGCCGGTGCTGCTGATGGTGCTCTTCACGTTCCTCTTCACGCCCGGCATGATCCCCACCTACCTCGTCGTCCAGCAGCTCGGGCTGCTCGACAGCTTCAGCGCGCTGATCCTGCCCGTGCTGGTCAACGCGTTCAACCTCGTCGTCCTGCGCGGCTTCTTCCAAGGCATCCCGGCCGACCTGATCGAAGCCGCCAAGATCGACGGTGCCGGCGAGCTGCGGGTCCTGCTCCGCATCGTGGTCCCGCTCTCCAAGGCCGCCATCGCCGTTGTCGGCCTGTTCTACGCGGTCGCCTACTGGAACTCGTTCTTCAACGCGATCCTCTTCCTCAACGACTCCTCGAAATGGCCCATCCAGGTCGTCCTGCGCCAGTACGTGCTCGAAGGGTCGCCGCTGGCCGGCTCCGTCGAGAACGCGGAGGCGCGCGTCAACGCCCCCACCTCCATCCAGATGGCGGTGCTCGTCCTCGCCATGCTCCCCATCGTCTGTGTCTACCCCTTCGTCCAGCGGCACTTCGTCAAGGGCGTCCTGACGGGCGCCATCAAGTCCTGACCGGGTGCCGTGTGAAAGGAAGCCCACCATGACCCAGATATCGCGTCGGTCCTTGCTCAAACTCGGCGGCGCCGGTGCGCTCGCCGCCCTCGGTGTGCCGTCGCTCGCCGCCTGCGGATCGGGCGGCGGCGCGTCGACCACCAGCGACAGCGGCGGCGTCGCCTGGCCCACCTACCAACGGCTCGAAGGGCCGGCCGCCGACCTCAGGTCCAGCATGGACGGTGGCTGCGACGCCTTCTTCCGCTACCCGCGACAGCTCGCCACATCCGTCACGGAGAAGCCCGGCGACGGGTCCGACGTCACCGCGTTCGTCCTGACCTACAGCCCGCCGCCCGCGCCGGTCGACGACAACCGCTTCTGGCAGGCCATCAACGAGGCGTTGGGCGTCAACATCAAGCTCACCCTCGTACCGGTGGCCGAGTACTCGGCGAAGCTCGCCACGCTGATGGCCGCGGGCGACCTGCCCGACATCATCCTGATCCAGGAAGCGCCGCGGACGCGTGACTTCGTCGCCGCCAAGTGCGCCGACCTCTCCGAGCACCTCAGCGGCGACGCCGTCAAGGAATACCCCAACCTCGCCAACCTGGCGACCGCCAGCTGGCGGACGATGGGCCGGATCAACGGCGGCATCTACGGCATCCCGCTCACCCGGGCCATCGTCGGCATCGGGATGCACGTCAACCGCACCCTCTTCGACAGTGTGAACGCGCCGGTCGACTGGACCAAAGACCAGTTCGTCACCGCTCTGGACGGCGTGACCAAGGGCCGCGTGTACGGGCTCGGCGCCAGCGCCGCGGACCTGGCCATGGACTACCACGCGAGCTCCTTCGGCGCCCCCAACATGTGGCGCCTCGACGGCGACCGCCTCGTGTCGATGTACGAGACGCCGGAGTACAAGGCGGCGGTCGACTTCGCCCGGCAGTGCTTCGCCGACGGCTACTACCACCCCACCTCCAGGACCGGCACGATGACCGACATCATGAACCAGTACTACGCCGGCAACGTCGGAGCCGCCTGGGGCAACTTCATGAACTACGCCACCGGCATCTACATCGACCGGGTCGGCGGCCGCTTCACCACCGACGTCGCCATGCCCTACGGCGGCGGACACTGGCTCGGCGACGCGATGTTCGGCTACACCGTCTTCAAGAAGGCGTCGCCGGAGCGCATCAAGATGCTCCTGCGGATCTGCAACTACCTCTGCGCCCCCTACGGGACCAAGGAGTACGAGCTGGTCAACGAGGGCGTCGAGGGCGTCCACTTCACCCGCACCGACGGTGGCCTGCAGAAGACCGACCTCGCCAGCACCGAGAACAAGAACAGCGTCCCGATCAGCCGCTACATCTGCAACGCGCCCGAGATCATCAACGTCCCGGGCAAGGAGCAGGAGACCCGGCACGCGTTCGAGGTCCAGGAAGCGCTCCTGAAGAAGGGCGTCACCAACCCGTCGCTCGGGTACGCGTCGGCCACCGCCGACCGCGTCTCCAGCAAGATCACCCAGGACCTCCACGACGTCCGTACGGGCGTCGTCACCGGCCGACTGTCCATGTCGGACTGGGACGCCGCCGTGACGAAGTGGCGCGACGGCGGCGGCGCGAAGATCGCCGAGGAGCTCACGGCCGACCGGGCGGCCAACAAGTGACGGTCGACGCCCGGACCCTTCCCGTGCCGGGCCGCTGGTCCGTCCACAGCTACTACACCGTCAGCCCCTACGCACCCGACGGCTCGGGCCGCGTCCTCGCCGCCGGCGCCGACCTGGCCGACGGCACCGGCGAGGTCGTGGTCCTCTCCAACACGGGCGAGGTGCTGGACAGGTTCGGACGTCACCGCCTCCAGACGTCGTTCTTCCACACCGGATGGTGGCAGACCTGGAGCCCCGACGCGCACCACGTCTACTTCCAGTCCGGCCCGCCCGAGGCGCCGACGATCACCCGCCGCGAACTGGCCACCGGCCGTGAGGTGACCGTCGACGGCGACATGGAGGGTGCGCCGCCCGGCGGCGTACCCATCGTGTCGGGCCTGCTCGGCATGCTCTACGCCGCCGGCTACGGCACCCGCCGGTACGCGCCCGAGCAGGCGCCCGTGCCGTTCCAGGAGCGCGACCGGCACGGCCTCTTCTCCTACACCTTCGACCCGCCCGAGCAGACGCTGGTGGCCAGCGTCGCCCAGATCCTCGACGCCCACCCGGACCGCGACCGGATCGCCGCCTCCGACCGGGAGGTCCGCGGCCGGCTCGGCGACGGCGAGGGGCTGACGCTGATGGCGTACTGCGTCCGCTGGAGCCCCGACGGCTCCCGGCTGCTCTTCTTCTTCGGCAACCACCGGGTGGTCGCGGAGCGCGGTGAGCCTCGGCTGAGCTACGTGATGACCGCCGACCGCGACCTCGAAGAGATCCGGTTGGCGCTGGACCTCAGCTACGGCCGACCCGGGCTGCACTGGTCGTGGCAGCCCGACAACGAGCACCTGATCGGCTACGGACCCGACCCCCACGCGGACGGCCGGCTCTGCCTCGCCGAGGTGCGCCACGACGGCTCGGGCTACCGCAAGCTCAGCGACCATCGCAGCGGCGGACACGTGTCGGTGAGCCCGACCGACCCGGACCTCGTCGTCACCGACGAGGGGACGCCGGAAGGCGGCGCCGTCGTCTTCCTCTCCCGGGCCAGCGGAGCCGAGATCGGCCGGGTCGCGCTGCCGAAGTTCCGCGGCCCGGCCGAGCCGCCGGGACGCAACCCGGACCGGGTCTGCCACCACCCGGTCTTCCGGCCCGACGGACGCCGCGTGCTCTGCAACACGCTGCCCGGCCGCGACGCGGTGCTGGCCGAGCTGTCGGTGCCGGGCGCGCCGTGACCGTGTGGCAGCTCCTCGACGGCGGCGTCAGCGTCGCCGAGCGGCGGACCGCCGGACAGCGGGTCACGCTGTGGGCCGGGCGCCGCCTCGCCGGCCGCCATCCCGGCGTGACGATCGCAGACGGCTGCCGGATCCATCCACAGGCCCGGATCCATCCGCGCGGCGGCACCATCGTGTTCGGGCGCGACTGCCAGGTCGCGCCCGGCGCGATCGTGCAGGGCAACGTCAGACTGGGAGACGACTGCTCCATCCAGGCGTACGCCGTCCTCGTCGGCTATCCCGGCACCGACCGGAGCGGGGCCATCGTGATCGGCAACAGCGTCCGCATCGCCCCGCACGCCATGATGGTCGCGGCCGACCACGTCTTCGACAACCCGGACCGGCCGATCCACGGCCAGGGCCTGCGGCCGGCGCCGATCGTGATCGAAGACGACGTCTGGGTCGCCGGCCGGGTCACCGTCACCGCCGGCGTGACGGTGGGACGCGGCAGCGTCCTCGCCGCCGGCGCCGTCGTCACCCGCGACATCCCGCCCTACAGCCTCGCCGCCGGCGTACCCGCCCGGGTCATCCGCTCCCGGCGCTGACCCAACCACATCGAAGACGAGGTACGCATGCGCTCAGCGCTCTACACCGGCAACGGCGCGATCGTCGTCACCGATGGCGAGGCCGCGCCGCCCGGTCCCGGCCAGGTCCGGCTCGACGTCGCCTACACCGGCATCTGCGGCACCGACCTCCACGTCCTGCACGGCGACATGGACCACCGCGTCACCGTCCCGCAGCCCATCGGCCACGAGATGTCGGGCCGCGTCGCCGAGATCGGACCGGGTGTCGAGGGCTGGTCCGCCGGCCAGCCGGTCACCGTCATGCCGCTGCGGTCGTGTGGCTCGTGTCCCGCCTGCGCCGCCGGTCACGGACACGTCTGCCACCGCCTCGACTTCGTCGGCATCGACTCGCCGGGCTCGATGCAGGAGTCGTGGACCGTGCCGGCCGACCTGCTGGTCGCGCTCCCGGCGGGGCTGTCCCTGCGCCACGCGGCCCTGGTCGAGCCGACGGCGGTCGCCGTCCACGACGTCCGCCGGGCCGGGCTGGTCGCGGGGGAGCGGGCGGTCGTGGTCGGCGGCGGTCCGGTCGGCGTGCTGATCGCCCTCGTCGCCCGCGCCGTACGTGCCGACGTGCTCCTGGTCGAGCCGGACGCACACCGCCGCGGCGTGGCCGCCGGGCTCGGGCTGCGCGTGCTCGACCCGGGCGACGACATCGCGGCCGCCGTCGACGCGTGGACAGCCGGCGCGGGTGCCGATGTCTCCTTCGAGGTGTCCGGGGTGGCGCAGGGCGTGGCCACCGGCGTGGAGGTGCTGGCGACCCGCGGCCGGCTCGTGCTGGTTGCGATCCACGGCACGCCGCGCCCGCTTGACCTCCACCGGTTCTTCTGGCGGGAGCTGAGCCTGATCGGTGCCCGCGTATACACTCGCGACGACGTCGAGACCGCAGTCGACCTGGTCGACCGTGGAGAGGTCGACGCGGGCCCGCTGATCTCCCATGTGGTGGCCCTGTCCGACGCGCCCCGGGCGTTCGCCACGCTGGCGGCCGGCCACGGCGCGATGAAGGTGCTCGTCGAGTGCGGCGGGGAGGCGCGGTGAACCCGTTCGACCTGACCGGACGGCTGGCCCTGGTCACCGGCGCGAGCCGGGGGATCGGCCTGGCCGTCGCCGAGGCACTCGCGGCGGCGGGAGCCGACATCGTGGGCGTCAGCGCCCATCTCGAGCCCGCCGGCAGCGAGGTGGAGAAGCGGGTGCGGGCCAGCGGCCGCTCGTTCGCCGCGTACCAGGCCGACTTCACCGACCGGACCGCGGTGGCCGCGCTGGCCGACGCGATCGCGCGCGACGGACATCGGGTCGACATCCTGGTCAACAACGCGGGAACCATCCGGCGCGCCCCGGCGGCGGCACACACCGACGAAGACTGGGACGACGTCCTCCAGGTCAACCTGACCGCACAGTTCACGCTCACCCGCGCCGTCGCGGCGCCGATGCTGGAACGCCGCCGCGGAAAGATCATCTTCACCGCGTCGATGCTCAGCTTCCAGGGCGGCGTCCACGTCCCCGGGTACGCGGCCGCCAAGTCCGGCATCGCCGGCCTGACCCGGGCGCTGGCCAACGAGTGGGCTGCCCGCGGCGTGAACGTCAACGCGGTCGCGCCCGGCTACATCGAGACGGACAACACCGCGGCGCTGCGGACGGACCCCGACCGCAACGAGGCCATCCTCGCGCGCATCCCAGCCGGACGCTGGGGAACGCCGGCCGACCTCGGCGGCGCCTTCGTCTTCCTCTCGTCGGCCGCGTCGGACTACGTCCATGGCACCGTCCTCCCCGTCGACGGTGGCTGGCTGGCCCGGTAGAGCCCACGACACCCAGGCACTTGACCTTTCACCCTTTCATCGGGTGGCCCCTGGGCGCAGATCGATGATCGCGTCTCTGGAACGATACTGGGCAGTTCCGGCGCGCTGCGGCGGCGCGACGTCGTGAGCGTTGCGCACCTTCGCTGATCGCCGTTCAGATGGGTAGTAGTGCGCCACGCATGCTGTCCGCCAGCCAGCGGCGGAACGCTTCCTCTGGCCAGTCGCGTTGCAGCGCCAGGGCCGCGTAGTGGGCGGGATCGTTGAAGATCCATAGGACGTCCGTCGCGGTTTCCGTGTCGAGTTCCGGGGTGAGGTCGCCGAGTGTCCGGATGCGCCTGACCACCATCGCCGCGCCCGCTCTGCGGTTGTTCTGCAGGGTGTCCCACAGTTCGGCGACCTCCGGCGCATCGTCGGCCGCTCGGCGGACGGTTTCGAAGAGCCGGGCGGCGCGGCGACCGATGAGGACACATACGTCGGCGTAGGCGTCGAGGACCGCGGGGGGCGTGGTGGCGTCCCAGACGGGGCGGAACCACGGCCTGTCGGCGACTGCCACGGGGGCGTCGTCGCCGGCGAGCGCCTCGTCGAGGACCTGCCGGAGCAGGGCGGGTTTGGACCCGAAGGCGGCGAAGACGGTCGGTCGGGCGACGCCGGCGGCGACGGCGATCTCGGCCAGCGAGGTGGCGACGTAGCCACGCTCGACGAACAGTTCGCCGGCCGCGGACACGATCGCCTGGCGGGTGCGCCGGGCGCCCTCCTCGCGCACCGACGACTGGTAGCGCCGCCGTGGCTTGTCGTTGACATTGCCCATGGTTCCGTCATACTAACAGCGTATTCACTAGACATCGGTATGGCGAATGGGGCGGGTCATGACACCTACGGGAGCGGTTCGTCCGTACGTGCGACGCGAGGGCGAAGGCGACGCGCTGTGGTTCCTCGGCAGCTTGGTGACGGTCAAGGCAACCGGCGCTGAGACCCGGGGTCGGCTCACGGTCGTCGAGTTCGTCAACCCGCCCGGCTTCGCGCCCCCGCTGCACCGGCACCTCGACGAGGACGAACTGTTCTACGTGCTCTCCGGCACGGCTGAGTTCCGGTGCGACGGGCACACACTCTCGGCCGGGCCCGGCGACTTCGTCCTGCTGCCGACGGGACTCCCGCACACGTTCCTCGTCGCGGCCGACGAACCCCTGCGAACCCTGCAGATCACCACACCGTCCGGCTTCGAACGGTTCGCCGCGGCAGTCGGCGAGCCGGCGCGGGCGCGCCGGCTACCCGACCCCGGGCCGATCGATCCCGCCGTCCTCGGCCACGCCGCGACGCTGCACGGGATCGAGCTACTCGGCCCCCCGCCCCACCATTGACCGGGACGAACGCGCGTGCCGACGCGCGAGCGCGAGGTCACGGACCCGGTTGCCGTCGTCGGGGCTCGCCGTGGAAGTCACCACTCGGCGAGGCTGCCGTCGTCGCGGCGCCACGTCGGGCTGCGCCAGCGGTGGCCGGCCGCGGCGGCCGCCTCGACCGCGGCGGCGTCGACGGAGATGCCGAGACCCGGCGCCGCGGGGCGGTCGACGTATCCGTCGTGGTAGGCGAACACGGCCGGGTCGAGCAGGTAGTCGAGCAGGTCGTTGCCGACGTTGTAGTGGATTCCCAGACTCTGCTCCTGGATCAGCAGGTTCGGTGTGGCGAAGCCGACCTGGAGGGCCGCCGCGAGGGCGATCGGTCCGAGGGGGCAGTGCGGGGCGAGGACCGCACCGTACGTCTCGGCGAGCGCGGCGATCCGCCGCAGTTCGGAGATACCGCCCGCGTGCGACGGGTCGGGTTGGGCCACCGCGATGCCGGCGTCCAGCGCGGGTTTGAAGTCCCACCGGTTGTAGAGGCGCTCGCCGGTGGCGATCGGGATGCTGGTGGCGTCGACGACCCGTGCCAGCTGGCCGGTGAGCTCGGGGGTGACCGGCTCTTCGACGAAGAGCGGGTGCAGGGGCTCGAGCAGCGGTAGGACGCGCCGTGCCATCGGCAGTGTGAGCCGGCCGTGGAAGTCGACCGCGACATCGAAGCCTGCGCCGCAGGTCTCGCGGATCGCGGCCACCCGGTCGACGATCTCCTGGCTGGTCGCGGGGGTGTCGAGGAGGCGGGTCTCGGCGCTCGCGTTCATCTTGACGGCGGTGAACCCTTCGGCCTGCCGTTGGGCGGCGGCGGCTGCCACGTCGTCGGGCCGGTCGCCGCCGATCCAGCTGTAGACCCGGATCCGGTCGCGGACGGGACCGCCGAGCAGTTGGAACACGGGCACGCCGAGGGCTTTGCCGGCGATGTCCCAGAGCGCTTGGTCGATACCGGCGACCGCGCTGGACAGGATCGGGCCGCCGCGGTAGAAGCCGCCCCGGGTGAGGACCTGCCAGTGGTCTTCGATGAGCATCGGGTCGGCGCCGACGAGGTGGTCGGCGAGCTCGTCGACGGCCGCGGCGACCGTGGCGGCCCGTCCTTCGACGACGGGCTCGCCCCAGCCGGTGATGCCCTCGTCGGTGTCGATGCGCAGGAAACACCATCTCGGGGCGACGAGGTGCGTCCGCAGCGAAGTGATCTTCATGATGTGACGGTGACGTCGGTGAACGCGGCCTGGGCGTCGTAGGTGGCGAGCGCCGGCCGGCCGCGGGAGAGGGCGAACGTGCGGGTCTGCAGCGGCGTGGCGCTCCCGTCGAGGTGGAAGCGGTAGGTGGTGCCCTGCTTCTGCACCGTCAGCGTGTGGGGGCTGCCGAAGACGAAGGAGCCTTCGAGCGGTGTGGTCTCCCAGGCGGAGGTGACGCCGCCGACCTTCGCGACGGTGCTGAGCCGGCGGTTGGTCGGGTCCAGGAAGACGCCGACCCAGTTGGCGCTGTCCTGCCAGAGGGCGCGCAGGCCGTAGATCGGGACGGGGTCGGTGGTGCCGTTGGCGATCCACCGGGCGGTCGCGCTGACGGTGTAGTCGCCGCCGCGTGCGGGGCCTTCCGGGGCGGCCACGGCCCAGGAGGCGCCGAAGCCGGTGCTGGTGGCGGCGGTGGCGCTGCCGACCTGCCAGGCGCGGGCGGTCTGCCAGCCGCGTGGTCGGCCGGTGCCGGGCTCGCCGGACGGGGCGTCGATCGTGTAGTCCGTCGACAGTGGATAGCCGAGGTTGGGTGTGTCGTCGGCGTTCCAGTAGAACCGTTGTGCCCGGACGGTCCACGGGTTGGCGTCATAGGGCACGTTGCGGGCGTGGTAGACGATCCAGTCCTCCGTGCCGTCGGGTGACACGAAGAACCCGTTGTGGCCGGGGCCGGAGACGTCGGCGTCGGGGGCAAAGACCGGTGTGGCGCTCTTAGTCCACGAGGACTCGGTGGTGTAGTCGCCGTCGGTGTTCTTCGCGACGCCGAGGCTGTAGAGCGGTCCCACGCCGGGAGCCGAGTAGACGACGTCGACGGTGCCGTTGTGGACCAGGACCTGGGGCGCCTCGACGATCCAGCCCTGCGAGCGTTCCCATGACAGGGTGGGGCGGACGATGACCGACGCCGGCAACACGAGGGTGACGGGATCGCTCATCTTCGCGATGTAGATGAGTTCGAGGCCCCAGTCGACGGTGCCCGCCCAGAGCAGGTAGCGGTCGCCGTCGGGCGCGACGAACGTCGTCGGGTCGATGTCTTCGACGTTGCCGGTGCCGGTGAGGATCCGGCCCCGGTCGGCGTAGGTGACGGCTTGCGGGTCGTCGCCCGTGGTGGTGGCCTCCAGGACGAACAGGCGGTGGGTGGTGTTGTTGGAGCCGGCCGTGTAGTAGATGTACCAGCGGTTGCCGATGCGGTGCAGTTCCGGTGCCCAGATGACACAGCAGTGGTCGCCGGCGGGGGCGGCGAAGACGCTGACGGCGGCGGCGCCGCCCAAGCCGTCGAGCGTGGCCGACTTGCGGATCCAGATGTGGCTGGCGCCGCCGGGCACGGACGTGACGGCGTAGTAGTAGCCGTTGTGGTGGGTCACCCACGGGTTGGTCTGGTTGTCCATCACGGGGTTGGTGAACTGGCCGGCGGCCAGGGCGGCCGGTGGGGCCGTCCCGAACGTGGCGACGACGCAGGCGACGAGTGTGGCGGCGAGGAGACGGGCGGCAGTACGCATGGCGCACTCCTTCGGGGGTCAGCCTTTCAACGCGAGGTAGACGATGACGCGTGGGTGCACGTCGGCCGGGACGGCGGCAGACAGGCGCAGCCAGTTGCCGAAGTGCGTGACGGGGGCGGCGTAGACGCCCGGCGCGGTGCCGAGCGAGAGGACCGCGTCGTGCCGCGTCCAGTGGAGCCCGTCAGGGGAGATCTCGACGTGGACGGGGACGGTGGCCGCGTCGGCGCCGCCGGAGTCGAGCACCCGGACGAAGAACAGCGCCTCCGTGGCCCATCCGGCCTCGTACGGCTCGGTCGTGATCTCGCCGGTCCAGGTGACGTCGCGGTCGAGGACCGCGGTGTGAGACTCGATCATGACGGCGTTCCGGCGGAGACGACGACGGAGTCTAGATAGAGGAAGGCGCGTACCGCCGTGTCGGTCTCCACCCAGAAGCCGACGTTGAGCATCTGATCGAGGTTGGGCCAGGCCGGCATGCGCATGGGTGACACGTCGGTCACCTCGAACGTGCGGTTGTTGCAGTGCAGATGCGTGTAGGTCATCGACCGCAGGTCGAAGCCGACGTTGAGGTAGTGCCAGTTCTGCTTGGTCGGAAGCTCGTTGTAGCAGAGGTCCTGCTCGCCGCCGGGCACGTCCAGCCACCCGTCGGGGCCGAGGTGGAAATGCGACCGGGTCTCGCCGCTGATGGTCTTCACCGGCGGGCGGTCCTTCTTGAACAGCCACCGGTGGCGGCGTTCGCCGGCCTCGGCATTGTGGTACCGCAGGTGAGGCATCACCCGTTCCCGGCCGTCCTGGAGGTCGAGGAAGATGCCGAACGCGCGTACGTCGCGGTCGCCGAGCACGAGGTCGGTGGCCTCCGGCTTGACCGCGAAGTAGGCCTCGACCTGGATCGGGCACGGCCGCCGGAACGTGGTGCGCTTGAGCGCGACGCTGATGCTGCCGGGGTGGGGTCGCGTGGCGAGCTTGAGCGCGTAGGTGCCATGCAGCGACCCGGCCGTGCCGGTGTCCCACATGGTCAACGAGCTGAGCATGGGCGGGCGGAAGTCGCGCTGCTCGGCGATGAGCGAGTCGAGCGACCGCTCGTAGTTGCCGGTGAGCAGGGTCCAGCCCTGCGCACCGCGGTCGAAGTCGTCCGCGTAGACGACGCGGTCCAGTGGCTCGTAGCCGGCGGGAATCATGGCAGCTCCGTCGTGGCGGGCCGGGCCTGGTTCGGCACGGCGGCGCCGGGGGCGGCGCCAGGGGTGGTGAGCAGGACCGCGCGGGCGGGCGCGGCCTCGGCGTCGGTGAGGGCCAACGGGAGACAGGCCAACAGGTACGGCCCGGGGGTGATGTGGTCGAGCAGGATTCCTTCCAGCACGGCGGTGTCGGCGCCGAGCAGCGTGTGATGCGTGACGAAGTCGGCGTGTTCCGGCGGCTCCACCGAGAGGTAGTCGACGCCGACGGTGGACACGCCACGGTCGACGAGCAGCCGGGCGGCGTCCGGGGCGAGACCGACATAGTCCGGGGCGAAGGACCCGTCGCGGAGCAGACCGCGGGTGGAGTTGCGTGTCTTGAGCAGCAGCCGCTCGCCGCGCGCCGGCACGTGATGTTCGAGGTCGGCGGCGGTGATGTGGCCCGCGGCGGTGGTGAGGTCGAGCACGCGGCAGAGGCCGACGAGCCGACCCAGGTCGACCTCGCTCGTGGGCGCTCCGCCCGGCAGGTGATGCAGCGGTGCGTCGAGATGGGTGCCCGTGTGGCTGTCCATGGTCCAGGTGGACAGGCTGGTGCGGTCACCGACGGCGGTCCGCGAGCGCCATGCCTGGTGGGGTCGGTGCAGGTTGTGCCAGGTCGCCATGTCGGCGCGGATGGGCACGGAGATGTCGTGGATCGTCGCCGTCGGGTCGTGGAGGTCCAGGTGCGCGGTCATTGGGCGGCGAGCCCTCCGTCGACGCTCAGCGCGACGCCGGTGACGAACGACGCGGCCGGCGAGCACAGCCATACGACGGCTTCGGCGACCTCGTCGGCGGTGCCCATGCGGCCCATCGGGGTCAGCGTGACGTAGCGGCGTTCGGTCTCGGGCTCGCGCGCGATGACGCGGTCGTTCATCGGCGTGCGGATGTAGCCGGGGCAGACCGCGTTGACGCGTACGCCGGCGGCGGCGTGCTCGAGGGCCGCGGCCCGGGTGAGGCCGACGATGCCGTGCTTGCTCGCCACGTATGCCGGTGCCCCGCGTGCCCCGACGACGCCTGCGATGGAGGAGCAGTTGACCACCGCGCCCCCGGTCGCGGCCAGCGCGGGCAGCTCGTGTTTGAGGCACAGCCACATCGAGCGGAGGTTGACGTCGAGGGTGCGCCGCCAATCGGTGTCGGACAGCGCGGTGACGGTGGCGCGGGGCTGCTCGACGCCGGCGTTGTTGAAACACATGTCGAGCCGGCCGTACGTGGCGACGGCCCGGTCGACCATGCTGCGCACCTCGTCCTCCTGGGTGACGTCGGCTCTCACGCCGAACGCCTCACCGCCCGCGTCGTGTACCGCGCGGGCGGTCTGCTCGGCCGTGGCGGCGTTGGCATCGGCGGCGACCACCCGGGCGCCGTGGCGGGCGAAGGCGAGGGCCGTGGCCCGTCCGATGCCCGAGCCGGCGCCCGTGACGAGCGCGACGTGTTCCGACAGGTTCATGTGGGTGATGGTCCTTCTGTGCTGGTCTCGGTCGGTGTGGCAGTGGGGAAGTGGCAGGCGGTGAGCTGGCCGGTGGGCTGGCGGACCAGGTCGGGCTCCCGGGTGGCGCAGATCGCCTGCGCGATGGGGCAGCGGGTGCGGAACCGGCATCCCGACGGCGGATCGGCCGGCGACGGCATCTCACCGTGCAGCCGCGTCGCGCCGCCGGTGGCCGCCGCCAGAAGGGCACGGGTGTACGGGTGTGCGGGCCGGCCGTAGACGGCCTCGACGCTTCCGGTCTCGACGACGCGTCCGAGGAACATGACCGCGACACGGTCGGCGAGGTGGCGCACCACCCCGAGGTCGTGGGAGATGAACAGGTAGCTCACGCCGAACGCGTGGCGCAGGTCGTCGAGGAGGTTGAGCACCTGGGCCTGGACCGACACGTCGAGCGCGGAGACCGGCTCGTCGCAGACCAGCAGCCGGGGGCGGACCGCGAGCGCCCGGGCGATGCCGATGCGTTGACGCTGCCCGCCGGAGAACTGCCGGGGGCGGCGGTCCGCCAGCTGCGGGGGGAGGCCGACCTGGGTCAGCAGGGTCGCCAGCTTGTCGTCGAGCCGGTCTCGTGGCACCAGGTCGCGGTGGACCCGCCACGGCTCGGTCACCAGTTGCCGGACGGTCATGACCGGGTTGAGCGAGGTCAGCGGGTCCTGGAACACCATCTGCACGGTGCGCCGGATGTCGCGGGCGACGGAGCGGCCGGCGCTGGCCGGGTCGTGGCCGTCGATGAGGATCTGCCCGCGGCTCGGGCGGACGAGGCCCACGATGGCGCGCGCCAGCGTCGACTTGCCGCAGCCTGACTCGCCGACGACGCCGAGGGTCTCGCCGGCCGCGACGGAAAGGTCGACCCCGGCCACCGCGGTGACCGGGCGACGCCCCCGCCCGGTGTAGGTGACGAAGAGGTCCTTGACTTCGAGCAGCGGCGGCCTCTCAGGCGACGTCATCGGCGAGCACCTCCTCGGCGTGGTGGCAGGCGCTGACCTGGCCGGGCGCGACCGGCCGCGGTCGCGGCAGCTCCGTCCGACAGATCTCGGTCGCTCGCGGGCAGCGGGGGTGGAAGGGACAGCCGTCGGGCCGCTGACCGGGCGACGGTGGCTGGCCCGGGATCGGAACCAGCCGGGCCTGGCCGACCGCGGGGCGGGCCCGCAACAGACCGGCTGTGTACGGGTGGGCGGGGCGGGCGAGGACCTGCCGGGCCGGGCCGGACTCGGCGACCCGGCCGGCGTACATCACGAGCAGGTCGTCGGCCACCCGGTGTGCCACGCCGACGTCGTGGGTGATCAGGATGAGGCTCATGCCCATGTCGCGGCGCAGGTCGGCCAGCAGGTCGAGCACGTCGGCCTGCACGGTGACGTCGAGCGCCGTGGTCGGTTCGTCGGCCACGAGCACCGCCGGCGTCAACGCCAACGCCATGGCGATCATCGCGCGTTGCCGCATGCCGCCGGAGAACTGGTGTGGATAGTCGCGGGCCCGGACATCGGCGTCGGGGATGCGGACCTGCCGCATCAGCGCCACGGCCCGCTCGTGGGCGTCGCGGCGGGACACCGGCCGGTGGAGCCGGATCATCTCCGCGACCTGTCGCCCGACCGGGTGGACCGGGTTCAACGAGCTCATCGGATCCTGGAAGATCATCGCGAGCTCGGGGCCGCGCAGTTCCCGCCAGTCCCGTTCGCGCAGGCCCGTCAGGTCGCGACCGCGCAGCGAGATCCCGCCGGCGACCTGTCGCACGCCGTCCGGCAGCAGGCCGAGCAGCGCGAGGCCGGTGAGGCTCTTGCCGCTGCCCGACTCGCCCAGCATGGCCAGGGTGCGGGCCGGATACGCGGCCAGGCTCACCGACTCGACCAGGGCCACGCCCGAGGCGGTGACGACGCGCAGGTCGTCGACCGTCAGGACCGGGTCGGCGGGCGTGCCCGGGCCGGGCGCCGGCCGGGTGGCCGGCGCCTGGTCACGGAGCTTGCGCGACGACATGTCAGGAGCTCACCGTCACCGTGTGGAACAGGACGGTGCGTGACGGGGACGGCGTGAATCCCTGGACGCGGTCGCGGACGGCGTAGGTGTCGACCACCTCGAACGGGAAGATGCCGACGGCCTCGTCCCAGATGATCTTCGACGCCTGGGCGTAGAGGTCGGCCCGCTGCGCCTGGTCGGTCGTCGACCGTGCCTTCTGCAGCAGGGTGTCGAGCTCCGGGTTGGCGTAGCCGTTGCGCTTGGCGGTGGACTGGTAGAGCCGGCCGAGGGTGTAGTCGGCGTCGCCGGTGAGGACGAAGTTGTCCTGGAGGTCCATGTCCCAGTCGAGCGCGAGCAGGCGCTGCAGCCAGGTCGCCTGGGCCAGCCCGACGGGCTGCACCGTCACGCCGACCTGGGCCCACTGCGAGATCATCGTCTGGGCGATCTCCCGTAGCAGCGGCGCCTGGTCTTCGGCCCACATCAGCGAGGTGGAGAAGCCGTCGGGGTAGCCGGCCTCGGCGAGCATCCTCTTGGCCAGTGCCGGGTCGTACGTGTAGGGCCGCTGCGTCGAGGAGCCGAACACGGTCGACGGGACCGGTGAGGTCAGCGGCTTGGCCGACTCGCCGTAGAGGTCCTTGGCGATCTTCTCCGTGTCGATGGCGTGCCACATCGCCTGGCGCACCTTCGGGTTGTCGAACGGCGGGCGGCTGGAGTTGAACCACTCGAAGAAGTAGACGTAGCTGGGTTGGCGTACCACCGTGATCGACGGGTCGCCGGTCAGCTGGTCGACGAGGTCGGGCGACACCGTCCAGGTCGCGTCGATCTCGCCGTTCTTGAGGGCGGTCAACCGCGCGGCCGCGTTCGGCATGGCCACGAACTCCAGCCCTGCCAACGTGGGCGGCGTGTCCCAGTAGTCGGCGTTGGCGGAGAGCGTGACCCGCTCGTCGGAGGCGAACGAGTCCACTTTGAACGGACCGGAGCCGACCGGGTTCGCCCCGAAGCCGGGTGAGGCGATCTTCGCCGCGGGGCCGATGTAGGTGAGGGTGAGGTTGGCCAGGACCGTGCCCGCCGGATCCTTCGTGTGGATGACCACGGTGGCCGGGTCCGGGGCGTCGACCGTGTCCAGGATGGACCAGAGCGACTTCAGGGGGCTGTCCTGGGTGGCGAGTCGCTCGATGCTGGCCTTGACGTCGTCGGCGGTGACCGGCGTGCCGTCGTGGAACGTCACGCCGGACCGCAGGCTGAACGACCACGAGGTCGCGTCAGGCTGGGTCCAGGCGGTCGCGAGCGACGGTGCGTAGTCGGTGTCGGTGCGGACCACCAGGGTGTCGAAGATCTGCCGGTCGACCGCGTGGAGGCCCTGGTCGGCGTTGTTGCTGCCGAACGGGTCCAGCGAGATGACCGGCTGGCTGAAAGCCACCCGCATGGTCGTGCTGCCGGTGCCGCCGGAGCCGGACTGGCAGGCGGCGAGCAACGACGCGGTCACGATTATCGTGGCCACCGCGGCCAGCCGCCGCTGACGGCGACCGGTGGTGGAGACTCTCACGAACGTCCTCCAGTGCTTGCAGGGAACGGGGATTGCGGAAGCTAGGCGCGGCCGTTGCCGGAGTCGCCCAGTTCGTCGGAGAGGACGCTCACCGACAGGACGAGCCCGGCCAGCGCGATGCCGGGGATGGTGGCGATCCACCAGGCCGAGCCCAGGTAGTCGCGGCCGTTGGCGATCGTGGCGCCCCACGACGCCTCGTCGAGGGGCACGCCCAGGCCGAGGAAGCTCAGCGACGCCTCCGAGAGCACCACCAGGCCGATCTCGACCGCGGCGAGGACCAGCAGGGGCGGCGCCGCCTGCGGCAGGATGTACCGGGTCAGGATCCGGCCGTGACCGGCCCCGATGACCCGGGCCGAGGCGACGAAGTCGCGCCCCCGCACCGCCAGCGCGGAGGCCCGTGCCACCCGGGCGAACGACACCCAGCGGGTTACCGCCAGCGTGATGATCACGTTGCGGACGCTGGGACCGAGCACCGCCGCGATCAGGATCGCCAGCAGCAGCCCGGGGAAGGCCAGCTGGATGTCGGCGACGCGCATGGTCACCGCGTCCCACCACCGACCGAAGTAGCCGGCCAGCAGACCCACGGCGGCGCCGAGCAGCCCCCCGATGGCGACGGTGGCGACGGCGACGGTGAGCGAGATCCGGGCACCGGCGACGACCTGGGCGAGCAGGTCGCGGCCGAGCTGGTCGGTGCCGAGCCAGGTGCGGGTGCCGTCGGCGAGGAGCGTCCCCGGCGCCCGCAGGCGGTCGCCGGTCGCGGTCGCAACCGGGTCGTAGGGCAGCACCCACGGCCCGACGACCGCGACCACGACATAGGCGACCAGGGGAACGGCGGCGAAGACGAGCCGGCGCGACACGCGCCGGCGGCCGCCGGACGCGACGGTGGTCACCGGGACGGAGACGGGGCCGGCGGTCATCGTGCGCCCACGATGCTGACCCGCGGGTCGACCACACCGTAGAGCAGGTCGACGGCGGTGTTGAGGACCAGGTAGACCACGGCGAGGACGGCGACGGCGGCCTGCACGACGGGATAGTCCCGGTAGAGGATCGAGTCGATCAGCAGCCGGCCCACGCCGGGCCACGCGAACACCGTCTCCACGACGACCGCGTTGCCGATGAACACGCCGGTGATCAGGCCGACCACGGTAATGACAGGGATGAGCGAGTTGCGCACCACGTGCCCGTAGAGCACGCGCGACGGGGACGCGCCCTTTGCCCGCGCCGTCTGCACATAGCCCTCGCGCAGCTGCTCGACGACGCCGCTGCGCACCAGCTTGGTCACCATGCCGAGGAAGGTGACCGCCAACGTGACCGAGGGCAGGACCAGCTGGGCGAGCGTGCCGCGGCCGCCGCTGGGCAACAGCCGCAACCACCCGGAGAACACCAGGATCAGCATCACGCCGACCCAGAACGCCGGCACCGCCTGACCCAGCATGGCGATCGCCGACACGGCGCGGTCGCGCCAGCCGCCGGCGTGTCGGCCCGCCGCCACGCCCAGCGGGATCCCGATCGCCAGCACGATGAGCAGCGCCACGCCGGCGAGCTCCAGCGTGGCGGGCAACCGGTCGAGCACCTGTGACATCGCGGAAGAGCCCAGCCGGTACGAGGGACCGAAGTCCAGCCGGGCCGCCCCGCCGAGGAACGACAGGTACTGCTGCCACAGCGGCTCGTCGAGGCGTAACGACGCCCGCAGGCTGGCGACCTCGGCGGGCGTGGCGCCCGGCCCGAGGATCAGCGTCGCCGGGTCGCCGGGCACGATCCGGACGACGACGAAGATGATCGTCAACGCGCCGAGGAGCACCAGCAGCGCGCCGGCGACGCGTCGGACCACAAATCCGATCATCCGGACCCCCTTCGGCCGACCGGCCCGTGACGGCAGTGGGTCGAGCTTGTAACGGTACATAGCCCTTGTCAAGACCTCGAAGAAGCTTGGAGGCAACATTTTGTGACGGTAAAAAGCTGTGTGATGATGAGCGTGCGCCGGGTGACGGCCGCGCGAGTCGATGCCGGGAGGGTGTGCGTGACACGGTCCACCAAAGGAAACGGGCGACCGACCCTGCGACATGTCGCGCAGCGGGCAGGCGTCTCGGTGATGACGGTGTCCAATGTGATCAACCAGCATCCACACGTCACCCAGGCGTTGCGCGACCGCGTCGCCGCGGCGATCGAGGAGCTGGGATACCAGCCGAGCTTCGCCGCGCGCAATCTGCGGCGGGCACGTTCCGGCGTGGTCGCGCTGGCAGTTCCCGAGCTCGACATCCCCTACTTCGCCGAGCTTTCCCGAGAGATCATCCGAGCCGCCGACCGTCGCTCGTGGACGGTCCTCATTGAGCAGACCGAAGGAAAGCGGCTGCGGGAGCAGATGCTCGCCAGCGGCCGGCGCAACTACCTCGTCGACGGCGTCGTCTTCTTCCCGGTCGCACTGCGCCCCGCCGACCTCGTCGACCGGGCTGACCAGACTCCGCTGGTGCTCTTCGGCGGGCGCGGCGACAACCCGGTGACCGACCATGTCGTCATCGACAACGTCGAGGCCGCGGAAGCGGCCACCGCTCACCTGATCGGCATCGGCCGCAGCCGCATCGCGACGATCGGGCCGGCTGGCGAATACCCCGGCGGCCGACCGCACTCCCGGCTCACCGGCTACCGCCACGCCCTGGCGCGGGCGGGTCTGCCCTACATACCGGGCCTCGTGAAGCGCGCGACCGCGTTCCACCGGGCCGACGGCGAGCTCGCGATGCGGCAACTCCTCGACCTCGACCCATGGCCCGACGCGGTGTTCTGCTTCAGCGACCTGCTCGCCCTCGGCGCGCTCCGGGCACTGCAGCGTAGGGGGATCCGCGTACCTGACGACATCGCCCTGATCGGCTTCGACGACATCGAAGAGGGTCGGTTCAGCACTCCTACGCTGAGCACCGTCGCACCGGCCAAGGAACGCATCGCGGAAGCCGCCATCGACCTGCTGGCCAGGCGCCTCGACGGCGACTCGAGCACCGCCCCCACCGTGGTCACCGCCGCCCACACGCTGATCGTCCGCGAAAGCACGACCGGACGGGGCCGCCAGCCCTCGACCGCTGCGCGGAGCTAGGGTCGTGACGCAAATCAGGACGCGTTGCGCCGGCTAGCCGCCCGACTCGACGCGCTCGGCGCCGTCACGTCATCACGGTCGCCCGTTCGGCGACCCCACACACCGTCACACCGCTTCTACCTGCCCGCACTCGACCGCGCGTCGGAATGCACCACACTGGCCGGAGACCGCCCATCACGCGGGGATGCGCCGCGGCGCGCCGATCGTCGTTCAGGAGCCGATACGGGTGAAGGTGAGGTGGGTGACCCCGCTGGGCGAGGAGATGGCCTCGACCCGGTAGTTCTGCTCGATGCCTTCCAGCCCGTCCCAGAGGCGTACACCCCGCCCGAGCAGGATCGGGACCACCACGACGTGCATGTGGTCGACAAGCCCGGCGGCAAGGAAGTCGCGGATCATGCTGGGTCCTCCGCCGAGACGGATGTCCAGGTCGCCGGCGGCCTCACGGGCGGTCTTCAGCGCCTCGGCCGGCGACGCGTCGAGGAAATGGAACGTCGTGCCGCCCTCCATCTCGATCGACGGGCGGGTGTGATGGGTGAGTACGAAGACGGGAGTGTGGAACGGCGGGTTGGGACCCCAGGCGCCCTTCCACTTCGGGTCCTCGTGCCATCCGGGGTGGCCGAACTTCCCGGCACCCATGATCTCAGCGCCGACCCCGGGACCGAACTGCTGCGCGAAGGCGTTGTCGACGCCGTCGCTACCGGCGGACTGCCAATACCGGGTGCCGAACATCCATTGGTGCAGCCGGTCCCCGGCGTGGCCGAAGTGCAAGTCGGCGCTCTGGCCTTCGCCGGTACCGAAACCATCGAGAGAAATGCTGAAGTTCTGGACGCGGACACGGGACATGGTTGCTGCTCCTTCGGCCATCGACGGTCAATGCTCATGAGTGGTACGGACGCGGGGATTGCTCGCGGAACCCGCGTCAACGCCTCAACTCGGTCATGCAGCGATACTCGCAGCCCCAATGTCATGACGTCCAATGCCAACTTCGCCGAAGTCTCATAGATAAATTTGATGCATGCTGAACCTCACCCAGCTCAAGGTGCTGGACGCGGTCGCCCGCTACGGATCGGTGACCAAAGCCGCGAACGAGCTGCGCTACTCCCAGCCATCGGTCAGTCACCACCTGGGACGGCTGGAGGCCAACACGGGAACCAAGCTCGTCCAGCGAGTGGGTCGCGGGATCCGGCTCACGCCCGAAGGGGAGCTTCTGGCCCAACGGGCGACCGAGATCCTGGGGCGACTGGACGCCGCGTCGGTCGAGCTTGCCGCCCGCGTGGGACTGCGGGCCGGACGGGTGCGGCTCGCCGGTTCTCAAACGGTCCTCAGCACGGTGGTACCGAAGGCAGCCGCCGCGCTGTCCCGGTCGTACCCGGGAATCGAATTGAACATCGTCGACGCTCACCCCGTCGAAGGCCTGGAGATGCTGCGGTCGGGACAGGTCGACATCGCCATGATCTTCCGCAACGCCGACACCCCTCCGGACGAGGCGGCGGGATTCCGACTCACCCACCTGCTGGACGACCCCGTCTACCTCCTCAGCGACCGGCCCGATCAGCGTCTCGAAGACCACCGCGACTCCGCCTGGGTCGGCGGCTGCGAACGCTGCCGAGCCGCCACCATCACCGCCTGCGAGCGCGCCGGCTTCGCACCACGCATCGCCTACTTCTGCGACGACACCGTCATCACCCAGGCGCTGGTGGCCGCCGGCATGGGTGTCGCGATCGTCAACGGACTCGCGCTGCGCGCGCACCAGGCGCCGGGCGTCCATGCCACGCCACTGGCCGAAAGTCCCCGCCGGATCTACGCCGCCACGTACGGCGACCCGCCGGACCCACCCGCCACCACCGCGTTGATCGAGATCCTGAGAGCCCTAAACTAGCCGCGTCGACACGGTCAGCATCGCCCAGCTCACCGCCCAATGCCTCGCCCTCGTCTGGGCGGTCGCCCTCGCCGCCGCCGTGGGCATAGGCCCGAGGGCAACCGGGACCACGTCGGCACCGCCCGCCGGGGCTGCCGGGCAGCGGGTCAGCCGGGTCGGTCCTGCCGCCGGGCGCTCGTACCGACCCGGTGCGGCCGCCGGATCCTCGGGTGCCAGGCAGCGGCGAGGGCGACCGCCCAGACGAGGGCGAGGATGATCAGCAGGCCGCGGGTGTAGTCGAGTGGGAGTGCGGACGGATCGTCGGGTCGGCGGCCATGACCGATGGCGAACGGTAGGGCCACGAGGGTGAGCGCGAGGCTGATGATGGCCGCCGCTCGAACCGGTTTGCGGACCGGGATCGGCAAAAGCCGTCCGATGAGGACGCCGGCACCGATCGTCAGCGGCATCAGGATGGCGTCGTGGGCCACCACGACGGCGGCCAGGAAGGCGAGTTGTCCGGCGGGCGCGGTGTCCGGATCGTGTACGGCACCGAAGACGGCGTAGGCCATCGTCGCGGTTCCTGCGGTGACGAGGATCCGGCGGGTCCACCTCATCGGACGGGCCTGACGGTGAGCCGGGAGAGCCATTTCGTCTGGAGCACGCCGGGCCGGTTGGGCGCGATGAGCCGCGCCGGGTAGCCGTGGTCGAGGTGGAGCGGTCCGCCACGGAGCTGTAGGGCGATGAGCGTCAGCGGATCGTGGGCGTGTGCCGGGTCGACAACCGAGCTCCGATAGAGCCCGGCGGTCTCGAGCGACTCGGCGAAGACCTCGTGGTGAGGGTCGCCGCCGGCACGCGCGACGAGGTCGCGGAGGCGGACTCCGGTCCAGACCGCGTCGGCGCTCCAGCCCTCGACGCACGTGATCGGCAGCGACACCGTGCGTTGGGGAAGAGCGGCCAGGTCGCCGAGGGAGAGCCGGGTCGTCCCGGCGGGGCCGTCGAGGATGAGCCGCCACCCGGGGTCTACGGCCAGTGTCCGGACGCCGGCCGCGGCGGCGCTGCGGTTGACCGGGAGCCGCTGCGGGCCGGTTCGTGGGCGGCGTGGCGCGAGCAGCGAGATCGGGGCCAGCGGCGCGACCGTCTGACCGACGGTGGACAGGGTGATGACGCCGGCGGCGCCGGCGGTCGCGGCGAGCAGCCCGCGCCGGGTCAGCGTGCCCGGCGGCGCCGCGTCGCGTGGGCGGCGGGTCAGGCCGGTGCGGATGACGGGCAGTTTGACGCCGACGTGGGCCAGGATCGCGCCGATCGCGAGCCATGCCGTCCAGTAGTGGGCGCTGGGGAAGAAGAAGTGCATCGGGCCGTACCAGAGCGCGATGTTGAGCACGCCGGTGACGAGCTGGAACAGGCCGGCGGCGATCAGGACCAGGACGCTGAGCCGTTCGACGGCGTGGGCCGGGTCGCGTGCGGGTGGCCAGCGGAACAGTCGGGGATACACCGACCACAGCTTCACCCCGAGCAGGGGGATCGTGGCCAGGCCGGTGGCGACGTGGAGGCCCTGGGTGAGCCGGAACAGCCAGACGGGGCGTGAGGGCCAGCGGAACCAGCCGGGCGGATGCTGGATGAGGTGGTCGAGCAGCCCGGTGACGAAGCACGTGCCGAACGCGAGTGCGAGGGCGACGCCGAGGAGCGTGGTCAGGCGCGGCGAGCGCAGCCGGGACGGGAACGCTCCGTGCTGGAACGGTCCGCGTCGCAGTGACGCCGGCGGCGAGGGCAGAGGTGTCCGGAGCCACCGGAGCGCCGCGCGGCCACCACGGACGAGTGGGGCGGCCGGCGACGTCGGGACGTGGTCGTTCACCGGGTCGTCAGGCTCGCGAACCATCGGCCACCCTCCGTCCACATGGAGCAGACGGTCAGCCCCGTCGGCGCCGCCAGTCGGGCGATGTCGTCGGCGCTGACGTAGGCCCAGCGCAGGGGAGGGCTGTCGGGTGTGTCACTGACACGGACCCGCACCTCGCCCGACCAGGACGGCATCCCGGGGGGATCCAGCTCGGCCAGCACCTGCCCGCCGGGAGTGAGAAGGTCGGCGCAGCGGCGCAGGAGACGGTCGGGCTCGCCAGCGATCCCGATGTTGCCGTCGGCGAGCAGGACGCTGTGCCAGCGCCCTTCCAGCGGCAGCGGCGCGAACACGTCACGCAGAATGGCGCGTCCGCCGCGCCGCCGGGTCGACCGGACCGCGGCGTTGCTCACGTCGATGCCCAGGACGACGCGGCCGACCCCGGTCAGTGCGGCGGTCAGCCGTCCGGGTCCGCAGCCGACGTCTAGTATGGATCCGTAGGCGCGGGCCAACAGTCCGGCGTCGCCCGGAATCTCGCGCGCGTGCCAGGCGAGAGGATCCAGCGCGCGTGACCGACCCGCGCTGTCGACGAACCACGCCCTCGTGCCCGCGCGGAGCACGGCGTCGAAGGTGGGCGCCGCCGACGCTGTCATGCGTGGACCCTCGCCGGCACATGTGCGGACACCGCCCGGGCGAACGCGCTCCGCGGTGCGCACAGCGCCGCCACTTCGCGGGCGTCGGCGGCGGTGTCGACATCGCGCAGCAGGGGCAGCGGCGCGGGCCGCAAACCGCGTCGGCGAAGCGCGGCCAGGGTATGCATCCCCGTGTCCGGTGTGGACATCGTGACGTGTCGCAGCGCGTCGGCGTGTGCGGCGTCCCGGAGGCCGAGTGCCCACCATCCGCCGTCTTCGGCGAGCCCCAGCACCGCGTCGACGTCCGGTGACGCTAGCCTGCGGCTGGCGTCCGCGAGCAGGTCCGGCGTCACCTGCGGGGTGTCCATGCCGATCAGCAGAGTGGCGGTGCCGGCCGCGGCGCTGTCCGTGTACCCGTTGACCAGTCTCGCGGCCAGTCCGGCGCCACGCTGCGGCACCGTGCGCCATCCGGCGGGCGCTGGGTGATCACCGTCGAGCAGCAGGATCCGCTCGTCGAACGGCGCGGCACTCCCCGCGGCGAGGGTGTCCGCGAGGGCCGCCGCCGCGACCAGAGCGGCCTGCCGCGGCCGGCACGGCGGGCAGAGCCGGGTCTTGACCCGGCCCGGCACCGGTGCCTTCGCGACCACCAGCAGTTGGACGCGGGTCACCGGGCCAGGACCTTGGACATGTCACGCACCGCGCGGGCGGTGCCGCGTACGGTGCCGGTGACCTTCGACCGGGTACCGGCGGCGCGCGGCGCGTAGTCGACGTCCACCTCCGCGATGGTCCAGCCCGCTCGGGCCGCCTTGACGACCATCTCCAGCGGATAGCCGAACCGGCGGTCCCGCAGGTCGAGGGCGAGCAGGTCGGCGAGGCGCGCGGCGCGCATCGGACCAAGATCATATAGGCTCAGTCCGGTGGTGCGGCGTAGCCGCCAGGCCAGGGCGGCGTTGGCCAGCCGGGCGTGTGCGGGCCAGGCCGCGGGAGAGGTGGGTCGGCGCCGGCCCAGGACCAGCGCGGCCCGGCCGGCGCGGACCGGGTCGGTGACACGCGGAAGCTGTGCGGGGTCGAACGACCCGTCGGCGTCCATGACGCAGACCAGCCCGTCGGCCGGGTCGGCGGCGGTCAGTCCGGTGTGGACGGCCGCGCCGAACCCGCGCTGGTGCGCGGTGACCACGAGCGCGCCATGCGCCGCGGCGATCTCGGCGGAGCCGTCGGTCGAGCCGTTGTCGGCGACGATCGCGCGATAGCCGGCGGGTAGCCGGGACAGCAACCAGGGTAGGGCGGCGGCCTCGTCGAGGCAGGGCAGAACGACGTCCGTCATAGCTGGTCAACCTACCGACAAACCGGTCGGTAAGGTCTTATGATTCGCAGACGAAGATATTAGGAACCAATTACGCTTCGCGTGGGTACGACCGTTCGTCCCCCGACGGCCTTACGGTCGTGCGGTGCGGGTCCTCGTCACCGGCGGCGCCGGTTTCATCGGTTCACAGGTCACCTCGGCGTTGGTCGAGGCCGGCCACGACGTCCGCGTGCTCGACGTCGGTCACCAGGCGGCGCACCGCAAGCCGTTGCCGTCGACGGTCGCCGCGGCACCGGTGCTCACCGCCGACCTTCGCGACCGGGCCGCCGTCGAAGAGGCGCTGGCCGATGTCGATGCCGTCGTTCACCAGGCGGCGATGGTCGGCATGGGCGTCGACCTCGACGACCTCCCGGAGTACGTCGGCTGCAACGACCTGGGCACGGCCGTGCTCCTGGCGGCGATGGCGCGTGCCGGCGTCGGTCGGCTGGTGCTCGCGAGCTCGATGGTGGTCTACGGCGAGGGCGCGTACTCGTGCGCGGAACACGGACCCGTCCGGCCGGCGCCCCGCGTGGAAGCGGATCTGGCGGCCGGCCGGTTCGAGCCGCCCTGCCCGCGGTGCCGGGCCCCGTTGAGACCGGGTGAGATCGACGAGGACGCGCGGCTCGAACCCCGCAGCGTGTACGCCGCGACGAAGCTCGCGCAGGAGCATCTGAGCGCGGCGTGGGCGCGGCAGACCGGCGGTGCGGCGGTCGCGTTGCGTTACCACAACGTCTACGGGCCGGGTATGCCGCGGGACACCCCCTACAGCGGGGTCGCCGCGATCTTCCGATCGGCGCTGGAGGCAGGCGGGCCGCCGCTGGTCTTCGAAGACGGTGGCCAGCGCCGCGACTTCGTCCACGTGCGCGACGTGGCGGCCGCGAACCTGGCCGCTCTGGCGGCCACCGACAGCTTGGCAGGGTTCGAGGCCTTCAACGTCGCGTCCGGCCGACCGGCGACGGTCGGCGAGATGGCGGTCGCGCTCTCGGACGCGATGAACGGCCCGGCTCCCCGGGTCACCGGTGCCTTCCGGGCCGGCGACGTCCGTCATGTCGTCGCGTCACCGCGCCGCGCGGCCTCCGAACTCGCGTTCAAGGCCCGGATCCAGCTTGCCGAGGGCATCGCGGAGTTCGCGCACGCGCCGCTACGGGACTGACGGGTGACCGCCAGGACCGGTGCCGCTGCCGGGTCGACCGCCGCTCCGCCGGTCCGGAACGCCGTCCCCCGGGCGGACGCCGCCGCCGCCGGCCTCGCCGGGCTGCTGGTCGTCGCCGCGGCGGTGACCGCGTTCGTCGACCCGGCGGTGACCGGTGTGCCGTCGACGCGTGTCGCCGCGCCGCTGTTCGCGCGGTGGCTGCCCCACGTGGGCCCGGGCACGCCGGTGGTGCTGCTGCTGGCCGCTGGCGTCGTCTGGCACGGCCCGTCCCTGGCCAGGGCGTTGCCCTGGCGCTGGCTGCTCGGCGCCGGCTACGCGACCTCCGTGGCGTGGACGACGGGTCTCGCGATGGTCGACGGCTGGCAGCGCGGGTTGGCGGGTCGGCTGACCACGCCCCACGAGTATCTGGCCGAGGTGGCCGGCGTCACCGACGTGCCGGCCACCCTGCGTGGGTTCACCGACCGGATCCTCGACTTCCAGCCCGACTCGTGGACCACCCATGTCGCCGGCCATCCGCCCGGCGCGCTGCTCGTGTTCGTCGGCCTCGACCGGATCGGCCTGGGCGGCGGCGGATGGGCCGCGCTGGCGTGCGTCCTCGTCGGTGCGACAGCCGCCGTCAGCGTCCCGATCACCGTCCGGCTGCTCGCCTCCGAGAAAGCCGCACGTGCCGCCGTACCCTTCCTGGTGCTCTTTCCCGGCGCCGTCTGGATGGGTGTCTCCGCCGACGGCCTCTTCACCGGTGTGACCGCGTGCGGGCTCGCGCTGCTGGCTGCTTCGACGAGCCGTGCCGGCGCGTCCGGCCGGGCGCTGGCGGTCGTGGCCGGGCTGGTCCTGGGCTTCGGCTGCTACCTGTCCTACGGTCTGGTGCTGATGGCGCCCCTCGCCGTCGCGGTGCTCGTCGCCGCCCGGCGGGTCACGCCGCTGGTCTGGGCAGCCGCCGGAGCGGCGGTCGTGGTCACGGTGTTCACCCTGGCCGGCTTCTGGTGGCTCGACGGCTACCACGCGCTGGTCGAACGCTACTACCAGGGGATCGCCAGTGATCGCCCCTACCGCTACTGGGTCTGGGCCAACCTCGCCTGCCTGGCGCTGTCGGCCGGCCCCGCGATGGCACCGGTCGTCCGCCGCGCGGCGGTCGCCGCCATCGACACGGTCCGCGGTCCGCGTCGATGGCCGGTGGCCACAGTGCTGGTGCCGTTCGCGGCCGTCGCAGCGATCGTGGTCGCCGACGCTTCAGGGATGAGCAAGGCCGAGGTTGAGCGGATCTGGCTGCCGTTCGCCGTCTGGCTTCCCGCCGCCGCGGCGCTCCTGCCCACCCGTGGCCGTCGCGGCTGGCTCGCCCTGCAGGCGTTCACCGCCATCGCGGTCAACCACCTCCTGTTGACAACGTGGTGACGCGCGCGGGCCGCGGCCCCGCCGCCGGCAACCGGACCAGAAACCGGCATCCGTCGGCGGTGTTGGACACGTCGACGGTGCCACCGTGCGCCTCGACCAGGCCGCGTACGATCGCGAGACCGAGGCCGCCGGCCACCCCTCTGCCGTTGTCCGGCGACGGGGTGCGGGCACGCTCGCCTCGGAACGCCACGTCGAACACCCGGGAAAGGTCGGCCGGCGGGATGCCGCCACAAGTGTCGGCGACCGACAACCACGCCGAGTCGCGTTCTCGACCGGCTTCGACCACTACCGTCCCGTCTTCCGGTGTGTAGCGCACCGCGTTGAGCACCAGGTTCGCGACCACGCGCGCCAGTTCCGGCTCGCTCGCCGCCACCGTCGGCCACCCGGTCGGCGCGGCCACCAGCCGTACTCCGCGGGCGGCAGCGAGTGGCGCGGCGGTCGCCACCGCGTCGGAGACCACCTCGCCCAACGGCACCGCTGACAACGAGAGCCGCAACGCACCAGCGTTGATCCGCGACAGCTCGAAGAGGTCGTCGACGAGTCGCGCCATCCGATCCGACTCGACCCGGATCCGCCGGTGGTAGTCGGCGACGGTGCCCGGATCGGCGACGACACCGTCTTCGAGGGCCTCGGCCATCGCCCGCATCCCCGCCAGCGGCGTACGCAGGTCGTGCGACACCCATGCGACCAGGTCCCGCCGGCCCTTCTCGAGAGTCCGCTCGTGTTCGCGCGCCTGCTCGGCCCAGACGGCGGCGGCCGCCAGCCGCCGACCGAACGTCCATCCGATGCCCAGGCTCACGGCGGCCGCGCCGGCTACCGTCAGCAGCACCACCTCGAGGTCATGGGCGGAGAGGAACATCGCCTCGGACACCGCGACGACACCGGCGACGACCGCGAGGACCGCCACTGTGATCAGTACGCACAGGTGCACCGCGACGGACCTGCGGCGGAGGATCCGTAACGCGAGGGCCCCGGCCGCACCGACCCCGAGCGCGGCCGCCACCGCCAGCACGAAGATCAGGACGATGTCATGCACCGGCCCGCTCCACAGGCTCGTAGCGGTAGCCGACCCCCCAGACCGTCACGATGCGGCGCGGCTGCGCCGGATCGGCCTCGATCTTCTCCCGAAGCCGCCGCACATGGACGGTCACGGTCGACCGGTCGCCGAAGTTCCAGCCCCAGACCTCCTCGATCAGCTGTTCCCGGGTGAACGCCAGAGAAGGACGGCGCATCAGATGTGTCAACAGGTCGAACTCGCGCAACGTCAGGGCGAGCCGCGCGCCACGCAGCCGCGCCACCCGCGCGCCGGTCTCGACCACAAGATCGCCGTCGGCGAGCACCTCCGAGGGCTCCGGCGCCCGCGCGCCCGCGCGCCGCAGCACCGACCCCACCCGCAGCACCAGCTCACGCGGCGAGAACGGCTTGGTCACGTAGTCGTCCGCGCCCAGTCGCAGGCCGACCAGCCGGTCGGTCTCGTCACCGAGTGCGGTCAGCATGATGATGGGCAGCGCGTCCGACCGGGCGCGCAGCCGCCGACAGACCTCCAGGCCGTCGATCTCCGGCAACATCAGGTCGAGCACGACCAGGTGTGGCGACGTGGCCGCCACGGCGGCCAGCGCGGCGGCACCATCGCCGACGTGGTCGACCTGATAGCCGGCGTGCCGCAGATAACGGCACACCACGTCGCTGACCGTCTGGTCGTCGTCGACCACCAGCACCCGCTGCACGCGGGCCAGCGTAGCGACCAGCCAGAACAGGAGACCAGCCGAACATCTTTCGAGACGCTTACGGCTTGCCGGGTTGTGCGGCCGCGACGCCAGAGTCCCAGCTCGCCGCCTTCGCCGACCCCGAACGTAAGGGCCGACCGAGCAGGGTGAGGAACGGGACGAGCGCGTACCGGCATGACCTTCGCTCACTGGCGCTACGCCGCCCGCATGCGCATCGCCCGTGACCTGCTGGTCGGCGGCGCCAAGCCCACTGCCGTGGCCCGCCGCGTCGGCTACGCCCACCTGCCGACGTTCAGCACCGCCTTCACCCGCTTCCACGGCCTCTCCCCCCGCGAATACCAGGAACGCGAGACCGAGAAGTCCTGAGCGTCAGCGGCTGATTCCCTCCCCGGAGATCCGCGCATACACGCTCAGTGTGACTTCATGAGCGACAGGGTCGGGCGTGAGTTTCGTGAGCACCTTTTCAGCGTGGCCGCCGAGCCTTTCGCGGATCACGGACGCCACGCCGGCAAGCCAGCGGAAGCCGGCCAGCGCCGCGCACCGTCGGCCTGCGGCGGACGGTGCGGTGAGCGCGGTGACGGGTAGCGCCCGAGGGCGGCCGAGTCGGGTGCCGGGCGAGGCTTCGCCATGGTCGGCGTCGCCGGTGTGTGCGTCGTGACCGACCGCTTGACGATTCTATCGAATAGCGATAGGTTCCCATCGTGAATCGATCGTTGGGGAGATGATGGGAAAGCTGACGGTGCGTGGGCTGCGTGTTGTGCTGGTCGTGGTGCTCGCGGTCTCGGTGTTCGTACAGGTCGCGTTGGTGGCTGCCAACGCGAACGAGCTCGACCCGACCCTGGAAACCATGCGCAACCCGTATCTCGTGGTCGCTTTTGTGGTTCTGGGGCTGGTCGCGTTGCAGGTCATCGTGGTGTGTATGTTGCGGTTGTTGACAATGGTGCGACGTGGGACCGCGTTCTCCCATGCGGCGTTCCGGTACGTGGACATCGTGATCGGTGCGATCGTGGCGGCCGATCTGCTGGTGGCTACCCTGGTGGCCATCCAGTTGCCGGGCGAGGACGTCGCTCCGGGCATGGTCCTCGTGATGGGTGGGGCATTCGTCGCCGCCCTGGGGGTTGCCCTCATCGTGCTGGTGCTGCGGACACTGCTGGCTCAGGCCGTGGCCCGTGACGCCGAGGCGGCGAGTCTCGAGGCCGAGCTCGGCGAGGTGATCTGATGTCGATCGTCGTTGACATCGACGTCATGATGGCGAAGCGGAAGATGTCGGTGGGGGCGCTCGCGGAACGCGTCGGGATCACGCCCGCCAACCTCGCGGTGCTCAAGAACGGCCGGGCCAAGGCGGTGCGCTTCACCACGCTCGACGCCCTGTGCGAGGCACTGCAATGCCAGCCGGGAGACCTGCTGCGCTGGGAGCCGCACCACCCGGCCGACGGTGATGCCGGAGGTTCCCGATGATCGAGGTGCGTGGGCTTACCAAGCGCTACGGCCACGTGTTGGCCGTCGATGAGCTCAGTTTCGATGTCGGGCCGGGGAAGGTCACCGGGTTCCTCGGACCGAACGGGGCCGGCAAGTCCACGACGATGCGGATGATGCTCGGCCTCGACCGCCCGACGTCGGGGAAGGCGCTGATCAACGGACGGCCGTTTGCGTCCTTCGCCGAACCGCTGCGGCAGGTCGGTGCGCTGCTCGACCCGAGCTTCATGAACCCGGGCCGAACCGGGCGCAACCATCTACGTGTGGCTGCCAAGACCAACGGGATCCCTCCGCGCAGGGTCGAGCAGGTGATCGAGAAGGCGGGTCTGGCTGGTGCGGCCGGCCGCACGATCAAGAGCTACTCGCTCGGCATGCGCCAACGCCTCGGTATCGCGGCGGCGCTGCTCGCCGAACCCCGCGTGCTGCTGTTCGACGAACCGATCAACGGCTTGGACCTCGACGGGGTCCGCTGGATCCGCAAACTCCTGCGCCAACTCGCGGAGCAGGGACGCACGGTCCTGGTGTCCAGCCACCTGATGAGCGAGGTTCAACAGACCGCCGACCACCTGCTGGTCATCGGCCGCGGCCGGCTGATCGCCGACGCGTCGACACAGGAAATCCTGGACGGGTTGGGCAACCGTCACGTGCGTATCCGCAGCCCGCAGCCGGACGCGCTCTTCAGCCTGCTGCGCGAGCACGGCCTGACCGTCACGCGCATCGACGCACACGAGCTTCAGGTCGAGAACAGCACCGCCGAGAACATCGCCGATCTCGCGCACTCCTTCGGTATCTCCCTGCACCACGTCTCCGAAGTCCGCCAATCCCTGGAGGACGCCTACCTTGAGCTGACCAACGGCACGGTCGAACACCAGAGCCGCCAAGCCAGCGATCCTTCAGCCGAGGGAGCCCGATGACGGCGCAGACGGTCAGCGACATGGGGGACACTGTCTCTATCGGACGTATCCTTTACCGGACCGTCGCCGCCGAGCAGACTCGGTTGTGGAGCGTCAAGGCAACGTGGTGGTTCGTGGCCGTAGCAGCCACGCTGATGGTGGGCCTGGGCGCTGTTGTCGGCTTCGAAGCGGCGGCCTGCCCGCCTGACCTGGCGGGCGAACCAGCCTGGACAGCGGTGAGATTCCTTGCCCTGCCGGCACAGTTCGCCCTGCTGGCTCTCGCCGTCACCGCCGTCACCTCCGACTACGCCACCGGCGGAATCGTGCCGACGCTTCAATGGACTCCACGACGCACGATCCTGCTCACCGCCCGTACCATGGTGATCGCGGTCATCGTGACCAGCGTCGGCGTGATCCTCGCGGCGGCCTGCGCACTAGCCGCCTTCGCGACCGCACGGTCGGCACTCACCCTGCCGCTCGGCGACGGTCTGGACAGGCTCGCCAGCATCGCCTTCGTCTTCGCCGCGGGGACCGTCATCGCGGCCAGCGTCGGGTTTCTGCTACGCAGCACGGCCGGGGCCCTGGTCACCGTGTTCCTCCTGATGCTGGTCCTTCCCGTGCTGCTGCGGCTATTCGGCGAGTGGGCATCGGCGCTCGCAGAGCTCCTACCCGGCTCCGGCGCGATCTTCCTCATCGGCGGTCAGGTGCCCGGCATGACGACGACATCCTCGCTGATCGTCATGCTCGCATGGGCTTTGACCCTTGGCCTGCTCGGCTGGCTACGACTACTACGCACCGACGCCCACCGATGACGACCACGCAGCTACCCCGTGCCGGCCATCGCACCGGTTCTTCGCGCGGCCACGCTCGTCGGGGCAGGTGATGGCAGCTCCCTGCGCGGTGATCACCCCCTGCGCCGGCTCGTCCGTCGCGCGGCTCGGCTCGAACGGGGGACGACCACGCTGGTGAAGGTCCTGTCGGCGCTGTTCAAGGCTGGTGCGGGAACTGCCCGGGGCAACGGCTTCGACGTCGCGATGCAGGGCGCCGACGTGCGCGGCGGCCCTCTGACACTGTCGTTGTTCCACCAGTTCAACAGTGCTGGTATTGAGTGCGGGTGACGAGCCGTCGCCACCAGGTCAACGGGTGGCGTGCCGCCACCATGCGTGCCACCGTGGAGCGCATGGGTTTCTTCGACCGCCTGCCGCCTGCACCCCCACCCGAGCCGGAACCACCTCGGCCGCCACGCCCCGCGTGGATGAAGCCGGAAGCCGTCATTCCCGGCGTCGTTACCGCACAATTCCTGCTGGCACGCACGGAGGCGACCGCGATCGCGATCACCGGCCTGTCGGCGTACCCGACCGGGTTCGGGTTCGTTCTCACCGCCGCCCTACGCCGTGAAGACCGACGCGGCCAAGCCTTCCGGCACGGCCTGCATTCCCACTGGCCCGGCGATACCAGCGAGCCCCTTCCCGACGAGTTCCTCCGGTTGGGGGTGCGGTTCGCGGACGGCAGCGTGGCCACCAACCTGGACCGGCGCGCACTCCCGCCACCGAACGCCGACCCGGCCGGCCCGATTCTCCGTCCTGACGGGGGCGGCGGAGGCGGCCGACGCTACGACATGCACTACTGGGTTTGGCCTCTACCGCCGCCGGGACCTTTGACCTTCGTCTGCCAATGGCCCGCTCACGAGATCCCGGAGTCCCACGCAGAGACCGACGCACAACAGATCTTGGACGCCGCCGGGCGGGCGATTCGCCTCTGGCCGGACGACGGTGACGCCTCCGACTGACATCTTCGCTACCGCGGGAGGGGCCGCGCGAGGCGCCGTAAGTATCGCGCCCGCACCTCGACCTCACAGCCGCCGCCCCGCTCGAGTCGCTCGATATGCCGCTCCCGGGGGCTGGTCAGCTGGGCGAACGCGTCCGGTGATGACCGGGGGCGGCGGAAGGGTCTCTCCGCGGATCGCATACTAAGGATCGAGGACCACCGCGACGAGAGTGGAGACCTGTGGAGTTCGCGTACGTTGCGCGGCGGCCCCGGCGGGCGCTGGGTCGCTTCGTCGAGTCCGTGTGGTATGCCCGTGGGCGTATTGACTACCCCTGGGAACGGATCGCGCCGACCGGGTCCACCGTCGCGGTCATCGTGCTCGGTGCGCCGATCGTGGAGACGCCGTCGGACGGCGCCGGTGAACCGCTGTTGGCTACCACCGGGTTCCTGATCGGCCCGCACGACCGGCCGGTCATCAACGCGCCGGTCGCGGAAACGTACTGCGTGGGAATCGTCACGACACCGGTGGGCTGCCGGGCGGTGTTCGGCGTGCCGCCAGCACCGTTGCGGGGTCGGGTCGTCGACCTCGAAACGACCTGGCCGGCCGCGGCCCCGTTACGCCGGGCACTGCTGGCGATGTCGGAGCCGGCGCGGATGCTCGACCAGGTCGAGGCGTCGCTGCGTGACGGGCTCCGCCCGGCCGGCGCAACCGTCGGCCGGTGTGAAGCGGCGATACGGGCCTTGGAGGCCGATCCGACCCGCGGGGTCGCCGCGCACGCGGCGGCGCTGGGGCTCTCACACGGCCATCTCGACCGGGAGTTCACCGCGATCGTCGGGTTGAGCCCGCGGGCGCTGTCGCGCATTCTGCGGATGCGCCGGTTGCTCGCGAGCCTGGACGTCTACCGCCCGGTCGATTGGATCGGGCTTGCCGCCGAGCTGGATTGGTTTGACCAGAGTCACCTCATCCGCGACTTCAAACGGCACACCGGCGTGACGCCCTCGGACTACCTGGCCGCTCAGCGCAGCGCGTTCACCCCGGCGCAGGCCGCCCCGGGGTTCGTGCCGCATGTGAAATCCGTCCAAGCCGCGACCCGGCCGCCGACGTTACCGTGACCACGTTTGGACCCGTGGAAAGGAGCCGGCAGGGTGTTCACGGCAGTCATGGTGACCGACCGCGGTCGGCTCGGGACGTTCCGACGGGTCGCCGCGCGCGGGACCGGCGATGTCTGACCCGCAGGCCGCGGCCGCGGCTCAGCTGCGCAACATCGAACAGGCTTCCGGCCGGACGGTCGCCGAGTGGTCGGATGTGGTGGTCGCGGCGGGCCTGACCAGACACGGCGAGATCGTCGCCTACCTCAAGCGGGAGCACGGGCTGACCCATGGCAACGCCAACGCGCTCGCCCATCAGGCCAGAACCCGGTTGGCCGGCGGCCCGGCCAGCACGACGGATCTGTTGGCGAGTCAGTACGCCGGCGCCAAAGCCGGGCTCCGGCCGATCTACGACGAGGTCGTGCTGGTCGCCAGGGCGCTCGGCGACGACGTCGACGTGTCGGTGAAGAAGACCGGGGTCAGCCTGCGCCGGGCCAAGCAGTTCGCGATGATCGAGGCGCCGTCCGCGAAACGGGTGCGGCTGGGGCTCAACCTGCGCGGCCTCACGCCGACCGGCCGGCTCGTGTCCGCCGCTGGCATGTGCACCCACCAGGTCGCGCTGACCGACGTCGACGATGTCGATGACGAGGTCGTCGCCTGGCTGCGCGCCGCGTACGAGCAGGCTGGCTGACCTCGGCGGCAGACAACCTGCGGCGCGAGTCCGGCGGGGGCATGATGGGGCCGAACCATGCGACGGCGCGGGCGCGGATCGCGGGACTGTGCCACCTCGTGGTCCTGGGCGGGGTGTTCGCCGAAAGCGTGGGGGCGGCGTCGATCAAGTCGGGCGATCAGGCGGCGACCGTGGACGGCGTCGTCGCGCTCGCCGCCGCGTCCCGATTGCCACCGCCATCAGCGCGCACCGGCCAGCGTTTGGATCGGCGAGTCAGACGGTGTCGAGGTCCAGCGGGTGGGCGAGCATGTCCGCGGACTCGTCCACGCCTGTTGTGGGGTGGCCGAACGCGGTGTGGCGGAGCAGGATGCGGCCGGTGCCGCAGCCGGGTTCAAGAACCGTGCCGCCGGCTGCGACCGTCGCGTGCATGATCTCGGCCTAACCGCCGGGTGGCAGCAGCGCCCGACATCGGTCCCGACCGTCCGCCAATCCACCGGCCGTCCTTCCATCTTTGATCCACATCGTGGGCGGTCCCGGCGAAGTGCCGGGCTTACCTTGGGTTAAGCCGTGGAGTTGTCGTCTGGCCTCTGAGGACGTGGGATGCTGTAATTCGGTGGTGACGAGGGACACGGGTGAGTTGCTGGCGCAGGTAATCCCCGTACTGGCGTTAGCGCTCGGGATCGAGCTCCGGTCGTTCGCCACGAAGGCGAAGTCTGACCGCCAGGAAGAAGTCCAGGTCGTCGATCGCGCGGCAAGGTGGGTGGGCGTCTTCGTCGCGGTCGTTCTCGCCGCCGGCGAACAGGTTGCCATCGCCGCGGCCAATGGCGTCGCGGATTTCACCGCGCGTCATCTGTGGACTAGCCCACTCGTCCCAGGGAGTCCGCAGCTGAGCAATGCTCTCAACCTCTGCATTGTTGCCGTCTTCCTGCTCCCCGCACATCAGGCTATTACCGCAGGGATGTCATCGAGTTTAAGCAATGCTCAACGATACTCCCGATCACTCGTGTGGGCCATCGCTCTTATGTCCATATCGTGGGTGCTTCCGCTGGCGCTGTGAACGGGTCTTGCGTGCCGCACTTTTCGGTCAGTTGCCACATCCATGCGACGAGTCGACGCGACAAGACTGGTCTTGCGGCCGTTGATGTACGCCCGAGCCCGGGCCTGAGCCCCCCAGCGCCTGGCTGTCCAGTTTGGACAACAGTCGCTCAGCGGTTCCGCCGCATCGAAGCGCCGCGTCATCCATCATGGACAGAAACCCACGACCCGCGCGATCAGCCTCCGCCACGCGACCACGTTTCCTGTACCAGAACCGAATTCCGTGAGCGCCGACAGGCCAGGGCCTTCCCGGTGCGTGATCAGAAGTTGGCGGGGCATCTGACGCGATCCCCGTGACCCGGGCGCAACGAGCGTCGGCAGGCGAGACTGGGGCCGGCCGGATCACGACCGGTCGCTCCGCCAACGCGGGCGTCGGTCAGCCAGGTGCGCCCAACAGCGGCTCGTCGCGCCAGCCGTCGCTGCGCCTGGTTCTGGATTCCGGCCGCGAGTCGCTGATCTCGTCGTCGGGTGGGCTGCTGTTGCAGCACGCAGTCCTGGTCTCCGGCCTTGATCGAGAGTTGTCGACCCGAATAAGTGGGTGGCGGGGCCGGCGGGCCAGGCATGATCCGGGCAAGGTCCTGATCGACCTGGCGACCGCGGTCGCGTTGGGCGGGGACTGCGCCGCCGACCTGGCCGTGGTCCGCGCGGGCCACGACACCGTCTATTCTTCACCTACGGAGTGCCTTCCCGCTCGGTTGACTTGAGACGTCGCAATCCCAAGTTTCCCCTGCCGGACAGGCACTTCCGTCTATCAGCGGCCCGTGTCGCCGACCACCTCACGAAATCCCGAGGCTACGGCCGGGTCTCTGTGGTTTGGTCAGTCGATGGCGGTGGCTGTGGCGAGATCGACGTAGTCCTTGCTGACGATCTCCACGACGTTGCCCCACGGGTCCTGGCAATAGCAGATGAGCTCGCCGTCGTTGACGTCAAAGACCTTGCTGCGCTGGACGCCGCCGTTTTCGAGGATGGCTCGGAGTGTGGCGTCGAAGTCGTCCACGGTGAACGCCAGATGGTGTGGGCCGACCTGGTTGTAAGGGAAGGTCTCGTCCGGTGTGACAACGACAGGGTCTATGAACTCGAAGAGTTCGAGACCTGCGCCGTTCTTCGTGACGAGGTGGGCGAGCTTCATTCCGCGCCAGCGCTGGCCGAAGACGTTCGTGCGACGGTCCGCGCCACGGGTCGTCAGGTCGCAGCGAAGCGGGCCCGCCAGCAGTTCCAGCCCGAGCGCCGTGACGTACCACTCGATCGCCGTTTCGATGTCGGGGACTGTGACCCCGACGTGGTTCATCTCGGTCACCGTCGGTCTCCAGTTCTGCCGCCACAGTCGGGCGTGCGGGTCACAGGTTAGGCGCCTCGATCGCGCGTGGTCAACGTATCCGTTGACAACGCTCGTCATCTGACGAGGGAAGTCATATTGGCCTGAGGGGTCACTTCTCAACGTGACTGTTGACAGGCGGGTGATCGACGTGACACGGTTCTCACGTGCCGTGGACACCAGAATCGGGAAGGGGTGTGTCCGAATGTCCAACACGCTCGTGGACCTTGTCGGCGACGTCGCTCGGCAGTTCAGCCGGGACGGGATCGAGGTCCAGGTACGCGATGTCGACGAGGCGGCAAGACGCGTCGATCTCGCCCTCGACCTCTCGGAGGCGGAGTGTCTCGACTGCGTCATGCCGGGCGACTATCTCCGCCGACTTATCGTCGTCCGCCTCGCTGAGGTTGGTGCTCCCCTCGTCGGTGTGACGCTCGTCGACCCCCGCGCGCAGGCCGTTCCTGCGGCCGGGCCCGAGGCCAAGGCGACCAATACGGTGACGGTCCTCGATCCCATTGCGGCGCCGACGGCACCTGGAGACCCTGACCCTGGCCCCGCCGCCGGGCGGCTCGCCGAGAAGGTCATCGGCTTCCGCGTCGACACCCTGTGGCGGTCGTGGGACTGGGTTTCGGACGAGTGGATGAAGCTCCTGGCGGACAGCGGGGCACAGATCCGTAGCTGGCGTCGAGTGCAGGGAGTCCACGGGACGGAGGGGGAGGCGAAGGATGCGGAGTACGCCGCCTTCCTGGGTTCGGTAGACGTCGTCATCTCCGGCCTCGGCAACTGTGGTTCCTGCACCGCATGGACCATCAAGGACGCGATGTCCGGGCGCGCCACGGGGATCAGCAGCATGGCGGTCGTGACCCAGCAGTTCGACGGGCTGGGGCTGATCCTGGCCCAGGACGGCGGTTTTCCCGGTCTGCGCCGCTTCGTTCTTCCGTATCCGCTCGACACTCTTCCCGAAGAAGAGGTTCGGCAGATCGCGCGCGAATCCTTCCCCGCCATGCTCGAGACCCTTGGTGCGGAGGTCTGACGATGACCATTGCCACCCATGATGTGGACGGCGACCCGCTGGCGTTCACACACTTCGCCGTCGAGCAAGGCTGGAGCGACGGGCTTCCGGTGATCCCTCCCACCGAGGAACGGGTCCAGCCGTACGTCGACGCTCTGGGGATTCCTCCTGGCCAGGTGATAGCCCGGCTCGGACCCCTGCAGGGCGACTGCACCGCGCTCAAGCTCGCCGTCAACGCGGCGATGACGGCCGCGCCCGTCGACTCGATGCCGTTGCTCCGTGCAGCGGTCGAGGCCATGGCCGACCCGGCGTTCGAACTGCTCCAGCTCAACGCGACAACCGCGCCGGTGGTGCCCGCGCTGCTCGTCAACGGGCCGGTTCGCAACCGGTTGAAGATCTCGTTCGGCGCCGGCTGTCTTGGTGGTGCGGACGGCAATGGGCCGTCCATCGGCCGGGCGCTTCGCCTTGTCCTGCGCAACGTGGCGGGTGCGCGGATCGGCCTGACCTCGCAGAGCGTTCACGGGCAGCCGGGTCGCATCGCCGGAGTCGTCTTCGGAGAGTGGGAAGAGCGTTCCCCCTGGGCGCCGTTCGCCGCCCGCGCCGCTGGAGTGCACCGCGACGCGGTCACCGCGTTCGGCAGCATGGGATCGATGAATATCATCGACGCGGTGGCCGACTCGCCAGCGATGCTGCTCGACCATGTCGGACGCTCGTTGGCCTACCCCGGTGCGAACGGTTACGTCACGGGCCTGCCGGTGAACGAGACCATGGTCGCGATCAACCCGATCTGGGCCGCGATGCTCGGCAAGGAGTATCCCGACATCGTCGATGTCCAGGAACGGATCTGGCACGCCGCCGCCACGCGCGTGGGCGACTGGCCGGAGAAGTACCAGCGCCGCTTCGAGGAGCATGGCCGGATCATGGAGGGGGGACGGGTCTACCTCGTCTCGCATCCGTCACAGATCTTGGTCACGGTGAGCGGCGGTCTGGGCGGCTTGCACGCCGCTGCCCTCCACGGGATCGGCACGTCGAGGGCCACCACGCGACCGCTCGCCTGGGACTGAGCGGAGTACCCACGCCATGACTGGTCGACGGGACCCGGCCATCGGGCAGCCACTCGAGGGATGTCGCGTGCTGGAGCTCTCCACGCACGTCTCCGGTGCCTACTGCGGGCTCCTTCTGCGGCTCATGGGAGCAGAAGTCGTTCGCTGGGACGCACCTGTGGCAGTCGACTGCCCGCCCGAGTCGATCGCCGAGGCGACGACGGCGCTGAGTGCGGGCAAGCTGACCGTGCCGACCGACGACGCCTGGAAGACGTGTGCCGAGGCCGACCTCGTGCTGTTCGACAGTCTTGACGAGGACGCGTTCGACGGTGTGTGGACCCGGCCCAGCCAAAAGGTCAGGGACATGCTCGATCCGTCCACGCCTGTCGTCGACATCGGCGCGATCCGCACGGGGACGGACCCCGGCGACTGGCTGCCGGCATCGTCACTGACCGTCAGCGCGTTCGCCGGCATGTCGTGGGCGATCGGGGCGAAGGACAAAGCCCCCCTTGCGTTGCCGTACGACATCCCGGGCTACCTCGCCGGCGTCGAGGCGGCTGGTGCTGCGTGTCTGGCCCTCTTGACGCGGGAGTTCGGGGTCCGTGGAGGTCGGTGGGACCTCTCCGAGGCGGACGTCGTCGCCACCTATGTCGGTCACATCTGCAGCAACTTCGTACACTATGGGCGGCCTTGGGCTCGTGACGGTGCGCGTGCCTCGGCGTCCGGCGGGTTCTATCCGGCCGCGATGTTCCGATGTCGCGACGGTTTCGTCTCGCTCTTCTGCCGCACGAACCGAGAGTGGTCCAACCTGGTCAAAGCGATGGGGAGCCCGGAGTGGGCCCAGCAGCCTGGGTTCGACGACGGCCGCGTCGTGGCCGCCCATCACGCCGACGAGGTCGACGTCCACCTGAAGGCATGGGTGGCAGCTCAGACCAGCGACGAGATCAACCGTCGGGCCGTCGAGTTCGGCTTCCCGATCGCACGAGTGCTTTCGATCAACGAAGCCCGAGAGCAGGACCAGTTCGCCGAGCGCGGTCTGATTCGCGAGGTCGGGGCCGGCCGCCGCGTCTCCGGCCGGCCATGGGTGGTCCACAGGGCGCCTTCCCCGGCCCCGCCCCGGCCCAGGAAGCTGGAGTTGCACTCGGTCGAGGATGCCCCGCTGACCGGGCTGAGGGTGCTCGACCTGACCTGGGTCTGGTCCGGCCCGATGTTGACCGCGGCGCTTGCCGACCTTGGCGCTCGCGTCGTCAAGGTCGAGGGCGTACGCCGGCCGGACCCGTCGCGGCTGCGCGGTGCCGCGATCCGGGACGGCAAGCCGGTCCCGGGTCCAGACCTCGAACTGAGCCCGTACTTCAACCAGATGAACCGCGGGAAGCTCAGCGTAGGCATCGACATCACCACGGATCGAGGCGCGGATCTGGTCCGGGCGCTCGCCGCCAACAGCGACGTCGTCGTGGAGAACATGCGGCCGGGGGCGCTGGACCGCCGTGGGCTGGGCTACGCCGATCTGCGGAAGGAGAACCCGGGTCTGGTGATGCTCTCGATGTCGATGATGGGTCAGACCGGCCCTATGCGGCTGGTGGGTGGTTACGCCCCGGTGATGTCGGGGCTGACCGGGCTCGACTCCCTGGTCGGCTATTCGCCTGACGAGCTCATCGGCTTGTACAACCCCGCGCTCGGCGACCCCAACGGTGCGGCGCACGGACTGGCTCTTCTCCTGGCCGCCCTGCGACAAAGAGCGGTCACCGGGGACGGTGCCTGGCTCGACCTGGCACAGGTGGAATGCCTCATGTCGATCCTTCGGATTCCGGTCATGCTCGCGGATGGCGCTGATCCGGTGCCTCCACCGGCCAACGGGCATGGGACCTTCGAACCGCACGGCGTGTTTCGGTGCCGCGGTGAGGACTCCTGGCTTGCGATCGCAGCCCGGACTGATCTTGAGCGGCAGGCGCTCGCCCGGGCCTTGGGAATGAACGAGGTGCCGATGGCGGGGCTGACCCTCGCCGTCGAGGAATGGTGTGCGGCGCACGCTCCCGAGGACGCTGCCCGTCTGCTGACCGACCAGGGCGTACCCGCCGCGGTGGTGAACGGGATAGCGGCCGTCGAGTCCTCGACCTGGGCAGCGGCACGCGATCTCAGACGACCGACGACGCACCGGTATCTCGGTGAACAGCTGACCTGGGGGGTCAGCTGGAAACGTCAGGGACTCAGCTACCCACCCCATCGCGCGTCGCCACTCTTCGGCGAGCACACCCGACACGTTCTGGCAGCGGAGCTCCGCATCAGCTCTCAGGAGCTCGACGAACTGGTTGAGTCCGGCGTCCTAGCCGCGCAGGACACGTGATGCAGCCGGATCCCGCGACGATGCGGGTGGCCAGACAGGCCATGCGCCACGTGCGCGACGGCGCCAGAGTGATCGTCGGATCCATGGCGGCCGAACCCCGGCATCTCATGCTCGCCCTCGAAGAGCGGGCGGCCTCGCTCGGAAGCGTCGACCTGTGGGCCGGGATGCTGCTTTCCGACTACGGGTTCCTGGCCACGCCATCGATCCGTTTCACGACATGGTTTCCGCCGGGCACCGTTGGCCGCCGCCGCATCCCCGCCGGACGTATCGAGCATCTGCCGCTCAGCTGGGCACAGGTCGCCGAGGTGCTCCGGGAGCGGGCGTCGTCGTCGATCGTGATGGTCCAGGTGGCGCCCGCGGACGACGAGGGCTTCCACAGTCTGTCGCTGAGCGCGGGCCACATCGGCGTGGTGATCGACAACGCTGAGGTGATCCTGGCTGAGGTGAACGACGACCTCCCCCAGACGCGCGGCCGCCGAGTTCATGCCAGCCGGCTCACCGTGGCGATCCCGTCCCGCGCGGCGGTCCCGCAGTTCCCGACGGCGACGTACACGGAAGCCGATCTCCGGATCGCCAGGTCCGTCGCGGAGCTCCTGGACAGCGATATCACTCTTCAGGTCGGGGTCGGCGCGGTCCCCGACGCATGTCTGGGCGAGCTGGCGCGCCAGGGCTTCACCGATCTCCGTATTCATTCCGGAGCGACGAACGGGGTCCTGGAGCTTGCCCGTGCGGGGGCGCTCGCCCAGGGGCCCGAGGTGATCCGCGTAGGGGAGGTGCTGGGCAGCCGCCAGCTCTACGACTTCGTGCACGACAACCCCCTGGTCGAGCTGGTGGACGCACGGCAGACGCACTACCCCGACGCCCTCCTCGCGATCGACCGGCTGTACTGCGTCAACTCCGCGATCTCCGTGGACACGTTCGGGCAGGTCAACTGCGAGTACGTCCGCGGGGAACATCGCGGAGCTGTGGGCGGGCTGGCGGACTTCGCGCACGCCGCCTCCTGGCCGGGCAACCGGTCCGTCATCGCGCTGCGCTCCACCACCTCGGGGGCCGCGGAATCCCGCATCGTCCCGCGACTCGAAGCGGCAACCACGTCGCTGAGTCGCGATCTGACCGAGTTCGTGGTTACCGAGTACGGCGTCGCGGACCTGCGCGGCGCGACCGTGCGCCAACGGAGGAAGGCGCTCGCCGCTGTCGCCCATCCCCGTTACCGCTCGTCCCTGGAATGAGGGGCCGACGGACCGGGATCCGATGCGGTCAACGTACGCGTTGAAGATTCGCTGGTTGCGGGCTATCGGCCTAAGCGGAGAGCGAGCCGAGATTCAACATAGGTGTTGACAAGGGAGTGGGTTGTGACGCTAGTCTCACGGCTACGTCCATGCGAAGCACCTGCGCCCATGAAGAAACGCACGAGGAAATGTTCGGACCCATCCGAGCCGACCGGCTCAAGAAAGCGTGGTCACCGTGAGAACTCGATCGTCGATCAGCTTCAGAGCGTCCCGGAGGGGCGGGTTGATGCCGTGCGCCGGTCTCGCCATAGCAGTGTTGACCCTGGCCGGGTGTGCCTCGACGACCGGCACGCAGCAGGCCACGGGGACGACTTCGGATGACCTTCTCGCCGCCGCCCGGGCGGCGGTCGAGCAAGCGGTAGCGAAGCCGACCAAGATTCCCCAGGACGCCCCGCTGGCCCACGCGCCGAAGCCGGGCGGCAGGATCGTCTTCTTCGAGAACGGCTCGCCCGTCACCTCGATCATCGGCAATGCGGTCGAAGAGGCGGCGAAAGCCATCGGCTGGTCGTACGCGGACGTGAGCTACGAACCGGCCAACCCGGCGACGCTGCAGAGTGCCCTGCGGACGGCACTGGCGAAGCAGCCGACCGCGGTCGTGATCACCGGAGTCTCACCCGACCTCTACGGCGCCGCGCCGGTCGAGGAATACAAGAAGGCCGGTGTCCCCATCATCGCGTCGGGCGTTTGCCTGACCAAGGAGTACGCGTACCCGATCGTGAAGGGTCCTGCGGGTTGTGACCAGGAGAAGCAGGTCGGAAAGCTCGTCGCTGACTGGGTGATCTCCGACTCCGCGGGAAAGGCGAAGATCGTCCACGCCCACCTGCCCGCCTTCCCGTCGTACGTGGCGATGAAGGAAGGCTTCGAGCAGGAGCTGAAGACCAACTGCCCTGGCTGCACGCTCAAGACCATCTCGCTGACGGCCGAGCAACTGGCGGCCGGCCAGGTCGTGCCCACCGTGGTGAACACCCTGCGGTCGACCCCGGGAACCGACTACGTCGTATTCAACCAGGCACAGAACGCGGCTGGGTTCAAGTCGGCGCTCGCGGCGGCGGGAATCGAGGGTGTCAAGGTCGCTGGACGCCAGGGCGACGAGGAGGCTATCGGGCACCTCAAGAACGGTGAGGACAACGCGTGGACGGCCAGCAGCTATCCCGTTCTCGGCTACGCGGCAGTCGACAACGCGCTGCGGTCCCTCGATGGCGAGGCCGGATCCGACGCGAACCTCTATCTCCCGATCCAGGTGGTCACCAAGGACAACGCCGGCGACGTCCAAGCCCCGTACAACGAGCCGCGGAACGCGCTCGACCAGTACAAGGCGCTGTGGAAGCTGAGCTGACGAGATTCTCCGCACGAGGAACCAGACGGAGTTGGATGACGTGAAGGCAGTACTTCGCTCGATCGAGACCGCCGGAACCGCCGGCGGTGGCGACCCGGCGGCCTTTCGAATCTCAGGTATCGCCAAGTCTTTCCACGGGAAGACCGTGCTCCACCCGCTCGAACTGTCGGTTCTCCCCGGGGAGATCCACATGCTCCTGGGACAGAACGGTTCGGGAAAGTCGACCCTGATCAAGGTTCTGTCCGGATTTCACCACCCGGAACCGGGTGGTGAAGTGCACGTCGGCGGTGAACGGCTCCGCTTCGGGGCAGCCGATTCGGCCCACGCTCTGGGCCTTCGATTCGTCCACCAGGACCTCGGGCTGATCGACGACGCCTCGATCATGGACAACCTCGCCTTCGGCGACGGCTTCCCGACCCGCTTCGGCACCATCAGGGCCAAGCGGGCCCGAGTCCGGGCCGTGGAACGGCTTCGTGGTGTCGGCCTCGACCTGGACCCGCTGACGCCGGCCGGCGAGCTCAGCGCCGCCGAGCGGACCGGTGTGGCGGTTGCCCGTGCTCTCGACGCCGGCGGCAGGCGCGCACGACTGATCGTGCTCGACGAGCCGACCGCCACCCTGCCCACCGAGGAGGTCGAGCGCCTGCACAGCATGCTGCGCGCAGCGGCGACTGACGGAGTCGCGGTCCTCTATGTCACGCACCACCTCAACGAGGTGCACGCGCTCGGCGACCATGTCCACGTTTTGCGCGACGGTCGGCTGGTGCACAGTTCGGCCGTGGACGAGGTCGACCGGGAGACCCTCGTCCACCACCTGATCGGGCGTGAGCTCGAGGCGGTCGCGAGGCGGTCGGCGGCTTCGGAGATGCCCGATCCGTCATCGCGCACGGCGCTTGAGGTCCGTGCCCTCGAGAGCGACACGCTCCACGGGGTGGATCTGGCGGTTGTCGAGGGGGAGGTGCTCGGGATCTACGGGCTCACCGGCTCCGGTCGTGAGTCCGTCCTCGGAGCGATCTTCGGAGCGTTGCCCCGCACGGGCGGAACGATTCTGGTCAGGGGGACCGAGCTGTCCGCTTACAGTCCGGTCGCCTCCATGCGCGCCGGCATCGGCTACGTGCCGTCGGATCGCAAGCTCCACGCGGCGTTCATGGACCTGACGGCTACCGAGAACCTGACGATCGCGAACCTCTCTCCCTACTGGTCCCGCGGCTTCGTGCGGGCACGACGCGAGCGGTCCGACGTCACGCAATGGTTCGAGCGTCTCGACATCCGGCCCGGCAACGGTGCCCGGAACCCGATGTCGAGCTTCAGCGGTGGCAACCAGCAGAAGATCGTGATGGGGAGATGGCTCCGCCTCGACCCGAAGGTCCTGCTGCTCGACGAGCCGACGCAGGGTGTCGACGTCGGTGCCAAGGCCGGTCTGCACCGGCAGGTGTTGGCCGCGCGGGAGCGCGGCACCGCCGTCGTCATCAGCTCGACCGACGTCGAGGAGCTCGCCATCCTCTGCGATCGGGTGCTCATCATGCGCAACGGACGGATCGCGGACGAACTCGTCGGCGACGACGTCGACGAGACGAACATCAACAAGAGTTTCCATGTCACCGACGCGGGTTCGAGGGCCGAGTGAAGATGAACATGCGGATAAACCTGGGACTGGACAAGTTCAGTGGCCTCTACCTGTGGGCGCTGTTCATCGTGATCTTCAGTGTGATGGCGCCCACCACGTTCCCGACGATACAGACCGCTCACCTTCTGGCGTCTACGCAGGCCATCGCCGCCATCGCTGCCCTGGCGCTGCTGATTCCGATGGTGACGGGTCAGTTCGACCTTTCGATCGGGGCGACAGCCAACCTCGCCGGGCTGGTCGCGGCGACGGTGCAGACGCGTGACATGTTGGGACCCTATTCCGCTATCGCCCTGGCGATCGGCGTGGGGTTGATCATCGGAATCGCCAACGGCTTCGTCGTGGTGAGACTGCGGGTCAACTCGTTCATCGCGACGCTTGGCATGGGCTCTGTCCTCGTCGCGGTTCAGGTGATCGTGACAGGGAACGTCGAGCCGCTACCGGTGACCGACGAGCGCTGGACCGCCCTGACGCAAACGAAGATCTTCGGGTTCCAGAGCGTCGTTCTGTTCATGTTGGCGATTGCGCTGATCATCTGGTGGGTCGTCGAGAAGACCCCGGCCGGACGCTACATGAGGGCTTCCGGGAGCAATTCCGAGGCGGCGCGCCTCTCCGGGGTGAAGGTGGACGCGTGGTCCTGGATCTCGCTGACGGCCTCCGGTTTCGTCAGCGCCATCGCGGGGGTGCTCTTCGTCTCGCTGACCGGCCCGTCGCTGACCTTCGGGCCGTCGCTCCTGCTCCCCGCGTTCGCGGCGGTGTTCCTCGGCTCGACCCAGCTCGTGCCGGGGCGGATCAACGTCTGGGGGACGATGCTGGCGATCTTCGTCCTCGCCACGGGTGTGCAGGGACTGCAACTGGTCTCGGGGGTTCAATGGATGGCAGCGATGTTCAACGGTGTCGCCCTGATCTCGGCTGTGGCATTGGCTGCCGGACGTGAGCGGAGGCAGGCTGCCGGCCGGGTCGCCAAGGCGACCCGTGCGCGTATGAAGGGCAACGGTGATCCGTCGGATCGCGACCCGACACCGGCCGCCAGCGGTGGAAGCCGCCCCGGAGCCGACCGAGGGTGATCGCTGGTTCGGTGCATGCCGAGGACCCGTAGGAACAGGCACACGGGTCCTCGGCACCGCGCCGCAGCGACGACTTCGTCCTAAGTGGATGGATCGGTGACCGTCGTCGCCCGGGCCAACCGGTCGTACTCGGCATTGGTTATCTCGATCACGTTGCCCCACCGATCCTCGCAGTAGCACACGAGTACGCCGGCGTAGATCTCCGAGGGAGCGCAGCGTTGTCGGCCCCCGTGCGCGAGAACCCGGCCGAGGGTCTCCTCGAAGTCGGCGACAGTCAGGGCGACGTGGTGCAGGCCGACGGTTGCGAAGGGAAAGTTGTCGTCCGGCACGACGACGGGCGGCCGGATGAACTCGAAGAGCTCGATGCCGGCCCCGTTCGACGAGCCCAGATGAGCGATGCGCATGCCGCCCCAGGAGGGACCGAAGATCTCGCGGCGGCGCTGGGCGCCGCGGGTGTAAAGGTCGCACTCTATGGGGCCGGCGAGGAGCGGCATGTCGAAGACGGCGCGGTACCACTCAATCGCCGACTCCAGATGCGGGACGGTCAGCCCGACGTGGTTCACCCCGGTCACAGCGAGGGACCTTCCTGGGTCGCGGCGAAACCCGACAGCTCTTCACGCATGCTGCTCGGGAACACCGCATGCGTCCGGTCGGTGATCGTGTTCCAGTGCTCGAGGATCTCGCGCCAGCTCGAGGCCGCGCCCTGATAACCTTGCGTCTCCGCGATCATCACTTCCGCGACGCGACCGCCCCCAGCGGTCAGGATCTGACCATGTGCAGGGCAGTCGGAATGGCTCAATGCGACAACGACCTCGGAGACGTACTCGGGCAGGAAGGTTTGGAAGCGCCCCGGGCCAAGGATCTGCGCCGTGCTCCCGGTCCGACCTCCGGCCTGGCTCATCGGCGTCCAGGCCAACGGGGCGATAGCGTTGACCTTGATCCCCGTCGCAGCCGCCTCGACGGCGAGCACGCGTAACAAGCCAACGATTCCCATCTTTGCGGCGCCGTAGGCCGCGAGTCCTTGGGCGCCGAACAGTCCTGCGGCTGAGGTGGTGAGCACGACCCGGCCGTAGCCTTGTCCCTGTAACACCGGCCAAGCCGCGCGGACGAGCCGGAGCGCGCCATCGAGGTGGACCGCTCGATGCAGGTCCCAGCTATCGTCGCTCACCTCGGGGAAGAGGCCGCTGCGCAGGTAGCCGGCATTGGCGACCACGATGTCGAGCCGGCCGAACGCCGTCAGCGCGCGGTCGACGATGACCCGACCCGAGTCGGCGTCGGCCACCGAAGCCAGCGAGGTCGCCGCCCGCCCTCCCGCCCTTGTGATGACGCTGACCAGGTCTTCGGCGGCGGCCTTGGCCTCGGGGAGGTCGTTCGCCACAACCGAGGCACCGTTACGCGCCAAGGCCAGGGCATGGGACCGTCCCAGCCCCGAAGCCGCACCCGTGACGACGGCGACGCGGCCGGTCAGCGGCGGAGCATGACTCGTCATGGGATCTCGCCTTCGCGACGTGCTGACGAAGCGGAAGGTCAGTAGGACCGGTGGAGTCCGAGCGCGTGTTCGGCGACGTAGTTCATGATCTGCTCCTCGCTGACGGGCGCGATGCGGAGCAGACGTGCCTCGCGGAACAGTCTCTCGACCTGGTATTCGACCGCGTATCCCATCCCGCCGTGGGTTTGGACAGCCCGGTCGGCCGCGAAGAACGCGGCGCGGCCGGCGAGAAACTTGGCGGCGTTCGCCTCGGTCGCACACGGCTGGCCCGAGTCGTAGAGCCGCGCGGCCGTTCGGACCAGCGCCTGTGCACCGCGCAGCTGCATGTAGGCGTCCGCGAGCGGGTGCTGGATGCCCTGGTTCTGACCGATGGGCCGACCGAACACGACCCGGTCGCGCGCGTAGCGGCAGGCCCGCTCGACGGCGATCCGGCCCAGCCCGACCGCCTCACTCGCAACCAGAATCCGTTCGGGGTTCAAGCCGTCCAGGATGGTCTTGAAACCGCGGTCGATCTCTCCCACGACGTTCGCCTCGGGGACGAACAGATCGTCGAACACGACCTCGCAGCTCGCGACCGCGTTGCGGCCCATCTTGGGGATGGGCTTGATATCGACGTGGGCGGGATCGAGGTCGGCGACGACCAGCGTGAGCCCGTCGATCGGGCGCCGGCACTCTTCGACCGGCGTCGTCCGGACGAGCACAAGAGCAGCCGTCGACTCCAGCCCCTTGGTCATCCAGACCTTGCGGCCGCGCAGCACGAACCCGCCGTCCGTACGCTCGGCACGCGTAGAGATCTTGCCCGTGTCGCTGCCCGCATCGGGTTCGGTGACGCTGAAGGAGACGTGCATCCGGCCCGCGGCGACCAGCGGGAGGTATCGGCGCTTGAGGTCCTGCGATCCATGCACCACGACGGGGTGGAAGCCGAACATGGACAGATGGATGCTGGAGCAGCCGTTGATGCCGGCGCCGCTCGCCGCGATCTCTTGTAGCGCCAGCGCAGCGTCCTCGATCGTGGCTCCTCCGCCCCCGTACTCGGGTTGGGCGAGCATGCCGACGACGCCGATTCTCACCATCACGTCGAAGAACTCGAACGGGAAGAGGTGCTGCTGGTCGTGTTTGCTCCAGTAGGCGTCATCAAACGGAGCACATGCCTTGCGCACGGTGTCGACGAGGGCCTGCTGAGTTTCCGTCAGCTCGGGATCGAACACGGATGCCTACTTCCGCAGATGGGGACTCCGCGCTCCACCGTAGGCGGCCCGGCACATCCCCGTCAACAGCAGTGTTGACCAGTGGCCCGTGGTGATCAAGTGGCTTTGAGGCCGTCGAGGAAGATGGTGGACATGCCGTGGGCGATCTCCGCGGCATCCAGCAGACCCTCCGGCTGGAACCAAAGGTTGGAGTAGTTCATCATCCCGATGAGGCAGTTCGCGACGATTCCGGCGGGCAGGGGGCTCCGCAGCTCACCCTTCTGGAAACCGTCGTTGATGACCCCGCGGACCAGCTTGAAGTACCGGGTGTTCCACCCGAGGACTGTGGCCATCCACTCGCTGTCCTTGGCGGCGTCGTCCTTGAGCTTCACGAAGTCCTCCTGGACGAAGACGTACAGGTAGGGGTAGTACTTCTCGAAGGAGAGCATGAGCTCGCGGATGATGCGGGTCAGCTTCTCCGCGGCGGGGAGATCGTCCTGGACGATCCGCTCGGTGGCCTCGATGTTGGCGGTGACCGCCTCCCCGACGACATCCCGGAAGAGCTGCTCTTTCGAGCCCACGTAGTAGTAGAGCGACGCCCTGTCCACGCCGGCCTCGGCCGCGACGTCGTTGAGCTTGGTGGCGTGGAAGCCGCGCTGGTGGAACACCCGTCCGGCCGCCTCGCGGATCGCCTCCTGCTTCTCGCGGTAGGCCGGGTTGCTAGCGGCCGAGGCTGCGGCGGCGGCCCGTCGCTTGGCGATCTCACTCATCGTTCTACCGCTTCCTGATGATCGACAGTCTTGTTCTATCAACACTGCTGTTGATAGTATCGGGATCCACAGCCATCGGAATCCCGATCGTGCGCCCCAGACTGTCATAGCAAAGTCGAGTGATCGAATGACTGTTGACCCCGTGATCGTAGACAGGCGCGGTTCCGCCCTGTGGCTCACGATCAACCGACCCGACCACCACAACGCCCTGTCCAACGACGTGCTGGCCGCGCTCCGTGCCGGCGTGCGGGCGGCGAAGTCGGATCCGGCCGTTCGGCTCGCGGTGATCACCGGCGCCGGCGACCGCGCCTTCTGCGCCGGAGGGGATCTGTCGCAGATGTCGACCGCGTCCCGCGACCTGGAAGCCCATGAGGGTCGCGGCCTGCTTGCCGGGCTCTTCAAGGACCTCTGGACGCTCGGAAAGCCCACCGTCGCCAGAGTGCACGGCTTTGCGCTCGCGGGTGGGTGCGGCCTGGCCGCCGCCTGTGACTTCGTGGTCGCCAGCGACTCGTCGACGTTCGGGATTCCCGAGGTCAAGGTCGGCTTGTGGCCCTACATGATCACCGTACCGCTTCTGCACTGCATGCCGCCCCGGACGCTGATCAGGCTGATGTTGACCGGAAGGCGGTTCTCGGCCACGGAAGCGGCGGACCTCGGCATCGTCAGCCACGTCGTCCCCCACGACGAGCTCGACATCGCTGTCGGCGCGCTCGTGGATGCTTTGGTCAAGACGTCCCCCGAGTCGGTGGCTCTCGGACGAACCACGTTCTACACGTTGGTCGACGCGGAGCTCGACCTTCGGCTGCAGACGCTCCAGTCGATGCTCACCGTCAACCTCGACATGCCCGACGCCCGGGAGGGGCTTGCCGCTTTCGCCGAAAAGCGCTCGCCGCGCTGGGTGTCGGAGGCACAGGAGTCCCTCGCGTGACTAAGAAGTGGGGGCGCTGGGGCGCCGAGGACGAGCGTGGAGCGTTGAACCGGATCACGGCCGAGGTGGTCGTGCGCGCCGCACACACGATCCGATCGGGTGAGGCACACTCCCTGGCGGTTCCGCTCCAGAACGGGCGGGGCCCCATCTTCGCCGGCCGGCAGCCCATGCAGCACTTTATGACGCGCCACGGCGGCGACTACGCGGCCGGGTTACCCGAGAAGGGGTTCGGGTTCGCCGACGACTACATCCTTGTCGCCACTCACGGGACCACCCACATCGACGCGCTCTCGCACGTGTGGAAGGACGGGCTGATGTGGAACGGCTTCCCGGCCAACACGGTGACCAGTGTCGGAGCGAAAGTCTGCGACATGGCCAAGACCGGGCCGATCGTCACGCGGGCGATCCTCGCCGATGTCGACCGCGGCGACGGCGGGCCGGAGCGGCCGATCGGCCTCGATGAGCTCAGGTCGGCCGTCCTGGCGAGCGGGGTGACGCCGGCCGAGGGTGACGCGCTCCTCGTGCGCACCGGCTGGTTGCGCCGCTGGCGAGAGGGCAGCGCCACGGTCGCGCGATGGACGGGTCTCGACGTCGAATGCGCCGAATGGATCGACGAGCAGGGCTTCGCGCTGGTCGGCGCCGACAACATCGCCGTGGAGTACGGGCCGTCGCCCGACCCGATGGATGCGGCGCCGTTGCACGTGGCGCTGATTCGCAACTGCGGCATCTATCTGGTCGAGCTCATGGACCTGGAGTCGGTCTTCGTCGCGGGGCGTCACGAGTTCATGCTGTGTCTGGCGCCGATGCCACTGGTCGGCGGCGTGGGCAGCCCTGTCAATCCGGTGGCGGTGCTTTGACATGGGGGAGTTGGAACGCGAGCGCCGGATCGGCGTCTGCGAGGTCGTCCTCCGGGACGGGATCCAGGGTCTGCCCGACTTCATCGCTACCAGCGACAAGGTCGACCTCATCGGAGCGATACACGCGGCCGGCTTCGGCGAGCTCGACGTGACCGCCTTCGTGCCGTCGTCCGTGGTGCCCCAGTTCGCGGACGCCGCCGAGGTCATCGCCGCCGTGCCGCCGGGGGTTGCCACCCGCGTGTTGGCGCCTAACCGCAAAGGCGTCAGCCGCGTCATCGCGGCACACCGTGAGATCCGTTCGATCGACTTCTGCGGCATCCCGTTCTCGGCGAGCGAGCCGCACAACGTCGCCAACCTGCGACGCACCCACGCCGAGCACCGCGCACAGCTGCAGCCCATGATCATGGACCTGTTGGATTGCGGCATCCAGCCGTTGGTCGCGGTGGCGACCGCCTACGGGTGTCCGATCGCGGGCCGCGTGGAGAAGGACCAGGTTCTGGAGATCGCCGGATGGCTTTACGCGCAGGGCGTGCGTAGGTTGATGTTCGGTGACACCACCGGGATGGCTGATCCGAGGCGAGCACACGACTTGTTCGTCTCGGCGAAGGCGGAATGGCCTGATGCCCACCTCGTCGCCCACTTTCATGACAACCGTGGCGCCGGTATCGCCAACACGCTCGCGGCGATCGAAGGCGGCGCCGACTGCGTGGACTCAAGCCTCGGCGGCCTTGGCGGGGAGCCGTCGGCAGTCGACCAGGGTGACGTCGGAGACAGCGGCAACGTGGCGACCGAGGATCTCGTGGCGCTTCTCGCCCGGCTCGGCATCGACACCGGTGTCGACACGAAGCGGGTTCTCCGCGCCGGTGCGATGCTCGAGACGATCATGGGTCGACCACTGCACAGCCGAGTCATGCGCGCGGGGCTGATCGCGGATCAGCCGCTACGGAGGGTAGTCTGATGGGCGCGATTCGTTTCAACGTGGCGGACGGCGTGGCGAACATCGTCCTCGACAACCCGGGGAAGCACAACGCGGTCGACGCCGCGATGCGCGAGGGTCTGCACGACGCCTACCGCGAAGTCGAGCACGACGACGACATTCGCGTCGCGGTGATCTCGGGCGCGGTCGAGGGCAAGTCCTTCTGCAGCGGCGGACTCATCGACGGATATCTCGAGGCGAACGCGTTCGGACCCGAAGGGGTTGGCCCGCCGAAGATCCCGCGCCCCTGGCCGATCTGGAAACCGTTCATCGCCGCCATCCACGGCTACGCCGTAGGCGGGGGCTTCGCGCTCGCTCTCGCATGCGATCTGCGCGTCGTCGGTCGCAACGCCCGGATCGGCCCCTCCGGTCTTCGCCGCGGCGCCGTGCAGGGTGCCGGCCAGAGCCAGCGGCTGCCCCGGCTGGTCGGGATGAGCAAGGCCTTGGAGCTACTGCTGCTCTCCAGCTACGTCGACGGCGAGGAAGCCGCCCGTATCGGCCTCGCCAACATCGCGGTGGACGATGCCGAGGTCTTCGCCACGGCCCGGGAATGGGCCGGGACCATCGCCTCGTACAGCCCGTGGGCCGTTGCCCGCACCAAGGAGCTCGTCTACCGAGGTTTCGACATGGAGCTCGACGCGGCCATCGACTGGGAGTCGGAGATCTCGCTCGAGGGCTATCAGCGCTCCGAGGCGCTGGAAGGGTTCACCGCTTTCACCAAGTCACGTAAGGCCGCCCAGCCGAGGGCCGGGAAAGGCGACTGATGGCCTCGGCCGAGCGACCACTCACCGGAACCACCGTCCTGGTCTTCGCGGGACTGGGGCCGGTGCCGTACGCCGCGATGCTGCTCGCCGACCTGGGGTCCACGGTGACCATCCTCGACCGCGTACGGCCGATGCCGGCCTCCATGCCGGCCGACGTCGATCCCAGGCGACGTGGCCAGCGCAGCATCGCCATCGACCTACGCACGGAGTCCGGAGCGCAGGTGGCAGAGCGACTGGTCGCCGCCACCGACGTCGTCATCGAGGGCATGCGCCCGGGCGCGGCCGAGCTGTTGGGGTTCGGGCCGGACCGCTGCCGGACGCTCAACCCGGGTCTCGTCTACGTTCGGATGACCGGCTGGGGCCAAGAAGGTCCCTACGCGCGAATGGCCGGCCACGACATCAACTACGTCGGTCTCACCGGAGCGCTTCTGGCGATGGGAGCGCCCGGGACGCCTCCGCCTGTCCCGCTGAACCTGCTCGGAGACTACGCGGGCGGTAGCATGTTCGCCGTCGTGGGTGTGTTGGCCGCGCTCGTGGAGCGGCAGCGCTCGGGGCGTGGCCAGGTGGTCGACGCCGCGATCGTCGACGGCGTGACGTCACTGTGCACGGCCACCATAGGGATGCGCCACGCGGGACTGTGGCATGGGCGCGGACAGAACGCGTTCGATGGGTCCCGTCCCTGGTATCGCGTGTATGCGACCGCGGACGGTGGGTTTGTCGCGGTGGGCGCCATCGAGCCCCGCTTCTACCGTGCCCTGCTCACCGGGCTGGGACTGGATCCCGACGAGTGGCCACGCGAGACCGCCGACCAGTGTTCCCGGCTCGGCGCCCGGCTGGAAGCCGAGTTCAAGGCCCAGCCGCGCGAGCACTGGACGACGATCTTCAACGGGACCGACGCCTGCGTCACGCCGGTGCTGTCTTTCGAGGAGGCGGCCCAGCACCCCCAAGCACTCGCCCGTCAGACGTTCGTCGACAACTGTGGTCAGGAGGAACCCACCGCCGCCCCGCGCTTCTCCCGAACCCCGGCTCAGGCCGCCGGAAGGCCCGCGCGAATCGGCGGGGACACGGACGCGGTCCTGGCAGAGCTCGGCTTCGGTTCCGAGGACGTCGCCCGGCTTCACACCGAAGGGACCGTTCGATGACAGCGGGCATCAACCGCTCCGCCACCGTCACCGGGCCCGCTTCCGGCCGCGGGCGGATCCTGCGGGACGTGACAGCGGAGGCCTGGACGAACACACGCATGGGGGTATTCGCCGGGTACGCCGCGGCGCGGCACCGCCGTGAGTTCCCCACCTACGAGGCGCTGTGGTCGTGGTCCGTGCACGAACCAGACCAGTTCTGGAGCGCGATCGTCGAGTTCTTCGACCTGGGCATCACCGGCCTGTCGGACAACGTGGTCACCGGCAGCATGCCCGACGTCACCTGGCTACCCGATGCCGCGCTCAACTACGCCCGCGACGCCCTGCGCCGGCAGGGTCCCCAGGCCGCCGTGATCGGGCTCTCACAGACACGGGCGGAGGTGATCCTGAGCTGGGACGAGCTCCGTCAACGGGTGGCGGCGTGCCGCGCCGGCCTCCAACGGCTCGGGGTGCGCAAGGGAGACGCCGTCGCGGCATACATGCCGAACGTCCCGGAGACCGTCGTGCTCCTCCTGGCCGCGGCGTCGCTGGGAGCCGTGTTCGCCAGCTGCCCCCCGGAGTTCGGGGTGCGGGCCGTCGTCGACCGGTTCGGCCAGCTCGAGCCGAAGGTCCTCGTCGCCAGTGACGGCTATGTCTACGGCGAACGCGTCGTCGATCGCTCGGGCGTCATCGCCCAACTCGTCGACGCTCTGCCAGGGCTGGGCACCGTCGTCATCCACGAGTACGTGGGGGTGCCCTCCGGCATCTCGAACGTCTTGACGTGGGAGCAGCTGCTGGGCACACGGGGCGAGATCGCCTTCGACGACGTGCCCTTCGACCATCCCCTGTACGTTCTGTTCAGCTCGGGGAGCACCGGACGGCCCAAGGCCATCGTGCACAGCCACGGCGGCATCCTCCTCGAACACGCGAAGGCGTTGGGGCTGCACAACGACGTCCGTACCGGCGACCGGTTCTTCTGGTTCTCCACCACGGGCTGGATGGTGTGGAACTACGCGGTCTCCGCGCTGGTCCACGGCGCCGCCATGGTGTGCTACGACGGCAACCCCAACCACCCCGACCCGATGGAGCTGTGGCGAGCCGTCGACCGCACTCGCGTCACCTTCTTCGGCACCTCGGCAGCGCACATCATGATGTCAGCGGCGCGGAGTCTCGACCCGGCCGCGGAGCTGTCCCTCGGGTCCCTGCGCGCAGTCGCGTCGACGGGTTCACCGCTGCCCGCCGAGGGCTTCGAGTGGCTCGACGACCACGTCAGCCGGACAGCCCACATCTCCTCGGTCTCAGGGGGCACGGATGTGTGCTCCGGCTTCGTAGGCGGGTCGCCGCTGGTGCCGACGCGCGCGGGCGAGCTCTCCGCTCCGATGCTCGGCTGCCGGGCGGTCAGCCTGGCCGAGAACGGCGACGAACTGACCGGCGAGTTCGGTGAGCTCTGTATCACCGCGCCAATGCCGTCGATGCCGCTCCGGTTGCTGGGAGACGACGGCGGCACTCTGCTCCGGGAGTCCTATTTCTCGACTTTCCCGACCGTCTGGGCGCAGGGCGACTGGGTGAAGTTCTTCCCAGACCGGGCGTGCGTGATCGTAGGCAGGTCTGATACGACGCTCAACCGCGGCGGCGTCCGGCTCGGCACCGCCGACATCTACGGCGTCGTCGACGCGATGCCCGGCATCGACGACAGCCTTGTCGTGCACCTGGAGGACGCGCGCGGCGGCGCCGGCACGTTGGTGCTGCTGTTGGCCGGCACCGCCATCGGCGAGGGCGACCGCTCTGCGGCTGGCGCGTCCGTCGTCTCGGAGATTCGTCAACAGCTCTCACCACGACACGTACCAGACGTGGTCGCCTGGGTTCGTGGCATTCCGAGGACCCTGACCGGCAAGAAGCTCGAGAAACCGGTGAAGAGGCTGCTGCTCGGTGCCAGACCTGAGGACGTGGCCTCGGTCGACAGCCTGACGAGCCCGGCCCATTTCGACGCGCTGGTGGCGTGGGCGCGGGAATTCCGGAGTTCGCGATGACCAGGACCAACCATAATGGACGAATCGGGTCCGCCGATGATCCGATGCGCAAGTACCAGTACCTGCGGTTCACGCCCCAGGACGACACGACGATGGTCCGGCTTCTCGAGCGCCGGGCCGCGACGGAGCCGGACGCGACGTTCTTCACCTGGACGAAGGCGGAGCCCGTGGCCCTCGGGGCCTTCAACCGGAGCGTCAACCGCACGGCGCGCAACCTATCGGCGCTCGGCGTCGCAAAGGGCACACCCGTCCTGGTGCTCATGGACACGTCTCCCGACTACCTGCGCCTGTGGTTCGCGCTGGCGAAGGCGAACGCGGTCGAGGTGCCGGTGAACACCGCCTATCACGGCGACCTGCTTCTGCATCAGCTCACCACCAGCAGAGCGACGCTCGCCGTCGTGGATGCCGTCTACGTCGACGCCCTCCGTGCCATCGCACACCTCGCACCCTGCCTCGAGCGGGTGGTCGTCCGAGGAATGGAGGCCGGCCGGAGCGGCTTCAACCTGCCCGTTCATGGGTTCGCCGAGCTCGAAGCGGAGAACGAGGAGACGAACCTCGAGATCGACACCCCGTACGATTCGACGGCCTGCATCATCTTCACGTCGGGTACGACGGGACCGTCCAAGGGTGTGATCGTCACGCACCATTACCTGGCGGCCTACGGGCTGATGTACGCCGAGACGAACCGGCTCGACGACCGTGACGTGGTCATGAACTTCTTGCCGTTCTTCCACATCGGCGCCAAGTTTCTCACTCTGGCCGCATTGGCCATCGGTGGCCGGATGCACCTGCAACCGCGGTTGAGCGTCTCGTCCTTCTGGGAGGAGGTACGCGCTCATTCGGTCACCAACATCATCGCGGTGGGTGGGATCTGCGGGATGCTGCTCGCTCAGCCGCGGCGGGCCGATGACGCCGACAACCCGTTGCGCGTGGTGTACGCCGTACCCGACCCCGCCGCATTCCACGACGAGTTCGAACGTCGGTTCGGCTGCAGGATCTCCAGCGCCTTCGGGTCGACCGAGATCGGCTTTCCGATCATGCGGTTTCCCGAGGACCCTTACGTGCCCGGAACGTCGGGCCGCCCCAGCGCCTACTACGACGTCAAGATCCTCGACGAGTTCGATAACGAGGTTCCGCCCGGCGTCGTCGGCGAGATCGCCATCCGGCCCAAGCTTCCCTACCTGGTGGCGTCCGGATACATCGGGATGCCCGACAAGACCGTGGAGGCGTGGCGCAACCTCTGGATGCACTCCGGTGATCGGGGCCGCATGGACGAGTGCGGCTGGTTGACGTTCGAGGACCGGGCATCGGACTCCATCCGCAGGCGCGGGGAGAACATCTCTTCCTTCGAGGTCGAGTCGCTGGTCGCACGACACCCGGCCGTCGCGGAAGTGGCCGCGGTCGCCGTTCCTTCGAAGGACGCCGAGGACGAGGTACGTGTCCTGGTGGTGCTGCGCGACGGAGCGACGGTGACATTCGAAGAGCTGTTGCACCACTGCGCGGAGACGATGCCGTATTTCATGATCCCGAGATACTTCGACATCGTCGACGAGTTTCCGCGCACGCCCACCGCCAAAGTGGAGAAATACAAGATCCGCAACGCCGGGCCGGGTGACGGCACGTGGGACCGAGAGGCAGTTGGCTGGGTGCTCCGCCAACGCAAGCTGGTGCACGTCACGTACGTCGAACGAGACAGCGCGACCCGGGATGGAAGGGCACTGTGATGAACGGGCGCTATCTGAGCCAAATGGACCCACGAGACGTGACGATTGTGCACATTCTCGAGGAACGCGCCGCGCGCGCCGGGCACGACGAGTTCTTCACGTGGGGCGCTGAGGTCGTCACGGTGGGGCAGTTCAACGCGCGGGTGAACCGCTTTTCCCGAAAGCTGGCCGACCTCGGCGTGCGTAGGGGTACACATGTCATGGTCCTGATGAACACGTCACCGGACTACGTCGCCCTGTGGTTCGCGATTGCCAAGCTCGGCGGTGTCGAGGTGCCGCTCAACGCGGCCTACCACGGCGACCTGCTTCGCCATCAGATCGTCACCGGCCAAGCGAGCGTCTCCGTCGTCGACGCCGCGTATGCGTCCCGCATCGACGATCTCGCCGGCGGGCTCCCCGACCTCGAGCGTGTCATCGTACGGGGCTCATACGCGCAACGCGACACGCGCATGACCTGGAGTGACTTCTCAGCGCTGGACGGGCCCAACGACGAGTCCGATCTCGGTATCGGCATCGGGCACGACGCCACCGCAGGCGTGATCTTCACATCCGGGACGACCGGCCCATCGAAAGGCGTGCTGCTGTCGCACCACTACATGGCGGCGTACGGTCTGATGTACGCAGAGGTCAACCGGCTCCGCGACGACGACGTGCTGTTCAACTTCTTGCCGTTTTTCCACCTGAGCGGGAAGTTCCTGACCATCGCCTCGCTGGCGATGAACGCCCGGATGCATCTCGCGCCCCGGTTGAGTGTGAGCACCTTCTGGGAAGACTGCCGCCGCCACGGCATCACGAACTTCATCGGCGTCGGCGGCATCTGCAACATGCTGTTGGCGCAACCGCCACGCGCGGACGACGCGCAGACCCAGCTCCGAACGGTGTACGCCGTGCCGGACCCCGCCGACATCCACGCGGAGTTCGAGCAGCGTTTCGGTTGTCGGATGACGACGGTCTACGGCTCGACCGAGTGTGGCTTGCCCATCGTGCGCGGGCCCGAAGACCCCTACCGTCCAGGCTCGTGCGGGCGCCAGAGCCCGTACTACGAGGTCGCGATCGTCGATCAACGGGACAGCTCCGTTCCTCCGGGCACCGTCGGGGAGATCGTCGTACGCCCGAAGCGGCCATATCTGCTGGGTTCCGGCTACATCGGGATGCCCGACCGGACGGTGGAGTCCTGGTCGAACCTGTGGCTTCACACCGGTGACCGCGGACGCGTGGACGACGATGGATGGTTCTGGTTCGAGGACCGCGCGTCGGACTCCATGCGACGCAGGGGAGAGAACGTGTCGTCGTACGAGGTTGAGGTGCTCGTCGTCAAGCATCCGGCCGTCGCCGAAGCGGCCGCCGTTGCCGCCGTGTCAGACCTCGCTGAGGACGAGATCTGGCTGTTGGTCAAGCTGCGTGAAGGTCACGAGCTTACGTACGAGGAGCTCCTGCAGCACTGCGCCGCCACCATGCCGTACTTCATGATCCCGAGGTACCTGGAGTTCGTGGACGACTTCCCGCGAACGCCAACCGCGAAGGTGGAGAAGTACAAGCTCCGTCGGCAGGGACCTGGCGAGAGCACCTGGGATCGGGCGGCTCACGGGTGGGTTCTCCGTCAGCAACGGCTAGTCAAGACGACGAGCGAGCCGACGGCCGCGCCCGCGGCCCTTACGAGCAACCGGCACGCCTGATGGATCCGTCGGAGGTCGAGCGATTCAGCCGCCGTACCAAGACTCTCGAGGTCGAGCCCCTGAGCCAGGGCCGGATCCGGTTCGAGTCCTCACTCGTGGACCAGTCGTTCGGGGGTGACTACGAGCAGGCCGAAGCGACCTCACTGGTCGTGCACCAGTTCGTCATGGACGGTATCGCCTCGGGAGACGACCTGAAGCTCGAAGCGTTGTCGGTACGAGCGGAGGCGCACCCCTTCCCCCAGTGCCCGTTCATCCTCCCGGTGGTCGAGGATCTCATCGGGCTGAGCTTGCTGTCGGGGTGGCGCCAGAAGATCTTGGAACGGTTCCGAGGGTCGGCGGGATGCACCCATGTCACGACGCTCCTGCTGGGATTGTCCGAGGTCACGACCCTGGTGTATTTCCAGCGCATGAACGCGCACCAAGCCTACGGCCCCAGGAGCCGGGCCAGCGGCGAGTGGATCGCAACCAGCCTGGACCTCGGGCAGAGCCTCCGGGGCGCTTGCCACGTCCTGGACACCGGAGGGTCGGTTGTGCGCCGAGCCGACGCGGTCCGCGAGCGGCGCCACGGTGCCGGGTGACCGGTCACCGGGCCGGCTGGAAACGCCAGATCAGCAGTCCTGCCGCGACGGATGCGGCAGCCACGACAAGCCAACCGGCGGCGAGGCCGGAATAGCCGGCCACACCGGCCATGATGAGGGGACCCAGTCCAGAACCGGCCATGCCCCCGGACTGGATCACCGACCCCGTAGCCCCGGGGTTGTCGGGATTCAGTTCGAGGATGACCGCGTAGGTCAGAGCCGAGAACCCCCAGCCGAGGCCGAAAGCGACGACCGAACCGATCGCGGCGGTGACGGGCGTGCCGGCCGCCAGCAAGGCGGCGCCGACACTACCGGCCAGCATCATGGCTGCGACCGCGCGGAGGCTTGTGGACCGTCGCCGCTGGGCCCACCAGCCCGAGATCAGCCGGGACAGCACGCCGGCCGCGTTCGAAAGGGCCAGGACCGTTGCCACGCCCACCGGCGAGAACCCGGCCGCGCGCAAGGAGATCGCCGCATACCCTGTCAGGCTCCCGGCGAGGAGCGAGGCGAGCATGGTGCTCGCTCCGACCCTGAGGATCGTGCGCTGTGCGGCGCGACCACTGCCACCGTGGGCCGACGGCTGGCCGGCGGAACCGCTGTTCGGCTTCGTGGTGCACCGACGAAAGCAGACGAGGACCCCGCAGCCCAGCGCGGCCGCGCCGGCGAAGACGGAGCGCCACCCTCCGAGAGAGGTGGCGATGGCGATCGTGGCGGCGGCGCTGGCGAGCGCGATCGGCACGGCGGCCTGCTTCGCACAGACCGCCAGCATCCGGAACCGTTGCGGGACCACCGAGCCCAGCATGGCGTTCGTCGACGGCATCATGATCGCCATTGCCGAGCCGGCCGCGGCGGCGATGACGGCGACCGGCCAGAACGAGTCCCACGGGGCAGCCATGGCGGCCAGGCAGGCAACGGAAACCACCCCCGCGATCGAGGCCGATCGACGCGGTCCGGCCCGGTCGATCTGGGATCCCAGAAGCGCGGCCGTGGCACTGCCCGACAGGAAATAGGCGGAGATCACGACGCCGAGAGTGGCCGGCGCCACGTCCACAGTGGTGCCGATCTCCAACGTGAGCACACCGATCAGGCCGGCGGGCAGGATCGCCACCCAGTCCATCGCGATGGTGACCCCGAGCATGGCCCACGGGAACGTCCGGGAGTGGGCGACGCCGGGATTGCGTGGCAGTGGACGGCGGTCGGGCATACGCGGCGCCACTCGGCAATGGTGCCGCGTTTTGGGTATGCTGTCAACGTATATGTTGAAGCAATCTCTTCGGCCGCTCCGGACGTGCTTTTCGTTTACGGTTGGGCCTCGTCGCGTTCGGAGGCACCCAGGCTCGCCGCCACCTGATCGTGCGTCAACGGTCACGTTGACAATCTCCCAGCGTCAATCTAGCGTTGCCCGCATGGCGGAACAGCTTCCTCGACCGGAAGAGTCCTCAGCAAAGCTGAGTCACTCGGCCCCGGACTACGAGTGTGTGATCATCGGTACCGGCGTGGCGGGCCTTTACCAGCTCTACCGGCTCCGCGAGCTGGGCCTCAGGGTGACGGCGCTCGAGTCCAATGAGGATGTCGGAGGGACCTGGTACCGCAACCGATACCCTGGTTGCCGGTTCGACTCGGAGAGTTACACCTACGCATACTCGTTCTCCGAGGAGCTTCTTCAGGAGTGGAACTGGAGCGAGCGCTTTGCCAGCCAGCCAGAAACGCTCGCCTATCTCTCGTTCGTCGCCGACAAGTTCGAGCTTCGCAAGGACATCCAGTTCGGATGCCGAGTGGTGGGGGCGACGTTCGACCAAGCCAACACCACCTGGGTGATCCGCCTCGAAGACGGCAGGGAGCTGACCACCAGGTTCCTCATCACCGCCATCGGCGCCCTGTCGACGCCCACGCCACCGCGGTTCGAGGGCATGGACTCCTTCGACGGCGTCTCCTTGCACACCTACTACTGGCCTGCGGAGGGTATCGCGCTCGAGGGTAAACGGGTCGCCGTTATCGGCACCGGCTCGACGGGCGTGCAGGTCATCTCCGCGATCGCGTCCACGGTAGCGGAACTGACGGTGTTCCAACGTCGTCCCAACTGGTGCGCGCCGCTCCATAATGGACCGATCGACGAAGCCGAGATGGCGGAGATCAAGCGTTCGTACGACGAGATCTTCCGGCTTTGCGGCGAGTCGCCCAGTGGCTTCATGCACACTCCTGATCCGCGAAAGACGATGGAGGTCGCGCCGGCTGAACGGCGGGCGTTCTGGGAAACGCTGTACGGGTCTCCCGGCTTCGGAATCTGGCTCGGCAACTTCAGAGACACCCTGATGGACCCCAGGGCCAACGCGGAGCTGTCCGCCTTCGTGGCCGAGAAGATCCGTGCCCGTGTGAAGGACCCCGCGATCGCGGCGAAGCTGATCCCTCAGGACCACGGATTCGGGGCCAGGCGTGTGCCGCTCGAGACGGGCTACTACGAGGTGTACAACCGAGCAAACGTGCGTCTGGTTGATCTTCAGCAGACGCCGATCCAGCGAGTGACCCCGGCGGGGATCCAGACCAGCGGCACCGAGTACGAGTTCGACGTCATCATCTACGCGACCGGCTTCGACGCGGTCACGGGAGCGTTCGACCGGATCGATATCGTCGGTGAGGACGGGACCCGGCTCCTCGACAAGTGGCGCCATGGTCCTCGCACCTTCCTCGGCGCACAGACGACCGGATTCCCCAACCTGTTCATGATCGTGGGACCGCAGTCCGGTTCGGCCGCGACGAACTATCCCCGCGGAATCGAGAACATCGTCGACTGGACGACCGAGTTCATCCGTTTCCTACGAGTCAACGGCTACACGCGCGTCGAGCCGACCCAGGAGGCGGAAACAAGTTGGGTGGGACACGTCGCCGCCTTCGCGCAGAAGACGATCATGGGTAAAGCCGACTCTTGGTTCACGGGACGGAACACCAACGTGGATCGCAGCACAGAACCTCGACTGCTGATCTACACCGGCGGCGCGGTTCACTATCGCCGGTTTCTTACCGAGCAGGTGGACAACGGTTATCCGGGCTTCATCCTCGCGCGCAGAGAGGCGCCGAACGCCGTTACGGTCTGAGCTAGGACGCGGCGAGCGCCGTCGCGGTAGCCCGCAGGGTCGGCGGACCCGCCCCTGCCGGCCAGCGTGTTCGGCCGCTACACGATCGACGCCTTGACCGGCCCGGTGGAGCCGCGGATGACCAGGCGGGTCTCGAGCGCGGTCGCCGCAGGGTCGGCGGGCTCGACGCCGTCGAGGATGTCGAGCAGGAGGTCGACGGCGAGCGCGCCCGCCTCGGCGCTGGGCACGTGGATCGAGGTCAGCGTCGGATACATCGCGGCCGACATCGGGCTGTCGTCGATGCCGATGACGCTGATGTCGTCGCCCACCCGCAGGCCGCGCTCGTTGAGGCGCGACACGACGCCGAGCGCGATGAGGTCGTCGTAGGCGACGACAGCTGTGGCGCCGCTGGCCAAGACGAGGTCGGCGGCGCGGACACCGGCCTGCACCTGTGGCTCGAACGGCCCGAACTGGGTGAGCTCGACGCCCCGATCGGCGCACGCGGCGACGATCGCGGCCTGGCGCTGGCTGTTGGACCATGAGCGGCGCGGCCCGTTGAGATAGCAGAGGTGGCGGTGACCCAGCGCCGTCAGGTGTTCGACCGCGTCGCGGATGCCGTTGTCGTTCTCGATGGTGATGTTGGTCGTGTCGGGCGCCTGGCGGTTGACGAACACGACCGGCCCGAGCTTCTGGAACTCGTCGAGCCGGCTCTCCGGCGTACGCGGGGAGACGATGATCAGGCCGTCGACGCTCTTGCTCATGGCCTGCGCCCGGGGCAGCTCGTCGGCGACCCGCTCGTCGGTGTCGGCGAGCAGCACCGACGCGTCCTTCGCCGCGACCCTCCCGGCGTCGACGCGGGCCGGCTGGGAGTCGTGGGCCTCTCGGGCGGCGGAACCCCGGCGCTCTGGAGCGCGCTGACCGACGACCGGCTGCGCGCCGTGGAGATCAGCTGTTACAGCGACCTGTTCGCCGACTTCGGCTGCCGCGACCTCAACTACCGCGGGTCACAGGTCGCGCCCGGCCTGTTCGCGCTCGTCGACGTCCCCGACCTGCAAGGGCTGCTCGCGCCGATGCCGCTGCTCGTCGACATCGGCGTACACGACCGCTGCTCATCCGGACCAGGTGCTGCACATGACCCACCGGCGGCGCACCGGGCGGCGCAACCAACTCGTGCTCAACTTCGCCCGGCCCGAGGTCGAGAGGTGGGCGCTCGGCTGGCTCGACCGGCTGTTCGGCGAGCACGGCGTCGACTTCCTGAAATGGGACATGAACCGGCCGTTCACCGAGGCCGGCCGGCCTGGCGGCGCCGACGAGCAGCGCCTGTGGACCGGCCACACCGAGGCGGTGTACCGGGTCGTCGACGCCGTGCGGGCCCGGCACCCCGGACTGCGGGTGGAGAGCTGCGCCGGCGGCGGAGGGCGGGTCGACCTCGGAATGATGCGGCGCGCCGACCCGGTATGGACCTCGGACAACACCGACCCGGTCGACCGCATCCCGATCCAGCACGGCTACGCCCAGGTCTATCCAGCAGTCGCCATGAGCGCGTGGGCCACGGGCTCGCCTAACCCGGTCACCGGCCGGGTCGCGCCGCTGCGGTTCCGCTTCCATGTGGCGATGGGCAGGATGCTGGGCGTCAGCGGCGAGCTTCTGGCCTGGTCGGCCGACGAGCGGGCCGAGGCGGCCCGGCTGGTGGCCGACTACAAGCGGATCCGGCCGGTCGTGACCGGGGGGAGACCTGCGCCGGCTGGCGTCGCCGCCAGCGCCGACCACGGTCGTGCAGTTCATCAGCGCCGACCGGTCGGAGGCGGTGGTGCTGGCATGGCGGCCGATCCGTCGCCACGGCGAGCCGGTGCACCCGGTGCGGTTGCTTGGCCTCGATCCGGCCGCGGTCTTCGACGACGGCTCGGACGCCCGGGGTTGGCGCCTTCCGCATGGAGCACGGTGTCGACCTGGCGCTCGCCGAGGCCGACCATGCCAGCGTGATGCGCCACTGGCGGCGCGTCCAACCGGCAACGTATTAAGCCGCACCGCACGACCGTCCGGATTGGTTGGTTCGGGCCATGAGCGATACGAGTATGAACAAGCGATCCGCGGCGGGCCCGACGGGATCTGGACCGGATCATCAACGCGCTCGATTCGTTCCACCCGGGTGACCGGGCTGCGTGCCCCGGCAGGTCGGCACCGCCTGGGCCAACATCTTCTGATGGGCGTATACCCGGAAGCCGGCCGCGATGGACCTGAAACAGCCCACGGCCCTGGCGACCGTCGCCGAGGTCGGCAGCGTCACCAAGGCCGCTCGACTGCTGCACCTCGTCCAGCCAGCGGTCACGCGCCAGATCCGACTGCTCCAAGAAGACGTCGGCGTCGCCTTGTTCGACCGCACCCGACACGGCATGGTGCCGGCGGCGGCCGGCGAAACGCCCGTGCAGCGCGCCCGGCGTGCCCCGCAGGAGCTGGAGCGGGCACGGGCCGAGATCCGCCCCGACCCCGACGAGGTCAGCGGGATCGTCGCCGTCGGCGTCCCGGAAAGCGTGACCGATCGAATGATTCTCATGGACAGGTCTGTGCTGGCCGCGCGCACCGGCGCCCCGGGTCGGTGAGGTGCTCGCGGAGCGGTGGACGGACTTCGACATGGTTGGACCAACGCCGCAGCTGACGTTCAGCGACACCATCGTGTACGTCGAATAGCCGATCCTGCAAACCTTGGGCGCCGGCAGCGGCGCCAGGTAACAGGACGACCCAGGGCGCGGGGAGTGGCGCGCCGTCCCGCCGACCGAGGTAGCAGGCCCCCCGAGGCCAGCGCGGACGTCCGGATCGCCGGACGCGACGGTGGCCCACACCTGCCCGGGCCGCCGCGGCCAGATCCCCGGCGATCCGGGCGCGACAACGCGCAGGCCGCAGGCTTCGTCGGGCCAACTGCCAAGACCCACCAGCCGCGAAATGACGACGAACCGGGGACCAGTCACCTGCGCCCCAGGAGGTGCCTAGCCCCCGGCAGGACAAACGGGGGGTTACACGACCAGACCACTAACGCACATCGATGCCACTGCCGCGTCTGTGCAGGTCAAATGGCCTTCGCTGTGCCCCCGGTCGGATTCGAACCGACACTGTCGGAGGTTTGAGCTCCGTGCCTCTGCCATTGGGCTACGGGGACCCGCGGATCAGGGGACCGCGAGGATGAAGCGCACCTAGCCTACCCACTACGCTAAGGAGCGCGACACCGGACAGGCCGGTCGCTGACAGGACACCTGGGGAGAGGCTTCGTGGGCGAGTCGCAGACTGCCGAGCGCCGGCGCGTGCTGATCGCCGAAGACGAGGCGCTGATCAGGCTCGACCTCTCCGAGATGCTGGTCGAAGAGGGCTACGACGTGGTCGGCGAGGCCGCCGACGGCGAGACCGCCGTGCGG
>Ga0164243_10000311_pt1 | contig 99901 bp, 91 predicted proteins | sample OricompcompostOP_FD_108781 | JGI IMG/M metagenome (GOLD analysis project Ga0164243, IMG submission 108781) | Organic Plus compost microbial communities from Emeryville, California, USA - Original compost - Organic plus compost (OP) | ecosystem: Engineered > Solid waste > Mixed feedstock >... | reverse complement strand
GTGGTGACTACAATCTCATGCGCTTTCACACATCGCGCATGGGGCCATGGGCAGGCTGAAAGCCCGGCGTTCCGCGCGCCCTTGGTTTCAAGGGCATGAAGCGGCGGTTTGGACGACGGGCGCACCCGCGCCGGCCAAAGAACAGGGCCGGCGGAGCTTTGTCTGATGTAGAGGGTAGCCCGGATGAAGCGCAGCGAAATCCGGGGCCTTCGTGCATTGCCCCGCATTGCGCTTTGCTCCATGCGGGCTACGAAACCAACTAACAAGCCCGCCTTGCCCCTCTCCGCCTCCCGACGCATAGTCCGCGACCTGATATTCAAGGGGGAAACATGAAGCTCGTGCGTTATGGCCCGGCCGGCCGCGAAAAGCCCGGTATCATCGACAGCGATGGCAAGATCCGCGACCTGTCGCGCATCGTGCCGGACATCGATGGTGCGATGCTGGCCGATGGCGGCCTCGCCAAGATCAAGAAGGCCAACATCAACCGGCTGAAAGTCGTGCCCGGCAAGCCGCGCCTCGGCGCCTGCGTCGGCAATGTGCGCAACTTCATCGCCATCGGCCTGAATTATTCGGATCACGCTGCCGAAGCCGGCATGCCGATCCCGAAAGAGCCGATCATCTTCAACAAGGCGCCGACTTCGATCTGCGGTCCGAACGACAACACGATCATCCCGAAAGAATCCACCAAGATGGATTACGAGGTCGAGCTTGGCATCGTGATCGGCAAGCGTGCGCGCTATCTCGACAAGGGCAAGGCGATGAGCGCTGTCGCCGGTTACTTCGTGTCGAACGACGTGTCCGAGCGCGCCTTCCAGATCGATCGCTCCGGCGGTCAGTGGAACAAGGGCAAGGGCTGCGAAACATTCGGCCCGATCGGACCGTGGTTCGTCACCAAGGACGAGATCAAGGACCCGCAGAATCTGGATATGTGGCTCGACGTGAATGGCGAACGCCGCCAGACCGGCAACACCAGGACCATGATCTTCGGTGTCGAACATCTCGTCTGGTATTGCTCGCAATTCTTCGTCATGGAACCGGGCGACATTATCGTCACCGGCACGCCGCCTGGCGTTGCGCTCGGCATGAAGCCCACGCCGAAATTCCTGCAGGCTGGCGACGTTGTCACGCTCGGCATCGAAGGGCTCGGCGAGCAGAAACAGAAGCTGGTGGAGTTGAAGAAGTAAATCTCCCCGTCGTCATGCCCGCACTTGTTGCGAGCATCCACGCCTCAAGACCATCACTTCCACCACGCGTGGAAGTGATGCACCGGCCCGTGACCATGGCCGATCTCAAGTTGATCGGAGGCCTTGATCGCCGCGGTGATATAGGCCTTGGCCTCGCGCACCGCGTCGGCCAGCGGCAAGCCTTTCGCGAGCCCAGCCGCAATCGCCGACGACAAGGTGCATCCCGTCCCATGCGTGTTTTGCGTATCGAGGCGTTCCGCTGCGAGACGCGCGACCGATGTCGGCTCGATCAACAGGTCGACGCTTTCCGGTCCCGAAGCATGACCGCCCTTCATCAGCACCGCACGTGCCCCCATCGCCAGCAGCTTCTCGCCCTGCTCGCGCATCTCGCTTTCGTTCTGCGCAATGGGCGCTTCAAGGAGCGCTGCGGCTTCGGGCAGATTGGGTGTGATCACCATCGCCTTCGGGATCAGCACCTTGCGCAGTACATCGATGGCTTCCGCCGCCAGCAGACGATCGCCGGACGCTGCGATCATCACCGGATCAAGCACCACCTTGTCCTGTGCAAACCGCACAAGGCCATCGGCCACGGCATGGATCACACCGGGATTGGACAACATGCCAATCTTCACGGCGTTGACATCGAGATCGGAGAACACGGCATCGATTTGTGCCGTGACAAAATCCGGCGGCAGATCGTGAATGCCGGTCACGCCCTTCGTATTCTGCGCCGTCAATGCCGCGATGACAGAAGCACCGTAGACGCCAAGTGCGGAGAAGGTTTTGAGATCGGCCTGAATGCCGGCACCGCCGCCGGAATCAGAACCTGCAATGGTGACAGCAATTGGCGTCATGAAAGAACCTTTGCGCGCGCGCGGATGATCGCGCGATCGAGATTGAACAAGGCATCGAGGATATGGACCGCGAAAGTGCCCGGCCCGTTCGCCACATCGCCTGCGACCTCGCCGGCAATGCCGAACAACAGGATGGCGGATGCGACGGCATTCAGCGGGTCCGGCTCAACGGTGAGCGCAGCCGCGACAAGCGCGGTCTCGGCACAGCCCATGACGGTGACGCGCGCCATCAGCGGATGGCCATTGGAGATCGTAATGATGCGCTCGCCATCAGTGACGAGATCGGTTTCGCCGGTGATGGCGACAACAGTGCCATGCGATGTTGCGTATGCCTCGGGACGCTCTGATGCGGCGAGTGTCTTGAACTCAGCCTCATTCAGCCGGATCGCGGCCGGTGCTTGCGAGGCAAGTTTGCGCGCAAAATCAGCCCGCGGCGGCGAGCGGTCGATCAGCACCGGATCCAGCACCCATGGGCGGTTTGCCGCGCGGATTTGCGCTATGGCGGTTTCAGACGCCGCGCGCCGGTCCGCATCGAAGGTGCCGAGGTTGACCAGCACGGCATCGGCGCTCGCTGCGAAGGCCGCCACTTCATCGGGGGAAATTGTCATCGACGGAATGGGGCCGGCTGCCAGCAGCACATTGGCTGTGAAGTTCTGCGCCACCGCGTTGGTGATGCAATGCACGCGCGGGCGTCGTTTACGCAGACGCTCCAACGTATCAGCGGCAATGTCGGGAAGATCGCTCTGTGGCGCTCGCATCTCTCTCACTCCCTCCTCCGGCATGACCCGGATCAGGTTCGATGGGTTGGCCCCAGAAGGCCTCTCAGCGCGGCGGCCGATCCGTCGCGCACCCCATGAGATCGCTCCGATATTTAGCGGCTAAATCCTCCGATGCAAGTTTTGGTGGCAGGTTGGATCAGTTCGAAGCCTTGAGGCCGGCGACCTTGATAATGGCCGCCCATTTCTCGGTTTCGCTCTTGATGAAGGAGGCGAATTCCTGTGGCGTGGTTGGCCGCGCCTCGGCACCGCTCTGGTAGATGCGCTCCTTGACCACCGGATCGTTCATGGCGGCGACAAAGGCTTCGTTCAGCTTCCTGATCACATCAGGCGGCGTGCCGGCCGGCGCGATCAGGCCGAACCAGCCGATCGATTCATAATCCTTCACGCCTCCCTCGATGAAGGTCGGCGCATCCGGCAGATGGCTGTCGCGCTTGAGACTGGTCACGCCGAGCGCGCGGATCTTGCCGTCCTTGATCATCGCCTGCGACGAGGGCACGTCGACAATGGCGAGTGGAATGTGGCCGGCCACAACATCCTGTGTCGCCGGCCCCGACCCCTTGTAAGGCACCAGTGGAATTTTCGCCTGCGTCAGGTGGTTGAACAATTCCGACGACAGATGCATCGCGGTGCCGTTACCGCCATGACCGATTACAAGCTTCTCCGTACCGGACTTCGCCATCTTCACAACGTCGGCAAGCGATTGTCCTTGAAATCCAGGACCTGCCACCATCACAAACGGAATGGCCGTGAGCAACGTAATCGGCGCCAGATCCTTCTGTGGATCGTACGGCATCTTGTCCTTGAGGCTGATATTCACGGACAACGCACCGGCAGCGCCAATACCAATCGTGTAGCCATCCGGTGCCGCCTTTGCGACCGCATCGACGCCGATGTCTCCACCTGCTCCCGGTCGGTTGTCGACGACAATGGGCTGGCCAAGACTTTTCTCAAGATGCGGCTGCATCGCACGGACAAGAATGTCGGTACTTCCGCCCGGTGGAAATGTGACGACCACCCGGATCGGCCGATTGGGGTAACTCGCTTGAGATTGAGCAACACCAATCATACTCATCTGGGTGATCGCAGCCGCGACAAACAATTGTGCGAGCCTGCACATCATCTTTTCCTCCCACTGTCATTTTTTGTTATTCGCCTGCATGACGATTGCTGGGCACTATTGTTGTGTAACACAACTAAATCTGCAAGAATGAAATCGGCCTGACATTCAGGTAAAACAATAACAATCGCGATCGAGGAAACGTAGCGTAAGGACCATGCAGCAGAGCAAGCTTCAGGCCAGCGTCATCATTGTGGGCGCAGGCCCTGTGGGAATGACACTCGCAATGGATTTGGCGTGGCGGGGCGTCGATGTCATTGTCGCGGAAACGCGCTATCCCGGCGAACCACCAAGTGTGAAATGCAATCATGTATCGGCACGCACGATGGAGGTGTTCCGCCGTCTCGGACTTGTGGAGAAAGTCCGCAATGCGGGCCTTCCTGCCGATTATCCGAATGATGCATCGTATCGCACCACGTCGACCGGAATCGAGCTGTCGCGCATCCCAATTCCAGCTCGCAACGAGCGCTACACTGCCAAAGGTGGGCCAGACACCTGGTGGCCGACGCCAGAGCCGCCGCACCGGATCAATCAGATCTATCTCGAGCCAATCCTGTTCGCGCATGCCGCTGCGCAGCCAAACGTTCGCATTCTGAACCGGACGCAGATTGAGGATTTTGAACAGAACGAAACCGGTGTCGTCGCAACAGCACGGGATCTTGAGAGTGGCGAGACATTCACGATCACAGGCAAGTATCTGATAGGCTGCGACGGCGGGCGTTCAACCGTCCGTCGCAAGATCGGCGCACAATTCGCCGGCACGCCCGTGATTCAGCGTGTGCAATCGACATACTTTCGTGCTCCAAAACTTCTGTCGATGATGCCTGGCGAACGCGCGTGGATGTATCTCTCGCTCAATCCGCGTCGCACGGGCACGCTGATCGCCATCGACGGCAAGGAAACCTGGCTTCTGCATAATCATCTTTACGACGGCGAGCCGGATTTTGATTCCATTGATCGTGACTGGGCGTTACGCACCATTCTCGGCGTCGGTCCGGATTTCGAATACGAAATCATCTCCAAGGAAGACTGGACCGGCCGCCGCCTCGTCGCGGATAAATTCCGCGACTGCCGGGCCTTCATCGCCGGTGACGCAGCGCATCTTTGGATTCCCTATGCCGGCTACGGCATGAACGCCGGCATTGCCGATGCGATGGACCTGTCTTGGATGCTGGCGGCGGTCCTGAAAGGCTGGGCACCGGAATCTCTGCTCGATGCCTATGAACGCGAACGTCAGCCGATCACCGAACAGGTGTCGAAATTCGCGATGGACATGGCGCTGAAGAATATGCGTCAGCGCAAGTCCACGCCGCCCGAAGTGGAATTCGAAGGCCCGGAGGGCGATGCGGCGCGCGCACGCGTCGGTCAGGAAGCCTATGACCTTAACGTGCATCAATATTGCTGCGGCGGTTTGAACTTTGGCTATTTTTATTCTCAGTCGCCGGTGATCGCCTATGACGATGGCGAACATCCCAGCTACACGATGTATGACTTCACGCCTTCGACCGTACCTGGCTGCCGTGCGCCGCATGTGTTCCTGCCGGATGGCCGCTCGCTCTATGACGCGCTGGGACCAGATTATTCTCTACTGCGCTTTGACAGCACCGTCGATGTGAGCGGATTAGTGGATGCTGCTGCGAAGCGCGGCGTTCCGCTTGCCGTGGTGGACGTACCGCACCGCGTTGTCGGAGACCTCTATCCGCATAAGCTCGCGCTGGTGCGCCCGGATCAGCACATCGCATGGCGGGGTGACACTCTGCCGCCCGATCCGTTTGCATTGATCGATCTCTTACGCGGCGCGGCCGTTGCCGTTGTCCGCAAGGCCGCGTAGCCTGCGGCCGCCGGGCTCCTCGCCACATCCAGACGCATGAAACGGATCAGCTTTCTCGCTACGCTTCTCATGATGATAACACCGGCTTTCGCCCATACCGGCGGGGGCCTGACGGGCGGATTTGCCGGCGGGTTCATGCATCCCCTGCTCGGCCCGGATCATGTCGCCGCCATGCTAGCGGTCGGTCTATGGGGCGCGTTTCTCGGCGCACCGGCGATCTGGATTTTGCCGATCGTGTTTCCGCTGGTGATGGCGTTTGGCGGAGTGCTCGGCATCCTCGGCATCTCGTTGCCGGGGATCGAGTTCGTCATCGCGGCCTCGGCCGTGGTGCTCGGGCTGATGGTGGCGCTCGCCGCGAAGCCACATCTCTTTATCGCGGCCTTGCTGGTCGGCGCTTTTGCGATTTTTCACGGCCATGCGCATGGCGCTGAATTGCCCGACGGTGCCGATGCCGTCGCCTATTCGTTCGGCTTTGTTATCGCGACGGGCTTGCTGCATCTTGCCGGCATTGCCGTCGGCCTGCTGGCGCAACGTCCGGCCGGGCGCTACGCGGTGCGGGCCGCTGGGGGCGTCATCGCGCTCGCCGGCATCGCCTTTCTCGGCCGCCTGATGTGAGCTGAGGGCGGCGACCTCGTCCTCGCGCATGCGCCTCCCTCTCGCGCTGGGCTGCCTCGTAAGCCGGTCCGCTTTGCGGACGCGCCTGCCGTCGTCCATAACCGCGATACTGGGAGCGTGGATTGCGCCGCCAGCACCATCATGGTGCTCGCCTTGCGATTGGCCGCCTGAAGCGCAAAGGCTGCTTGCCAATCCATGGGGTTTTTGCTGGATTGCGGGCCAATTTATGAGCGCAGGATCGAATGATTTCGTCGATCATGCGCTGTTCCGGAGGCTTCGATGATCCCGTTTTTCGTCCAGATCAAATGTCACATGGGCAAGTCCTATCAGGTGGCCAATGCCCTTGCGGACGCTGAAATCGCCTCCGAAATCTACTCGACGGCGGGACACTACGATCTGCTGGTGAAGTTCTATGTCGAGCCGTCGGTCGACATCGGGCACTTTATCAACGAAAAGGTGCAGGTCATCCCGGGCATCCAAGACACGCTGACCATCATTACCTTCAAGGCGTTCTGAGAGCGCCGGCGGTCACGGCGTGGGCGGGACGTCGATCTGCCGCTTGCCAAGTTGTCGCTCGCGATAGACGACGAACAGCCCGGCCCCGGCGACGATGGCGGCACCGATCAGCACCAGCGTCGTCGGCACCTCGCCCAAAAAAACATAGCCGAAGATGACGGCCCATATCATCGTCGAGTAGTTGAAGGGCGCGATGACCGATTGCGGCGCGTGGCGGTAACTCTCCGTGAGGAAGATATGCGAGAGCCCGCCAATCAAGCCGGTCGAGATGAGGGCTAAGAGCTGGATCGGCGTCGGCGCTACCCAGCCGAATGGCAGCGTGGCCAACCCGGCCAGCGCACAGATCACCGAGAAATAGAACACGATCGACGACGTTGTTTCGCTGTCGGTCAGACGCCGTGTCTGAATCACCGCACCGGCATTGAAGGTTGCACCCAGCAAGCCGCAGATTGCGCCAATCGCGCTCGCAGCCGTAGCCACCGTCGCCATATTGGCGTAACGTGTCAGATCGAATTGCTGCCACAGCATGACGATGACGCCGACAAAGCCGATGACCACCGCAGACCAGCGATAGAGACGCACTTTCTCTTTGAGAAAGATGGCCGAGAACACCACCGTGATCAGCGGCGATGTGAATGAGATCGCTGTTGCATCGATGATCGGCAGCCGCGCCAGCGACGCAAAATTGAGGAACATGCCACCGACGCTGAAAAAGCCGCGCCCAATGTGACCGAATGGACGGCGCGTGCGCAAAGCTTGTGGCAGCTCGCTCCGGAACGCCAGCAAGAGCAGGACCGGAACCACCGCGAAAGCCGCACGGAAAAATACCGTCTGACCCACGGGAAATGTTTCGCCCAGAAAACGCACGAGCGAGGACATCGCCGCAAACAGCAGCGACGAGATCAGCGTGAACAGAATGGCCTTGTAGGGATTCATCGAAAGGAAAGGCACCCAGCGGGCGCCGCGACAGGACAATTGGCCGCTATTCGCAGCGCACCTCTCTGTCGCCGAAAGACACGGTACGAGCAAGCCCTCGCACCGCATGCCAAGGATGCAGACGGCTATTTCTTTTGAGGACGTGTTGGCCCCTCAACAGGCGCCAGCGATTTCAGATAAGCCGCCATCGCCGCGCGATCTTCCGGCGAAAGCTGGGACGTGTTGCGAATAACGGGCGTCATGTTGGAGCCGACCGAGTCGCCTTCAGGCGTCATGCCGCTTTCAAGCAGGGTTTCGAAGTCCTCTTCCGACCAATCCTTCAACCGGGCCTGTGTGATGTTGGGCACCCAGCCCTTCCCTTCCGGATTCGGTCCGCCGGCGAAGCGCTGACCAGACTTGATGCCGCCCAGGACATTGCGGGGCGAGTGGCATTCAACACAATGGCCGGGACCGTTCACGAGATAGTTGCCGCGATTCCATTCCGGCGATTTGCTCGGGTCTGGTTTGAACGTCTCATCTTTGAAGAAGAGGAATTTCCAGCCGCCCAACAGCCTACGAAGGCTGAAAGGAAACGGCACATCGTGGGCACGAGACTCGGTTTGCACTGACGGCAGGGTTTTCATGAAGGCGTAGAGATCGCGGACATCTCCGACCGACATCAGATGATAGGAGGTATAGGGGAAGGCCGGGAAATAGTGCGAGCCGTCCGGCGATGTTCCCTTTAGCACGGCATTGACGAACTGCTCTTCGGTCCAGGAACCAATGCCGGACTTCGGGTCCGGCGAGATGTTGGGTGCGTAAAACGTACCGAACGGAGACTGCAGAGCGAGCCCTCCGCCGAGTTGCATTTTGTCATCCTGACCGGGCGTGGCATGGCATGAGGCGCAACCGCCGGCATAGAACATCTCGCGGCCGTTTTCGGGGTTGACCCGATGTGCGCCCAAGGCACTGGCCGGCACTGTGCCTGGGATTGTCACAAACCAGAAGATCGCAAGGCCGATGACGGTAGCAACGATCACCAGGAGGACGAGCTTTCGGAGCATCCAATTCTCCCCGTTTCGGGTGGCATGTTAGGCAGCCGAACCACCGACGAAAAGCGAGAGGGCGGCGCGTCCGATGGACGAGCCGCCCTGGTTATCCGGCGCAAATCGAGCGGGACTATTTCTTGATGCGGAAGGTCTCGTGGCAACCGCCGCAGTTTTTGCCCATGTTGCCGAAGGCCACCTTGAAGCTGTCGAGATCTTTCACGGATGACTGGGCAGCCTTTGCGTCGGCCTCAAACTTGGCGAAAGCTGCTTTGAAGCCATCCATATCGGACCAGATCTTTGGGGCAGCCGTGGTATCATCACCTGTCTTGGAGTTATCGGGGAACAGACTCGGCATCTTGGCGGCGGCGGCGGCATAGGTCGCGAAAACAGCCACAGCCTTGGCGTTGTCATACGGCTCTGAACCCTTGGCAAACGCCGCACCGGTCTTTGCCGCAGCACCCACGCCCTTCATGATCTGCTTGCGTTCGGCAATCGCGTTAGATTGAGCGACAACAGCGGTGGCGCCAAGAGTAACGGCAAGCACGATACAGGCAGTGCGGAATATCATGTGTCTAACCCCATTTCAGGAAGATCGGATGGATGACGAGTATCCGGGCAACCCCGAACAGCACTTTGTTATTCCTAAAAAGTAACAGGACTGCCACGCCCTCCGGCCATCACGAACACGTGATCTTTCCACGCCTGCTCGAATCGATGGCGCACCAGATGCGCTCAGGCGTTGCTGGCATATCGATGTGATCGATCCCATAAGCACGCCATAATGCATCGATAACCGCGTTTATGACGGCCGGGCATGAGCCGATCGCGCCCGCCTCGCCTGCTCCCTTGACACCCAGTGGATTGACCTTGCACGTCACATTCCGCGTCTCGAACACGAAGTCCGGCATGTCTTCGGCCCGCGGCAGCGCGTAGTCCATCAGGCTGGCTGTGACCAACTGGCCCGAATCCGAATCATAGACCGTGTTTTCCATCAGTGCTTGGCCGATGCCTTGGACTGTGCCGCCGTGGATCTGCCCCTCAAGCAGAAGCGGATTCAGAGAGACGCCGAAATCGTCGATGACGACGTAATTGACGATCGTGGTGCGGCCGGTCGCTTCGTCGATATCGACCTCGGCGATATGGGTGCCATTCGGGTAGGTTGGCGCCGTCGGCTTGAATGCATCTGCGGCCATCAACTTGTCAGCTCGCGCTCTGGGATGCGCAGCCAGATCGGCAAACGAGATTGCGCGATCGGTCCCGGCGACCCGAATGGCACCATCAGCAAATTCCAGATCGCGCGGCGCCGCCTCCAAAGCATCGGCAGCGATGTCTTTCAATTGCTCCGCGAGCTTTTCCGTCGCCATGGTCACCGAATTACCGCCGGCCGGGATCGAGCTTGAACCACCCGTACCTGTGCCGGTGGCGATCTGCGCCGTATCGCCCTGGAGCATGCGAATACTCTCGGGTGGGATCGAGAGGTGATCGGCAATGATCTGCGAATAGGCGGTGTCATGCCCCTGCCCCGTGGTCTGCGTCCCAACGTGAAGCCTTATGCTGCCATCTTTCTCGAGCGACACGGTCGCCGTGTCGGGACCATTGCCGCCACACGCTTCGATATACGTTGCGATACCGATGCCACGTAGCCGGCCCTGTTCGCGTGCGGCTGCGGCGCGAGCTTCAAAGCCAGCCCAGTCGGCCACATCCTGTGCACGCGACATCTGTTCAGCAAATTCGCCGGTGTCGTAGGTTTTCCCCGTTGGCGTCGTGTAAGGCATCTGCTCGGGCCGGATGAAATTCCGCCGCCGCAATTCATCAGGTGCGATTCTGAGTTGACGCGCGGCCGCATCAACCAGCCGCTCGATCACATAGGAGGCCTCCGGCCGGCCCGCACCGCGATAGGCGTCGACGGGTACGGTGTTGGTGTAGGCCGCCCGCACGCGGATAAAGCAGGTCGGAATGTCATAGACGCCCGGCAGCATTCCTGCGCCGATGTAGGGAATATACGGCGCATAAGTCGACAGATACGCGCCCATATCTGCGATGATGTCCACATCGAGCGCCAGGAAACGGCCATCGGCATCGATTGCAAGGCGTGCTGTCGTGATGTTGTCACGCCCCTGCGTGTCGCCGAGGAAATGCTCGGTGCGATCGGCAATCCATTTGACTGGCTTACCCGTGAATTTCGCAGCAACAGCGGCCAAAGCATATTCGCGATAGGCAAACAGCTTGGTGCCAAAGCCACCGCCAACATCCGGCGTGATCACGCGCATTCTGTCTGGCGCGATCTTCAAGACGCTCTTGCCTATGATATCGCGAATGGCATGACTGCCCTGGCTGCCGAGCGTCAATGTGTAGTGATCGCGTGCTTTGTCATATTCGGCAACCACGCCTCGTGTATCGAGATAGTTCGTCACGAGGCGCTGATTGACGAGTTTCAGCGTCACCACGTGCGCCGCTTTGGCAAAGGCTGCCCTCGTCTCGTCGCTCTGACCGAAAAAGACCTCGAAAGCGAGATTACCGGGGCGATCAGGCCACACCACTGGCGCCCCTTCTGCGAACGCGGCTTCAGAGCCGATCACATGCGGCAATGGCTGCCATTCAATGACGATCGCTTCGGCCGCATCACGCGCCTGGTCGAGTGTATCAGCGACAACGAAAGCCACGGCATCACCGACATGGAAGACCTCGTCTCGCGCCAGCACCGGGCATGGTGGCACGATCATACGTTGTCCCGGGACACCGACGACACAGGGCATGTGACCAAGCGTGGCGATGTCATCAAAAGTCAGGATCGTACGGACACCGGGCATGCCGCACGCCCGACGAACATCCGTAATGCGGAAACGCGCGTGCGCATGCGGCGAGCGCACGACCAGGGCATGACCGACATCGGCTGGTAAGAGATCGGCCACGTAATGACCCGCTCCGCGAATGAGCGGGTCATCTTCCTTTCGCGTCAGTGCCTGTCCGACGCCGAATTTCATGCCGTCCTGCTTGCGTCAAGTTCCCGGTTCGGTCTGAGCCTGTTGCGAGCTAGCCCGCCGCCGCCGCCGGGTAAACAGATCCTCCAGCCAGCGTACCACGACATAGAAAACGGGCGTGAAAATCAAGCCAAAGACCGTCACACCGATCATGCCAGACGCGACCGCCGTACCCAGCGCCTGCCGCAATTCCGCGCCGGCGCCGATGGCGATCGCGAGCGGCACCACGCCCAAAATGAACGCCAGCGACGTCATCAAAATCGGACGCAACCGCAGTTCTGCCGCCTCCATGGCGGCCCGGAACCTGTCGCGCCCCTGCTCCTCCAATTGCTTGGCGAATTCGACGATCAGGATCGCGTTTTTCGCGGCCAGGCCAATGAGCACAATGAAGCCGACCTGGGTCAGGATGTTGTTGTCTTGTCCACGCCAGACAACGCCAAAGATCGATGCGATCAGACACATCGGCACGATCAGAATGACCGCCAGGGGCAATGTCAGACTTTCGTACTGAGCAGCGAGCACGAGGAAAACGAACACCACCGCCAATATGAAGGCAAACATCGCCGTGCTGCCGGCCCGGATCTGCTGGAACGCCAGCGTCGTCCATTCATAGGCGAAGCCCTCCGGCAATGTTTCCGCGGCAAGCTTCTGCATGATCTGGATGGCTTGTCCCTGCGAGTAACCAGGCGCCGGGGAGCCGTCGAGTTCGGCGGCCGGATAAATGTTATATCGCGGCACACGATATGGACCGGTGATGTCGCGGATCGTAGTGAATGATCCGATCGGCACCGTATCTCCGTTCGCGTTGCGCACCCGCAGATCGAGAATGTTCTTCGGCTCCAGTCGATATGGAGAATCCGCCTGCGCCTGGACGCGGAACGTGCGCCCGAACAGGTTAAAGTCGTTCACATAGGACGAGCCGATATTGACCTGGAGCGTATTAAACACATCCGGTAGATTGATGCCCAGCAACTGCGCCTTGGTACGATCGATATCGAGATAGAGTTGCGGGGTCGAAACCTCGAACAACGAATAGACCTGCATCAGGCCCGGTGTCTGTGCCGCACGACCCATCATCGCGAAGACGGCCTGCTGCAAGGCCTCCGGCCCACGACCAGCACGATCTTCAACCATCATGCGGAAACCACCAGCATTGCCGATGCCTTGCACCGGCGGTGGTTGGACGACGAGAAGCAGAGCGTCCTTGATGGCCGCATATTTGCCGAACAGCGCCCCCTGAATGCCGGCCGCCGATTGCGCGGGATTTCTTGCACGCTTTTCGAACGGATCGAGGATCACGAAAATCGCGCCGGCATTCGGGGCGTTGGTAAAGGTCGCGCCCGAGAATCCAACGATATTGATCGCGTTCATGACACCGGGCGTTTGCAGTGCCAATTCTGTGGCGCGTTTCATTACGGCGTCCGTGCGCTCAAGCGAAGCACCGGGCGGCAATTGCGCGGCAACGATCAGATATCCACGATCCTGCTGTGGGATAAAGCCTTGCGGTGTCTTGCGGAATTCGTTCAGACCAACGCCGATGATGACGGCATAAAGCACGAGCATAAACGCTGACATGCGCACCAGACGGCCCGTCAGCCGGCCGTAACGCGACGACAGCCAGTTGAAGCCGGCGTTGAAATAATGGAAGAAGCCGTGGATCGGTCGCTCCCACCATTTGACTTCATGCGCCTGCTTGTGCGGCTTGAGCAGCAACGCGCACATCGCCGGCGACAGTGTCAACGACACGATCAGCGAAATGACAGTCGCGCCAGCAATGGTGAGTGCAAACTGCCGGTAGAATTGACCGGAAATGCCGGTAATGAAAGCGGCCGGCACGAACACGGCACAGAGCACAAGGGCAATCGCGATCAACGCACCGCCCACTTCGTCCATAGACCGCATCGCGGCTTCGCGTGGAGAAAATCCCTGCGCGATATTGCGCTCCACGTTCTCGACCACAACGATGGCGTCGTCGACCACGATACCGATCGCCAGCACGAGGCCGAACAGCGAGAGGTTGTTCAGCGTAAAGCCAAACACACTCATCATGAAAAAAGTGCCGATAAGTGAGACCGGAATGGCGACGATGGGAATCACGGCCGCGCGCCAGGTCTGCAGGAACAGCATGATCACCAGCACGACGAGAACGACCGCCTCGAAGATCGTCTCGATCACCGCGTTGACCGACTGCTGAATGAATTGCGTCGGATCGTAGATGATCGTGTATTGCATCCCCTGCGGGAACGCCTTGGCAAGCTCAGCCACGGTATTGCGGATGCTCGTGCCAGTTGCCAACGCGTTGGACCCTGGACGCTGGAACACGGCGACCGCAACGGAAGGGTCGCGTCCAAGATACGACGATGACGAATAGTCCTGACCGGTCAACTCAACGCGGGCGACATCCTTGATGCGCACGACCGCATCTGCGGTTTGTTTGACGACAATATTGCCGAATTCCGTCGGATCAGAAAGGCGTCCGAGCGTACGAACGGCCACCTGGAACGCGAGTTGATCCGGAACCGGTGGCGAATTGAGAACGCCGCCTGCGACCTGCACGTTCTGGGCCTGCAGCGCGTTCGTCACATCCTGCGCCGTCAGATTCAGGGATTGCAGACGATTAGGATCGAGCCAGACCTGCATCGCGAAATCGCGCGCACCGAACACAGTGATCGAACCGACACCGTCAAGACGCGTCAACACGTCCTTGATCTGCAGGTTGGCATAGTTGGTCAGGAAGATCGGATCACGCGACCCATCCGGCGAGAACAGGTTCACCACCATCAGGATGTCGGGCGAACTCTTTGCGACCACGACACCAATCTGCTGGACGGCCAGCGGCAAGCGCGGAAGTGCGATCGAGACGCGGTTCTGCACCTGAACCTGTGCGATATCGAGATTGGTGCCGAGATCGAAGGTTACCGAAATCGAGAACCGACCGTCGGCAGTCGAGTTCGAGGAGATGTAGAGCATCCCTTCGACGCCGTTGACCTGCTGTTCGATCGGTGCCACCACCGTGTCCGCGACGGTCTCGGAACTCGCACCCGGATACTGACCGGTGATGTTGATCACCGGCGGCGCAATTTCAGGATATTGCGCGATGGGCAATCGCATGAACGCGACCGCGCCAAGGATGATGAACACGATCGAAACGACGGCTGCGAAGATCGGGCGGTCGATGAAGAAATGGGAAATCTTCATGGACGAGCCTTACTTCTTGGCCTGACCGGCCTGCGCGGGCGGCGCAGCGCCAACCTGCGGATCGACTTTCACGCCAGGGCGCACCCGCATCAGACCGTCGACGACGACGCGATCATCAGGTTCGAGACCGCTTTTGATGACGCGATCGCCATCGGAAAGCTGACCCAGCACCACATATTTCTGGGCAACGCTGTTATCCGGACGCACGACATAGACAAATTTGCGTGCCTGTTCGCTGCCGATCGCCGTGTCCGGAATCAGCAACGCTTCGTAAGGCGGCGAGCCTGGAACCTGAAGGCGTGCAAACATACCGGGCGTGAAAACACCGGCGGCATTTGCAAATGATGCGCGACCACGGATCGTACCGGTACCGCGATCGATCACGTTGTCGACGAAGTCCATGCGGCCGACATGCGTGAAATCCTTTTCGTCGATCAGCTTCAGCCGAACGAGAGTCGAACCACCACGCGCTGCAATATCGTTCTTCCTGGCACTCTTGCCGCCAGTCCGGGCCAGCCGCTCGTAGCGAAGATAGGAGGCTTCATCGAAGGTGAATTCGAAACGGATCGGATCGGTCGACACGATAGTCGCCAGCAGTGTTGTATTACCGGTCGTACCACCAGTGACGAGATTGCCGACTGATACGCGACGATCGCCGATCCGTCCGGTCACCGGCGCGCGCAAATCCGTAAACTGCAGATCAAGTTCAGCCTGACGGACGGCCGCCTCCTGCGCGGCAACCGTCGCCTCGGCAACGCGCTTCACTTGCGTGCGTTGATCGAAAACCTGCTGCGTGATGGTCTTGTCGCGCACCAGCGCCGCGGCTCGTTCGAGGTCGCCTTCGGCAAAGGCAAGATCGGCACGTGCGCGCTGCAAGTTGGCCTTGGCCTGGTCGAGCGCGGTCTGGAACGGGCGCTTGTCGATCGTAAAGAGGAGATCGCCCTCCTTTACCATCTGGCCGTCGGTGAAGTGGATTTTGTCGAGATAGCCAGAAACGCGCGCCCGGATTTCGACGGAGTCCACGGCGACGAAACGGCCGACATATTCGTCCTGATCGACGATGTTGCGCTTGATCGGCTGACTGACCGTGACGGCGGGCGGCGGGGGCGCTGCCTGCTGCTGCTGTTGTCCTTGGCCGCAGGCGGCAAGTGTCAACGCCACGGCAAAAATAGGGAATGTGGCGCAGTAGCGTCCAAAATTTTGTCTAATCATCACTTGGCTCGGAAGCGTCTAGCGGGCCGTTAACTGAATCCGGCCACACATAGGAACGCATGCTTTTGTCTTCAAACAATAGGCCTTAATGAGGCCCTAGCCGCACCAGACGCAATTGTCCATGCAGCACAAGGTCTTAGCCCGATTTTCTTCCTTAACTGGGCTTGGCAACCTTAACAGATTTAGCCTGGTCCGCTGCAAAACCACGGAACCAGTTGCGTCCGAGCAACAGCAGAATCAGGGCCGCGTAGACTACGGCGGCAATGACAGCAATTGTCAGTAGTGCCGCTTCATCGCGAAAAGCCGGCAGATTCTGCATCAACAGAGGCGTGACCTTCGATGATAGAAAAATAACAATTCCAAGCACACAGCCGCTGACGGTCAGCATGATCATCGACCGCTTCAACCGTGCATCCATGGTGACGATGCCGGCCCGTGCTGCGAACCAGGCCATCAGGCCAACATTGACCCAGGCGCCGATGGCCGTGCCAATTGCCAGGCCCACCTGTGCCAATGGGCCCATCAGCAAAATCTTGAACAGGATATTGACCGCCACCGCCGTCAGCGACGCCTTGACCGGCGTTGCCGTGTCCCCGCGTGCGAAGAACGGCGCCGTCATGCTGCGGATCAGGACATAGGGAATGAGCCCCAGTGCATACGCAGCCAGTGTTGCCGCTGCCGCCGACGCATCACCGCTCGTGAATTTCCCGCGCAGGAACAGCGCCCGCATGATGAGTTCAGGAACGATGATGAACGCAACGAGACAGGGAATCGTCAGCAGCAATGTCAGCTCGATCGCCCGGTTCTGTGCATGACGCGCACCCGCATCATCTCCCGATGCAAGACGACGCGACATTTCCGGCAGCAACACGGTGCCGACGGCAATGCCGATCACACCGATCGGCAACTGGTTAATGCGATCCGCGTAATAGAGAGCCGAAATCGCACCCGCAGCGAGAAAGCTTGCAATAATCGTGTCGGCGAACATCGCAAGCTGCACACCGGCCGAACCAACGGTTGCCGGCCCCAGTGCGCGGAAGAACTTGCGCACATCCTGATCCAGGATCGGCCGGCGAAAGCGCGCCAGCACTTGAGCACGACCAGCGTCGCCCATCACCAACAGCAACTCCAGAACACCGGCAATCAACACGCCCCAAGCCGCCGCGTGCCCCGCTGTAGGAAAGAACGCGGCCAATGCCAGCGTCACCATCATTGAAAGATTGAGAAGGATGGGCGCCGCGGCCGGTGTTGCAAAATGATGGATCGAATTCAGGATGCCGCCATAGAGCGTCACCAGCGAGACCAGCAGAAGATAAGGAAAGGTGATCCGCGTCAGTTCGGTGGCCAGTGCGAAGCGGCTAGGATCCTCGTTGAAACCCGGAGCCAACAGCGCGATGACGCCCGGCGTAAAAGCCAACGCGATCGCGAGCAGCACGATCTGGCTGCCAAGCAGCATCGTGAAGATACGGTCTGCGAAGAGCTTCGCCGGGTCAGGCCCATCCTGCTCGCGGATGCGCGCATAGGCCGGCACGAAGGCGGCGTTGAACGCGCCTTCGGCAAAGATCGTCCGGAAATGGTTGGGAAGACGCAGCGCGACGAAAAAAGCGTCCGCGACCGGGCCAGCACCGAGGATTGCCGCCAGCATGATGTCGCGCATGAACCCGGTGATGCGCGAGAGCAGCGTGAAACCGCCAACTGTGAAGATGCGTCTGATCACGATGAGTGTCCGAACCGATCATCGGCCCGGCACACCGGGCCGCAGCATGATGGCCGCGGCCTCCTGTCTTGGCTAGCGCAAAGCCCGCCGGGTGGCGTCAATAATACGGTCTTGCGTCGCCTCGTCGAGATAGGCGTGCATCGGCAAGCTGATCACTTCATCGGCGAGTTGCTCGCTGATGGGAAGTCCGTTCCCAGCGACCGGAAAATGACGATAGGCGGTCTGACGATGCAGCGGCTTGGCGTAATAGATCGCCGTCGGAATGCCTTCCGCCTGCAATGTTTTCGCCAGCACGTCGCGTTTACCTGGCGTGAGGCGGATCGTGTATTGCGCCCACACAGACTCGTAGCCTTCCGGCACAACCGGCACGATCGCGACATCCTTCAGACCGGCTGAATAACGCTGCGCAACGCGGTTGCGCGTCGCAATCTCGTCGCGGAAAATCTTGAGCTTTTCGATCAGCACCGCGGCCTGGATGGTATCGAGGCGGCCGGTGAGACCAAGACGCACGTTGTCGTATTTGTCGGTGCCCTGTCCGTGGATGCGCACACTTTTGAGAACGCTCAGCAACTCATCGTCGTCGGTCAGCACGGCACCACCGTCGCCATAGCAACCGAGCGGCTTGGCAGGGAAAAAACTGGTCGCGGTGGCATGACCGAAGGTGCCGATGTCACGGCCCTTGTAGGTCGCGCCGAAACCCTGCGCGGCATCATCGAGAATGAAAAGCTTTTCGGCACTCGCGATTGCTGCAATGGCATCGTGATCGGCCGGCAACCCGAACAGATCGACCGGAACAACAGCCTTGGGCTTTAGTCCCTCGGCCTTTGCGACCTTGATGGCCGACTTCAGGCTTTCAACATCGATATTGAAGGTGTCGGCATGCACGTCGACAAATACCGGGGTTGCGCCAATGAGGGCCGCGCTCTCCGCCGTCGCGCAAAAAGTGAAGGTCGGACAAAACACAGCATCGCCCGGACCGATACCTTTCGCCATCAATGTCATTACGAGAGCATCGGTGCCGCTCGAGCAGGACAGCGCATGCTTGGCGCCACAGAAGGCCGCAAGCTGCTGTTCGAAAGCGGTGACCTCCGGTCCCATGAGGAACTGGCAATGATTCAGAACACGCGTCGTTGCCTCATCGATGGCGCTACCGAGACGCTTGCGTTGCGCAGCAACGTCGATAAACGGAATTGGTTGAGGGTCGATACGGGCGTGCTGATTCATTGTCGTCAGAAACTCTGCGGATACTGGACGTTCAGCCGGCGGCGCGGCGCTGTTCGGAATGGCGAGACGCAACCTTGGCCGGCTGCCGATTTTCGAGACAACGCATTGCGACATCGAGACTTTCGACGCCCTCCTCACCGGTGACCGGCGGCGCCTTGTTTTCGCGCACGGCGTTGACAAAGGACTGAAGCTCGGCACGGAGCGGCTCTGAGTGACCGACCGATAGATGCCGCATCGAATAGCTACCGTCTGGCTGGAAACCGAAGCACTCGCTGACCTGGCGCGTCAAAAGATCACCAATCAGATACTTTTTGCGCGTCGCGACATGCACGGTGCGCGCCTTGAAGGGCGTCAGCCAATTGGTGTTGATATGCGCCAGCACTCCAGACGCTGTGCGGAATTGCAGCAGCGCAATATCCTCGCGCTCTGCCACCGCACTTGCCGTCTGCGGTTGGACCTCGACGATTTCGGAATCGGTAAACCAGCGGATGAGATCGATATCGTGCACGGCGAGATCGATGACAACGCCGACATTCGACATGCGCGGAGGGAACGGACCGACGCGCGTGATGCCGATGGAAAGAATATCTTCGTCCTTGATCGCTTCCTTGATCGCCTGCACGGCCGGATTGAAGCGTTCGACGTGACCGACCATGAGCTTGACGCCACGCCGCTTGGCAGCGGCGATGATCTCACGCCCCTCCTCGACATTCGACGCGATCGGCTTTTCGACGAGCACGTGGATGCCGCGCTCGATGCATTTCAACGCCATCTCATGGTGCAAATGCGTCGGCGCAGCGATGGTCACGGCATCAAGGCCGGGGCCAAGCAGGTCGTCGATCGACTCGACGGCCGGAACGCCGAGAATCCGGGTCACCAATTCGCGCTGCTGCTCGCTCGGGTCGGCAACGCCGACCAGCGTGACATCGGGCAACCCTGCAAAGACGCGGGCGTGGTTCGCCCCCATGATGCCGACGCCAATGACGCCAACACGCAGCGGCCCCTTATCGCCGCTTTCAACTGCCCGAACCATCTGAAAACTACCCTCCGCCGAAGCGGCCAGAAAACCGCAACCTGCCTAGCATGGCCTTCGCGGTTGCGTCACATTTTCATTTCCCCTGTCCAAACACCTTTTGCGTCAAAGCGTTACGAGGGCACCCCGAGGGCTCGCAACGAATCAATAAAAAGTTTGCGGTATTATAAAACCTCAGATGATCCGTTCCGGTTGGCTGCCTATTCGGCAGCCGCCCGACCCTCGAGATCAAGCTGCAGGCCCGCTGCCAGAGCGTCTTCCCGGAAGGCCTTCACGGCGTCCAGTGACAAGTCCTCGCCTGTCTTCGTCCCCATGGCGGGCAGTTTCTTCAAGACGTCAGCCGGCGCAGTGATGATGTGGCAGCCCATTTGGTCGGCCTCGACCACGTTGTAAGCCTCGCGCGTGGAGGCCCAGATGATTTCGATGTTGGGGGTGGCGCGAGCCTTGGCGATCGAATCCCGCATCAACGGGGCATATTCGATGCCGAAATCCGCCAAGCGTCCGGCAAACACGGACACGCAGGCGGGTGCTCCGCCGCGAAGCGCATCGATGGCCTTGGCCACCTGCTCAGCAGTGAAAATGGCCGTGAAATTGATTTTTACGCCATCGGATGACAGGGCGCGGACCGCTTCATAGAGAGGCTCCTTGCGCGTCGTCATCACGGGCAGCTTGACGTAGACGTTCTCGCCCCAGGTGGCGATGACACGGCCCTGCGCCACCATTTCCGGGATATCGTCGGAGAATACCTCGAACGAGATATGCCGGTCCGGCACCGCCGCGACGAGATCGCGCGCATAGGCCTCGTAATCGCGAACGCCTGCTTTCTTCAGCAGCGACGGATTGGTCGTGAAGCCGGCGATCCATCTATTCTTGGCCATCTCCACGATCTGGGCCTTGTCGGCCCCGTCCGTGAACAGCTTGACCTTAAGATCGTGGAGTTTGATCGCCATGACGCCAGCCTTTGTGCACTGCATGCTCGGAACATGCCGGTTCGCCTAGAGCGCAACTGTAGCACAAAAGCGGCGACGGATTTAAGAGCGGCGGTAATCGTCCTCGATACGAACGATGTCGTCCTCGCCAAGATAGCTGCCGGTCTGGACCTCGATCAGTTCCAGATCGATCTTGCCGGGGTTTTCAAGCCGGTGCGGAGCGCCAATCGGGATATAGATCGACTGGTTCTCGTGCAGCGTCGTCACCTGATCACCGATCGTGACGCGGGCTGTGCCGCGCACCACCACCCAATGCTCGGCGCGGTGATTGTGGTATTGCAATGATAGCCGGCCGCCTTTTTTCACGACAATGCGTTTGACCTGATACCGGTCGCCATTGTCGAGCGACTGGTAATTACCCCAGGGCCGGTGAACGCGGATGTGGTCCTCGGTGACGGCGGGCGCCACATCCTTGAGCGTCTGCACAAGGCGCTTCATCTCGGCCGTATTCTTGCGGTCGGCGATCAGCACCGCATCCTCGCTCGCGACGACGACGAGATCCTGCACGCCGAACAGAGCGACAAGCGGCTTTTCCGACGAGGCGAACGAATTTCTCGAATCAACGAACACAGCGTTGCCTTGCGCGGCATTGCCGTTCGCGTCGTGTTGCGACAGCTCCCACACCGCATGCCACGATCCGACATCCGACCAACCATAGGAGACCGGAATCACAGCGGTGCGCTTCGTCTTTTCCATCACTGCATAGTCGATGGACATCGCTTTGGCATGACCGAAGTTGGCCTGATCGATGGTCACGAAGCCAAGGTCGTTGCCTGCGGCTTCAATCGCCGCCGTTGCCGCTGCGACAGTCGCCGGGTCAAAAGCACTGTATTCGGCCAGTAGATCGCTCGCAGCAAAAACGAAATTGCCGGAATTCCAGAGATAGCCCTGCTCGATATAGGTCTGCGCTGTCTTGACATCGGGCTTCTCGACGAAACGCTCGACGGAAAAGATATCGCTCCGGAGCTTTACACCCGGACAAATGTAGCCGTATTCCGTCGCCGGACGATCAGGCTTGACACCGAAGGTGACGATACGTCCTTCACGCGCCGCACCCGCCGCCTCTCGACACGCAACAACAAAAGCCGCCTTGTCGGTGACGACATGATCGGCGGCGAGGGCCATGACAATCGGATTGCCGTCACGGCGTGCAGCGAATACAGCGCCCGCTGCAATCGCCGGGCCGGAATCGCGGCGCATGGGCTCGAGCAGAATATCGGCGTCGATGCCGATCTCGCTCAACTGCTCCTTGACGATAAAACGATACTGATTGTTGGTGATAATAACCGGACGCGCAAAAACCGCGGCATCCGACACGCGCAACATCGTCTCCTGAAATGTCGAGCGCTCGCCGAGCAAGGCGAGGAATTGTTTCGGCCGCCCCTCACGCGATGATGGCCACAGGCGCGTGCCGGCGCCGCCGCACATGACAAGCGGAATGATACGGTCGGATTGAGCCGTTTGGTTCATGAAAGATGAATCGTCAGTTTTACAAATGTCCCGGGCCCCTTAAAGCACAGAGGCCTTAAGCTCCCGTGTATTTGCGGTACCACTCAACGAAATTGCGGATACCGGTTTCAACCGGTGTTGACGGACGGAACCCCACATCTCGCATAAGATCGTCCACGTCGGCATAGGTTTCGGGCACATCACCCGGCTGCATCGGCAACAACTCGCGCCGTGCTTCCTTGCCGAGGTATTTTTCCAGTTCGCTCACCACATGTAGCAACTCTGTCGGCCGGTTATTCCCGATATTGTAAATGCGGTATGGCGCAGAGCTCGTGGCCGGATCCGGAGTGTCGCCGCTCCAGAGCGGATTGGGCCTTGCTGGCTTATCGACGAGACGCACGATCGATTCCACGACATCATCGACGTATGTAAAGTCACGCCGCATATTGCCATTGTTGAACAGCTTGATCGGACGCCCTGCGAGAATGGCTTCGGCAAAAAGCCACATCGCCATGTCCGGACGGCCCCACGGGCCATATACGGTAAAGAAGCGCAGGCCCGTCGTCGGAATGCGATAGAGATGCGCATAGGAATGCGCCATCAATTCATTGGCTTTCTTACTCGCCGCATAAAGGCTGATCGGATGATCGACATTATCCGAAGTGCTGAAAGGCAGCTTGGTGTTTGCGCCATAGACCGACGACGACGACGCAAAGATCAGGTTTTCGCACCGGCTATGGCGCGCGCCCTCAAGCACGTTGAGAAAACCCGTTAGGTTGGCATCAGCATAATCATGCGGGTGCGTCAGCGAATGCCGCACGCCAGCCTGAGCGGCTAGGTGAATGACACAAGGAAACCGCCGGTCTTTAAAAAGCGCAGCCGTCGGTTCGCGTTCGGCAAGATCAAGTCTGACAAACTCGAAATGATTCGACATCGCGAGTTCGGCACAACGCGCTTCTTTCAGAGCAGGATTGTAATAGGTTGACATGTTGTCCAGGCCAACCACATGGCGGCCTTGCGACAGAAGCACGCGCGCGACGTGGAAGCCGATGAAGCCGGCGGCTCCGGTGACAAGAATGGGTGTTTTGGTCACAGTCGCCACAACTCGATTGCTGCGGGCTTCGCCGCCCGATCCAGAATTCCCTTCACGTCGAAGACGGCGCCGTCTTTGTCGCGCAGGAGGCTTTCCATCAGCCTCCAACCCTCGCTGATATACTCGTCATGCGCGACGGCGAGCACAATAGCGTCGGCTAGCTTCAACGTATCCCGCGACATCAGCGTGATGCCATATTCATGCTTGGCCTCCGAGGGTAGTGCCAGTGGGTCGTGGACCTGAACCTCGACGCCTGCAGATTTCAGCTCATTGACAATATCGGCGACCTTGGAATTGCGCGTGTCCGGCACATTTTCCTTGAACGTCACCCCCAAGACCGTAACGATCGCGTTCGTCTTATGTCGCTTGAACAGGCTTCGTACGCAAGCCATAGCCACACGCTGCCCCACATTGTCATTGATCCGCCGGCCCGCAAGAATGACCTCGGGGTGATAACCTGCGCGCTCCGCACGATAGGTCAGATAATAGGGATCAACGCCGATGCAGTGTCCGCCGACAAGCCCCGGATAAAATTTCTGGAAATTCCATTTGGTACCGGCCGCCGCGAGCACGTCGCCGGTGTCGATACCGAGCCTGTGACAGATCGCTGAGAGTTCATTCATGAAAGCGATATTGAGATCGCGTTGCGTGTTCTCAATCACTTTCGCAGCTTCTGCCACTTTGATCGACGGTGCGCGATGGATGCCGGCGGTCACGACGGATCCATAGACATCGGCAACGATATCAAGCGTTGCAGCATCCTGCCCCGCCACCACTTTGGTAATCGTTTCAAACCGATGCTTCTTGTCGCCAGGATTGATGCGCTCCGGCGAATAACCGACGGTGAAGTCCTGACCGGCCTTGAGACCGGACACCTTTTCCAGCACCGGCAAACAATCTTCTTCAATACAGCCCGGATAGACTGTCGATTCATAGACGACAATCGATCCCTTCTTCATCACGCGACCGACCGTCTCCGAGGCTCCAAGTAGCGGGCGAAGATCCGGACGGTTGGCCCCATCGATCGGCGTTGGGACTGTCACGATGAAGAAATCCACGTTCTCAAGTTTTCCGGCATCAGCGGTATACACCAATGTCGGAAGATCCAGATCCGAGCTTTCGATCTCGCGGGTCCGATCCACACCGGACAGGAGTTCGTCGATACGCCCATTGTCGATGTCAAATCCAACGACCTTGACACCAGAACGCGCAAAGGCAACCGCAACCGGAAGGCCTACATAACCCAGCCCGATCACCGCGATCCTACGATTGTGAGGCACGTTCCGTGTATTCCCTAAGTGAAAAAGGCGCGCTTCCTTAGCCGCGTGCTAGTGCGGCAGGCAATAGGCAGGCCGTTGGTCTAAAAGGCCGTTGTAAAGCGCCACGACCAGGTCGCCAACTTTCGTCCTGGAAAACTCATCCTCCACCATGCGCCGGCCCGCAGCACCGAACCTCGCCCGCAACTCAGGATCACGTGCCAGTGCCGTTATTGCGCCAGCCAATGCTGCCGGGTCATCCGGAGGCACCAAAAACGCATTCACACCCTGCCGCGCGATCTCGCGACAGCCCGGGACGTCGGTCGCCACGATCGGGCGACCGTAAGCGGCCGCTTCAAGCAGGCTCACGGGCAACCCTTCCCGGCGTGATGGAAGAACGGCAATATGCGCGCGCTCCCAAACCTTCTGAATGCCATCGACATATCCAAGTAGTTCCACGCCCGGCTTGCCTTTCCAACTTTCGATTTCGCCCTGCGGAATCGAGGCTGGATTGGCGGGATCACCGTTGCCGGCAATCAAAAGGCGCAACTTCTCGCCATGATTACGTAGCATATCGTGCGCGGCGACCAGCGGACGGACACCCTTGTCATCAAGCAGACGGCCGACAAACGCCACCGTCATTTCGCCTTGTGGCTCTGGCAACGGTCTTATCCCATGGGTATCAACACCCGATCCCGGAATGAGTCGCAGGCGGTTCTCGTGAATACCAATAGCGACCAAAGCAGCTTTATCGTCCGGATTCTCAACGACCACCACCGAGCGCTCGTCGTTCAACAGATAAGGCATCAGTCCCGCGATCAACGGACGCACCACACGAGCACGTGCGCTGCCAGAGGTGAAGACAAAGCCAAGGCCAGTAAACGCATTCACCCGCTTCATGCGAAGCCCGCGCGCGGCTAACGAGCCAATCACGGAAGGCTGGAGCGCGACATGATGAACAATGTCGGGAGAAATCCTGCGATATAGCGTCCGCACCTGACGCACGCTAGAGACAGCGTAAAAAGGATTGAGGCTGCCACGCTTCCAATCAAGTGGATGCAGCGTGAAACCATGCGCCTCGATGTCGGCCCCCTGCTTGCCGACACGAGTGGCGACATGGACGTCGTAGCCAGCCTCCTTTGCAGCGAGTGCCATGGGCAGCCGATGCAACAGAAAGAACCAGTCTTCGGTGACGAGATAAAGAAGGATTGGCTTCCGCATGGACGCAAGCGGCTTCCCTTAACCGCACGCTATGATTGTCAGAAGTCAACGCTCTCGCGCATGACCTGCCAGGAAATCGGCGTAAGCCGTTTTCAATCCCTCGCGCAGCGGAATTTTAGCCTTCCAGCCGAGCGCAGAAATTTTAGAGACATCCAGCAACTTGCGCGGCGTGCCATCGGGCCGGTTGGCATCGAACCGGATCTCGCCCTTGTACTCGACAATGTCCGACACGACCTTCGCAAAATCGCCGATCGAAATATCTTCGCCTGTGCCGATATTGAGAAAACCTTCGTCGGAATAATGCTTCATCACAAAGATGCAAGCATCCGCGAGATCATCGACGGCGAGGAATTCTCGACGCGGAGTGCCGGTACCCCACACGTCAACGACCGGCTTTCCTCCAAGTTTGGCTTCATGAAAGCGTCTGATCAGAGCCGCCGGAACATGGCTATTCTCGGGATGATAATTGTCACCCTGACCATAAAGGTTGGTCGGCATGACAGAGACGAAATCTGCGCCGTACTGCCGACGATAGGCTTGCGCCAGCTTGATGCCAGCGATTTTCGCAACCGCATACCATTCATTGGTCGGCTCCAGGGCGCCTGTCAACAAAGCATCTTCCGTCATCGGTTGTGCTGCATTGCGCGGGTAGATGCATGATGAGCCCAGAAACAAGAGTTTCCTAACGTCACTAGCCAGCGCTGCGCGCATGACGTTAAGCTCGATTGCCAGATTGTCAGCGATGAAATCGGCAGGGAAACTGTTGTTTGCGTGGATGCCACCAACTCGCGCGGCAGCAAGGAATACAGCGTCTGCCTTCGTATCCTTGATGAAGGATTCGGTCTGATCCTGATTGCGCAGGTCGACCTGATCACGCGCCGCGGTCACGACCTCACAATTCTCCGACGTCAGCCGGCGAACGATGGCAGAGCCGGCCATACCGCGATGACCAGCGACGAAAATGCGCTTTCCACGCAAGTCAAACAAAAGGGGTGAGGTCACAGGTTTTCAGTCCAGATGCGTTCGGAGCTGATGCTCCCGCTGGATCATCTTGAGATCCTCATCCACCATTTCATGCACGAGTTGATCAAATGTAATACGATGCTTCCAGCCAAGTTTCTGGCGCGCCTTGGTCGGATCGCCAAGCAGGCAGTCGACTTCGGTCGGGCGGAAATAACGCGGGTCGACTTCGATCAGCACGCGGCCGGTTCCACTCTCTACGCCCTGCTCGGCCACGCCTTGGCCGCGCCATTTAATCGTGCGGCCTACCCGCGCAAACGCCTTCTCCACGAATTCGCGGACAGAGTGGGTTTCGCCAGTGGCCAGCACATAATCGTCCGCCTCCGACGCCTGCAGGATCATCCACATACCCTCGACATAATCCCGCGCATGCCCCCAATCACGGAGCGCATCGAGATTCCCGAGATAAAGCTTGTCCTGCAGACCGAGCTCGATTGCAGCCACCGCGCGCGTGATCTTCCGGGTCACGAAGGTTTCGCCGCGGGTTGGCCCCTCATGGTTGAACAAAATACCATTCGAAGCGTGCATGCCATAGGCTTGGCGGTAGTTCACCGTGATCCAAAAACCATAAAGCTTCGCGACTGCATAAGGCGAACGCGGCACGAAAGGCGTTGTTTCGCTCAGCGGGTCTTTTGACACACCACCATAGAGCTCCGACGTCGATGCCTGATAGAAGCGGACCTTCTCCATCTTGAGAATTCGCAAGGCTTCGAGCATACGTAACGGGCCAAGCGCGTCAGAATTGGCGGTGTATTCCGGCGTTTCAAACGAAACTTTCACATGACTCTGCGCCGCAAGATTATAGATCTCGTCGGGCTGCGTCTCCTGGATGATACGGATCAGATTGGTTGCATCCGTCATGTCCCCATAATGCATCTCAAACCGCACATTCTTTTCGTGCAGATCTTGATAAAGATGCTCGACACGGCCAGTGTTGAATGACGATGAGCGCCGCCGAATACCGTGTACCCGGTACCCCTTGTTCAACAAGAATTCCGCAAGGTAGGCGCCGTCCTGACCGGTCACGCCGGTAATCAATGCAACTTTCTCGGTCATTGAGTAATCAAGACTCCTAGAAGGATCGAAAGGCCGGGTCGTGGTCACGCAATCTGCGATGACGAATTAGCTTTCGACCAAACGAAGCTCACGGCGCGCGATACGACGTCGACGGCGGAACATGTTCATCCGGAAGAAAAGCGCATTACACAAATTTTCCGGCAGAAGTGAAACCAGTGTCATCAGAATGCCTGCCTGCGCAGTCGAACGCCACCCCGGCTTGCACTCACGCCATGCCTTTACCAAAGCAGTGAGGCGGTAAAGGTCCGGATATTTGTTCCGGATCTGCCGCCAGGTCGTTGCCTGCATGCGGGCAGTCCTGCTCAAGAGCATACCGTCTGTGCGGATAGCGTAGATGAAGAGCGGGCGCGCAACCTCGACTGATCTATAGCCCGCGCGAAGCAGAGCCAGGTTGAACGCCCAATCCTCCGACCCATCCCGCATATTCTCGTCATACCCACCGACAGCTTGCCAGGCGCTTTTTCGAACCAGCAAGCAATAGGCCATGTGATTGAGAAAAAGCTGATCGAAGCGATTGCAATGCGTTCTGAAAATCCCTTCGATACCCCCAGCCAGCCGCATATGAGTGAAAACGAATCCAACGTCATCCGGCGCATTACGAAGAGCTATATACACTTCATCCAGGAAAGTCGGCTCGAGGCGGTCGTCACAATCGAGCGGCAGAACGATTTCCGCACGAGCTTCTCTAAAGCCTGTATTCCTTGCTCCGGGCAGGTGCCGGTTCTCCTGATAGACAACACGCGCGAAACTCTCTAGCTCCTTCAGCTTCAGCAAGGTGGCTTCTTCTGTGGAACCGTCATCGACAATGACAACCTCAAAATCCTGAAATGTCTGTGCGCGCAGACTTGCCAACAAGCCATCCAGAAATCGACCGCCATTGTAGCACGGCACAATGACGCTGATGAGCGGCGCACTCATGCTGCAGCCTTCGCCTCCGGACGAAGCGCAGCCCAGATTTCGCCCCATGGCATGATCAGCTCATCGATCACGAGCCCCGCCGCTGCTGTTTCCCTCCGAAACTCCGCTTCCGTGGGTTCGATCTTGTGATCCGGATCGGAGTAATAGTTGGCTCCGACCTCACGGCGCATGGCCATCTTCCAGTCACGCTCAAATAACGGGACCCGAATGAGAAAGCGCTTTGCACCGGTCGTCTTGATCAGCGCAGCAAGAAAGCCTTCGCGGTCTGCAATATGCTCGAGTACGTTCGACAGCACGACGACATCCCAAGGGCCGGCCGGCACTGTTTTGGTCGCGTCGCTTTCGACATAGGACAGATTGGGCGGGTTGTCGGCACGACGCGCTTGACCGAGCCGCCCCTGATCATTGTCCACGCCCACGACAACGGCTTCGGGATGTCCCCGCGCGATGGACCTCGCCACTGCACCGTAACCACAACCGATATCCAGCACACGCTCTCGGTCACCGATCCGGTCGACAAAGAAGTCATGGTAGCGCATCAACCGGTGCTTGGGATGCTCTCCACCGTTCGATGCCATCGCCCGTTCGCTCACGATGACTTCCCAATCATCTTGGATCGCGAACAATCGCACGAGCGCGGCCTTGGGGTCTCCACCGCGCGACTCGAGCACGAACATCCCTTTAAAGAACAATCGCCGCAGCCTCTGCGGCAGCAATTGCCAAAACCATGCCAACACATTGGCAAGCGCGAGCAGTATTGATTTCATTGCGTCGACCCACCAAGGAGTTTGTGAAACACAGTCTCGTGCCTCGCATACCAATTCGTCAGAGAAAACCTTTCGACGGCACGCTTGCGCGCATTCACGGCCATCACTTCGCGCCCCTTCATAACGGCTTCCATGCCCTTTGCGATATCGTGCGCCTCGGGCACGGCGGCGAATTCGAAGGATTGCTCCACCGGCAAGCCCACACCTGCATCATCACCGACCAGTTCCGGTACGCCGCCCGAAGCGGAATAGACGACTGGCAACCCGGTTGCCATCGCCTCGAGAACGGCATTCGGACAGGGATCATTGTGCTTGGTCATCAGATAGGCATCGGCAGACCGGTACAGCGCAGGCGCCTCCGCATGCGGATACGCTCCTGTAAACGACACATGGTCCGCGATGCCGAAACGATTAATTTCGGCTTGGATGTCAGTCAGAACGCTGTCATCGATTCCGCCTGCGACCTTGAGCGCGCAATCCAAGCCCCCTTCCCTCGCCGCTGCGAGTCCCGCGACCGATGATTTCAGCCGGTGTGCCGTCGAGGCACTGATGCGTCCTGTCACGAGGAAGGTGAACGGGCGGCGGCTGGCGCGTTGCTCCGCTGGCGTGAACATATCTGTATCGACACCATTGTAGAGAATTTCAGAGCTTCCCGAACGCGAGCCAAGAAACTTCTGGGCACAGGCGCGGCAAAACTCGCTTTGATAGAAGACGTGGCTCGCTGCCGCATGCAGCCCGGACATGCGCTCGTTCTTACGCTCCCAGCCATCCGGAAACCATGCCTTGTAGAACACGCCGTTCTGGTTGAGCGCAATTGGCACGCCGGCACCGATCACGCGGTCGATCGCGAATTGCGGAAGATAGATCGCATTCGACAACATGTAGATCAGCGAATAGCCCGGAAAGGCCTGCGGAAATCTTTGCTGCAGCAACTTCACTTTAACCAGCGGACCACCGAGGTCGCCCGCCCGTGCGCCGCCATAAAACACGCCGACCTTGTCTCTCCCGCGGAATGGCAGCGCCGCTAGCGTCATCCCGCCGATGGCGAGACGATAGGCAGAATGCAGGAACGCTTTTTGCACCGTCGTATCCATCCTCCCGCAACGCAGCTAGTATATAAACTGCGTTGCCAGCAAGGATGTGATGCTGCGGCCCAAGCGGCGGCGGCTAACGATTTCCGCGCGTTTGGCCAACAATCGTTCGAACAAATCGATCCATTCCTTGGTGGTGCGTTCCGACGTATTCGGATAGGAACACATCTTGCCAACCAACGCCGAATAGTCTGCGCGCAGCCGATCAATTGCCGCAGGGAAGTCGCTCAATCCAGCATAAGGCACGCCAAAGCCCTCGCAATATTCCGGCATACAGCCGGATTCGCGATATAGAAGTGGCATTCCGCAGAGGGCGCCCTCCACTTGATGGTTGCCGCCCGGCTCATTTTGCGACCCGGTCAAATAGGCGTGGTGTGAGCGCAGCTCGTCGGCAAGCGCCTTCCCGTTCAACGGCGGCACATAACGCGCGTTGCGAAATTTGAAGCCGGCCGGCAACTGGCCAATATAGGTGAAGTCAACCTTCGCCCTCCATTGCGGGTCCGACATCATTTCGTCGAGCGCGGCGTAGATATCGAAGCCCTTCATGGGGTGATAACCCCAGTGGTGGGTAACGAACCGAATAGGTCCATTCCCCGACCACGGTACAAATCCGCTGTCGTTGAAGATTTTGGTATCGCCCCCATTGTGGATGACCCACCACGGCGAACGAAGATTCTTCTGCCAGACCGGAAGTCGCGTCAGCCACTCGCCGACGAACACTGTTGCATCCGCGATGTAGTTTGCACGGACGAGCTTGTGGTTGATGAATGGTTCACCCTTGCGCTCATCGCATTCGTTGATGCGATGAACGACCATCGCGTTGGGATTGCGAAACATCAGGTAGCGAAGCGCAGCACCGGCACCGAAACTGACATGAGGTGACCGAAACCGAGGATCGACGATGAGGATGATATCGATATCGGACGGGGCCAAATCGTAAACGGCGTTGTGCCCGGCCTGCGTCAGCGCGTCGCCCAGAGAAGCGACAAATCTATTGCCACCGCCCCATGGACCATCATGTGGTCTCATTCCAATAGCGATTTTCATCGATGTGCCAACGTCACGTATCTGGGAGAATTCGATGAGAGATTCAACCGGTCGCCAGTAACGGCTTCCAAACCTCGTCAATGTGCCGTCGTGCAACGACCGACCAGTCCGTCACCATCACAGCCTCGCGCGCAGCCCGCCTCAACTCCGCCGCACGGTCTGGGAGAGCAAGCATTTGCGAGGCGCGCCCGGAAATCTGCTCAACATCCTCGTCATCAACCAAGGCACCAGTAACATGATCAACAATCAGATCAGGGGCCATTCCGACGCGCGTTGATACGACCGGGACGCCCGACGCCATGCTCTCCATCAAAGCCATGGGGCCACCTTCCTCGCGGCTGGTCACGAGGTAGATATCCAAGGCATGGTAAAGCTGTGCCAAAGCATCACGGTCTGCGGCATAGTGGTGAGCATATCGAACGCCCAGCCGTTCCAAGCCGGCTTTGACATAGCCACGCGCAGGCCCAGACAGCAGGACAAACACCGGAACATCCTTCATCAGCCGCTCAATCGCTCCTAGAAAAATATCGGGCCCTTTGATGAGCTTGGGCTCCATTCCGTCACCCCAACCCAGACCGTCCTTCTGGAACGAACCGACGACAAACTCTGTATCTCGAACGCCAAAGCGCTCCCGTGCCGCTCGCCTCTGTTCTTCGCTTGGCGGAACAAATCGATCTGTCTCACAGCCGATCGGTATATGAGCGATTTTTTCCGGAGGCACCCCCCACGATATGAGACGGTCGCGGACAATACCGGCGGAAGCAACAATACGTTCAAGTTGCGGGACACTGTCTAGAAACTGATCAATATGCTTAGAAACGTCTTTCCCGTCCTCGTGTTTGCCGTGAAAGAACGTTGTCACCATATGACATCGCGGAGAGAGATAGCTCCTCCAGGCTAACCACTGATATTGTGAGCCGAATTCGACGACGCCGGAGGTCAGCCTCGCGGGATCGGTTGTTACCCAAGAAATGTTGGGAGACACACGGTTGGCCTCCTCCGCGATGAAAGTACCCCACCAGCGGATCGCCCAATCGGCACGCTCGATGACCAGGCCAACTGGCGGACGTGGTGAAGCAAGGCCCACACTGCCCAGAGCACGACGGCCCATTGCCGACGTGAGATAGCCAACGGACTTAAGGCCTGAGACAATACGTGCTCTGGTCACAGCTTCGTCCCGATGCGTTCCGCCGCCATCATCCGCGACACAATTTCACGAAACTCAACATTCGGCTGCCAGTTCAGAACTTTCCTGGCCTTCTCAGCGTTTCCGACTGAATTCACGATATCTGTTGGCCGGCCCAGGCTAGGGTCCCAATCGACGTGATTACGCCAATCAAGACCCACTTCGGAAAATGCAATCTCAACAAATTCTTCAAGCCGATGCGCCTTGCCGGTGGCGATCACAAAATCATCCGGCACTGGCCGCTGCATCATGGCCCACATCGCTTCAACATAGTCAGGCGCCCAGCCCCAATCGCGACGGATCGACAGATTGCCAAGCTTCAGCCGCTCGTCGCTGCCATTGGCGATGCGCATAGCCGCCGATGTGATTTTCCGAGTCACGAACCGATCCGGCCTTAAGGGGGATTCGTGATTAAACAGGAGACCGGAACATCCAAACAGTCCGTACGCTTCCCGATAATTTGCTGTCAGCGAAATAGAAGCTGCCTTGGCAATGCCGTAGGGACTGCGTGGACGGAATGCCGTTAGCTCATCGGCAGGGCGATCATGGGTGTCGCCAAAACATTCCGACGAACCTGCGTTGTAAAAGCGGATGGTAGGATCAATGAAGCGGATGGCCTCAAGAATATTGAGCGTTCCATTCACAATGCTTTCAATCGTTTCGACGGGCTGACCAAAAGACATTGCGACCGACGACTGCCCTGAAAGATTGTAAATTTCGCTAGGATGGATGCGGTCAACAGCCTGCACGACCGAACGAAAATCGGTCGGCGAAACGGAGTGAACCTGGATCTTGTTTTGGATTCCCAAACGCGCAAGGCGGTTGAATGAGGCAACATCGGCATCACGAGAGGATCCATGCACCTCATATTTCTTTTCCAACAGCAGCTTGGCGAGGTACGCACCGTCTTGCCCGGTAACGCCGATTACAAGGGCTTTTTGCATTCAAAACTTCAAACGATAGGAATTCAGCTTTGCGCCACAGCTCTGTGACGCTGTGGAGATCTTTGAGCTCGCTCATCGAGACCAAGCTCGGCAAGTGCAAGCGTCGACTTGGCAACATTATTCAGGGTAAAATGTGTCAACGCAGTTTCTCTTGCTGCATGTCCAAGCCGCTTTCGAAGTTGCGCATCTGCACGCAAACGGCCAATCGCCTCGCCGAGGGCCGGCGCATCGCCGGGCCGAACCAGAAGACAATTTTCTTCGTTCTTCAGAAGTTCGGGCGCCCATAATCCCTTGATATCAGACAATATCACCGGCTTGCCGCAGCTCATCGCCTGCAGCGTCACGCTGTAACCTGACGGCTGATATACATCCTTCAACGGCACCACAACAGCGAGTGCTTTGTTGTACAGACGCCGCAAATCAGCGTCCGTCATGGCATCTGAACCGAAGAAGTCGCCCACGGACGTCTTTACGTTCGTTGCTCCTGCCGGCACCTTTACGGCTTGGCGGGTCACAATCCTCGTCGGATGATTGCCAGGGGCCGCGGCGAGCAGATCATAGTCACGATTGCGATCCTGACCGATGGCCACAACGAAGTCCTCGACGGCCTCGTCCAGCAAGGGTCGCCAGAATTCAGTATCGACACCGAATCTAAAGATCGACGATCGTGTCGCCAACACACCATACCGTTCGATCGCAAACTCACGATCGGCTGGACCGAAGAAAAACACATGATCCAGGTTCGCAACCGAGCGGGAAATAAGCTTACGAACGAGTCCACGCGCTGCCTGAGGCGCCCGCTCCTCGATATCGGACAATCCATGGAAACCGCCAATCAAAACCGGTCGATTTTGGGTCCGCAGCCCGCTCAACCCAAGACTGAGCGAAAACCCATCTGTATAGCTGATCACCACCTTGGCTTGACCGGCCTGTCGCAGAGACAGCCGCGCCGACATTGGCCGAGCCCCCAATGACGTCACCCGCGCAAAGCCACGCTCTACAACATCAGCCCCAAAACCGGCTGCACCCGGCTGTCTGCCCGCGCTGGACAAAATTGCCGCCGATACCCCAGCGGTCGCCAATTCATAAAAGCCGTAAAAAAACTCTCGTGGAACCTCTTCACCGCGAGACAATCGCTCCATTCGAAAATCTCGGCCACCCTTGCTGAACAGCACGACGTCCGCATTCGTCACAGAACTTTCGCCTTTCCGTAGCATCAGTATCAGGCCGCCTGATTTCCAAATTCGACCTGATACCAATCAAGCATCCTGGCGATGCCGTCCTCCAAGCTGAGGTTGCGCTTGAAGTTTGGGTAAGCCTTACGCAGTCGTGTTGAATCCGCGCTCTTCACGCGACGCCCTTCAGGTTTCGTCGTATCCACAACGAGTCGGGGATTTCTGCCAGCGACACGACAGACGAGCTGCACCAGTTCCATCATCGCAACAGTCTCTTCCGTCCCTATATTGACCGCCCCTGTAAACTCCGCCTCGACAAGCCCGGCCATGGTATCGGCACAATCGATCGCATGAAGATAGTTTCGGCGTTGTGTCCCCGAGCCCCAGATCACGACAGGGTCGCTGCCATCCATGACTTTCTTGACAAGCATCGGAATGGCCTGGCTCGCTTCACCCATCCAGGCATAGCGTTCGCCATAAATGTTGAAGGGGCGTACGATGGTAAGCGGTATCCCAGCTTCCCGCGCCAGCATGAGTGATTTTTGTTCGAGCATGCGCTTGGCCCAGCCATACCCCCAATTCGCCATCTCGGGCTCGCCGGTATAAAGGGGCAATTCCGGGACGGTGTCCGGTCCGTCGTCAGGATAGACACAGGATGATGACGTAACGAGCAGCCGTTGAACCGGGTGCCGCGCGAGGGCTTGCACCAAATTATCGGTAATGCGCTCGTTATGCGCGAGAATGTCAAGATGCCTCCCAGCAGAATAACCAACGCCATAGGCCCGGCTCGCGAGATGGAAGACAATCTCCGCTCCTTCCAGCGCTTGCTGCATAACATCGAAAGTTTCGAGATCACCCTCCCTGATCTCGATCTGATCGATGACCTGTTTCAGGTTGGCGAGCCGCCCTTTGGAAAAATCGTCTGCGACGACGACCGACGCACCGGCGGCACAGAGACGATCAACGAGACAGGACCCAATGAGGCCTGCGCCTCCCGTAACAACACATTTCCTACCTCTCAAATCCATTGCGGCTACCAAGCCTCACGCGCGGCTAAAAACTCAGCCAATTCCAAATCAAACGGTTCGTCGATATTGACCAACGGACGATCGAGAATTACGGCCACGCAGTCTTCCTCAAGGATCTGACCGCGCTCGACCACGGTCTCGCGCCGCGCGGCATAGCAGACACCGTTACGGTGATAGTAGGAGGGAATGCTCTGGCGCAGCGCGAAGCGCGCGCCGTCCTGAAGATAGAATCCGATCCGCCCTTCACTATTCAAAGTTAACGTCTTGTGCGGCGTATAATGCGCGGGTGTGGGGGAAACTGTCGCAGCTGCGCATGCATTCGCCTTCAGCAAGCCGCTCAACGTGGCTTCGATATCCTCCGGCCGACGCAACGGGCTCGTTGGTTCGATTAATATCGAGAACTCATAACGCTGCCCGTCACGTCGCTCGATATCGCGCCAAACATGTGCCCAGACATCGACCGACCTCGCGAGCGATCCTGACAATTCCGCTGGCCGCAATTCAGGAACATCAAGACCATGACGTTTTGCTTCTTCAGCGATAGCCTGGTCATCGGTGGAGCAGATCGCTCGATCAGCCAGCCCCGTTTCGAGAACAGCACGAGCCGCACGTGCGACCAGACTGAGTCCCCTCACGCGCTTGAGATTCTTGCCTGGAATCCCGACCGAACCGCCGCGGGCGGGCACGACGGCCAGCAGAGAATGACCCCGGAACGACATTAGGCGACGTAAGCGAGGCGCTTCTGGATCTTGATGTCGTTTCGCGCCAGCGCTTCCGCAATCTTGGCACCGGCCGTACCATCCCCGAACATAAGATCGCGAGCATATTTGCCGTGAGCGAGTTGGCGGCGAATAGCCTCTTCGATCGATGCACGGTCATAGGATGCGTGGGTCACGTTTGGCGCATGTTCGCGCCCTCCCTGCCGAGTTCCGATATTGACCGCCGGAACACCGAGGAAGGCTCCCTCACGCAGCGCCGAGCTTGAGTTCCCCGCCAGACACGACGCATTGGCAATAAGCCTTGCGTAGTCTTCTGGAGAAAAATTTCGGTAGAAGTGGATATTCCGAGTCTTGCCCTGCTCACGGGCAACCCGAAGCCCCTTCGACACATCATCGGAACCGGCATCGACGTTCGGCCACAACCAGACCGTCTGCATGTTGACGGCCTGCACGGCCTGAAGCGTCTCATTGATTTGCTCGAAACCACGACCATACTCCGTGGTTACGGGATGCTGGAGCACGACGAGATAAGGCTTCGCTGGATCGATCTCCGCACCCACTCCCTTATACTGCACGAAGATGTCGGAAGGCAGCCTGAGATCAAGATCTGCCACAAGGTCGATCGAGGGGCACCCGGTCAGATGAACACTATCCGGATGCTCACCCATGCGCACCACAAAGTCATAAGCGCGTTCAGTGGCCGGAAAATGGATGTGCGACAGCTTCGTAACCGCGTGGCGAACGCCCTCGTCAATCGAGCCGGTGACCTCGCCGCCCTGCGTATGCGCAACAGGGATATTCATGTAACTCGCCGCGATCGCGGTCGCAATTGTCTCGAACCGATCTGCCACCGTGAGCACCACGTCGGGCTTCAGGTTCTCAAACTGCGTCGCCAGTTCGATCACCCCGAGGCCGGTAGACTTGGCCATCGTCGTGGGCGTTTCACCCTCCACGATCGTGTGAACCATCGATGTCGGCGTAAAGCCGTCATTCTCGATCACATCCTTCACATTTCCGAAGCGCTGTAGCAGCGCCGAAGCACCGAGAACCAGCTGCAATTCCAGTTCCGGATGTTCGTTAATCGCGCGTAGAACAGACTTGATCCGACCGTAATTTGCGCGGCTAAAAACGACCACGCATATCTTCTTTTTCTTCATTTCTCACCTTCAATATCTTCACGCCTGAGCAAACGTTCTGGCACGACATCGCGCACCAAACGCCGGCCAACCAGCGTCGAAAGCTCACTCTCGGGAATGCCCGTTCCGGGCTTTTTGGCCGTCAGCATGTCTGCCGAAAGCTCGATCCCTTTCGCAAGCGGGCGGGACGGCGCCAGACTTCTTCGAAACATCGCGCGGACCGGTGCCAATTCATTCGCCATCGTGTCCTTGTCGACAGGATGAGAATCCATCACAACAATGGCATCGCGGAAATCTGCAACACGTCGAAACTCATCGACCGTGAGCGAAGCCGGCACATCGGGCCCAAACATGGCCCGATCAAGCGTAATGTGCAGTTCGATAACATCTGCTCCCCGCGCCAGAGCGGCAATCGCCGGTTCGACTCGACCAGAATGATCGGAAAGCCCAACAGGAACTTGATAGCGGTCACGCATGGCCGCCATGACATTGAGGCCAACTTGCTCCAAAGGCGTCGGATAGCGCGTTGTGCATTGAAGAACTGCAAGCCCGTGGCCGCGATCAAGGATTACCCTCGTCAACCCATCAATTTCCGCCCACCCGCTCATTCCCGTTGAAAGCAGGAACGGCGCTCCGGTTCCCATCATGGCTTCGAGAATAGAAGCCGACCCGAGTTCCCCTGACGCGATCTTCCATGCTGGCATCCCGAGTTTGTTCAGCAGGGATACAGCTTCTATGGAAAAAGCCGACGATAGAAAGACCAAACCTTTCTGCCGAGCGTGATCGACAAGCCCGCTCCATTGCTCCGGCGTGAATTCCATGCGCCGCCAGTATGCGTAGCGAGTATCGTCCTGCCGTGAAAACTTGATCCGAAATGGCTCATCGAGCGTGGATTCTGCGGCCGCGATATGCGTTTGAAACTTAATAGCGTCCGCACCAGCATGCGCTGCTGCGTCAATGAAAGCATGGGCAAGACCCAGTGACCCATCGTGCGCCTGAGCAACCTCCGCGATCAGAAAGGCGCGACCTTCACCAATCTGACTTGACGCAATGCGAAATGTCGTCACAGCAAAACACCTTGTGGCCGCATCACGACACTTTTTCCGTAGTACGATCTGGAAAGCTGGCGGATTGTGCGTCTAAAGCCGCAAGAGACCGGAAAATTTCCGATCTTTCATAGAGCTCCCCGTAGCTCCCTTGATCAACGATACGTCCGGCATCAAGCACGAAAATCCGATCACAATTGCGCAAGCTTGAAACGCGGTGCGCGATCATCAAAGCCAACACCTCACCTCGCAAAGGCTCTATGCTTTCGTAAATCTTCGCTTCCGTAATGCTGTCCAAGGCACTGGTCGCCTCATCGAGAAGCATCACGTCGCATCCTTTGTAGAGTGCCCTCGCGATGGCCACGCGCTGCGCCTGTCCACCCGAAAATCTTCTTCCTCGCTCGCCTAACTGGGTATCAAGACCAGCTTCCAGCCCGCTCACAACCGAACCCAGCTGCGCACGTTCCAGCGCCGTCACGATGCGCACGTCGTCGACGCGCTCGCCAAAAGCAACATTCTCGCGCAACGAGCCATCAAAAATAAATGCGTCCTGCGGAACATAGCCAAACCTCTTATGCCATTCAGGCAGCGCGATATCAGCAAGTAAAACGCTATCGACCACAACCTGCCCTTTCGTCGGCTCGATCAAGCCAAGAAGAAGGTTAACCAAGGTTGTCTTGCCCGCACCTGATGGGCCAACAAAGCCATAGAAGCGGCCGCGCTCAAGAGAAAGATCCACACAATCGAGGCTTGCGCGATCAGCACCGGGATAGCGGAAGGAAACATTTTGCAGCGAGAGCCTACTCCATGCGGTCGGTAGCGCATGCACATGACCGTTCGCGCGTTCACCGCGTCTCGTGATCTTCTCCAGCGTCTTCAGAAACCCGATCAAGGATTCAACGAACGGGGCAGAGCGATAAAGAGTCGAAATCTGGCTGGCAAAACTGTTCGCTGCTGGCACAACCCTCGAAACAACAACACCAATAAGCGCCAATTGAGCAACAACCTCCGTTCCAGATCCGCCATGCCACCAGAGAAGCATGGCGGTCACAACGAAACCGACCTGCCCCAAAAGCTTGATTGCATTGGCGGGCGCCCCTCCCGCCATCCGAGATGTCACCCCCAATCTCGTGACCGTATTGTGGTGCTTACTGAAGATGTCCGCAAAGTAACGAGCGTGTCCACTCACCTTGATCTCACGGACTCCCGAGAGGATCTGCATCAAACTTCGCATCATGGCATCGGTTGCCACTTTAACACCTTGCGAAACTTGCCGAATCCTTCGACGAAAGATTGCCACAACAACTGCGCAGACGATCGCAACAACCGCCAATGCGGCAAATCCCATGCTAGGCGCGATGGCTATAGCAACGGAAGCGGGCGACAGGATCATGATCGCGGCCTGAACCATCGAAAGGAGCGCATAAATAAACTCCTTTCGCCAGGCACGAACATCCTCCTGAACGTGACGCGCAAGTACGGGCGCAGACTGGGTGATCAACCAGACGTAAGGCGCGGCAGTGAGACGGCGGAGCAACTCTCCAGCCAATCGATCACGACACGCTGCACTGTGCCTCTCACCACAATAGGTCGCCAGCATGGTCACCAACGCAGAGGTGATCAGCAGCACGATAAGCCCACAAGCAAGCCATGGGAACAGATTTGCAAGCGAACTGCCTGTCAGAGCAGTTATCTTCATGCCGATCGTCGTTTCGGAAAGCCGATCGGGTTCAATAATTACATAAACGATAGGAACAACGAGCGCTACGACGAAAGATTCGAGGAAGCCGGCCAACATCATCAACGCAACAATACCAACGGCCTGCCAGCGCTCATGCGGCGTCATAAGAGCGACACCACGTCGGATCAATTCGAAACGAAGGAAATTCCTCATCGGGAACCGGATATAGTGCGCGCAGATATGCCTGCGCGACGCGAGCTTGCGCCTTCAATAAATTTCTTTAACCGCAAACCATAGGGCTCGACTTGCGGCTCAACGAAGTAGGCGCACGTCCGCTGCAATTTTGCTGCAAATCCTGAGTCATCGACCAAAGCCAGCAATTCAGCCACCTTGTCGACAAGGGACGCATCACCGTGCGCCTTTAGAAAAACGGGATCGTTGTACATAGCATCGAAATGCACAAGACGCGCCTGCAAGCGCAGACTCGATCCTTCTTTTTCGTCCGGCAGAAAGCACAGGACGGGCTTGCCGTGCAGCGCGCCTTCAAGAATGATCGTCGAAAGTGGGGATACCAAAGCGTCAATCGATGAAAGAACGTCATGTGTGTCAGCATAATCGGCGAGATAGATGCGTTTTTTCCCAACACGCATCTCCTCAAGATAAGCGCGCATTGAGCGCTCTATCCGCACGTGCCGCCAAGGATAGTCGAGCAATCGCTCGCCTTTATAGCCTCCCCGTCCCCACGGATGCGGACGATAGACCACCGCAACATTCGTCAGGCGGCCATCATCGATCGCCGCTTCAAGAGCCTGCAGGTGGGCAAACTCGTCTGAGCCTTTCGATGAACCGGCGTACAGAAGAATACGCTTTGTGGCATCGATATCATGGGCCGCGCAGAACGAGTCACGGGTGAGGCGCGGCGGATTTCGATAGATATCGAATTGTGCCGCCCCGAATGAAGTTACGCGATCGCCCGGAATCTTCATGAACCGAAGCGCAAGATCGCGCGTTTGAGGTCCCCATACGAGGAGATGATCAGGATTTCCTACAACCGCCCGCTTCGTTGCCGGATTGTCCCAAGAATTCATGATCAAGATTGCCGGCACTCGGCGGCGCGCGGCTTGCTGAACAACATCATTGACAAACAAGCCTTCCAATACGGTCGGATGAACGATGACATCAGGTTTCAACCGATCAAGCAGACCGTCGAGCGCTGTCGGCAATACTCCAATACGATTGAACGAGTAGGCCCGAAACAACTGATAGATACCCGGGAATGCCAAAATCGAATATAGCTTTGCTGCTCGAGGCCCGACCAAATAACGAGTGACGGCTCTCAGATGACGCCAGTCAGCACCTCGCCGCCAGCGAAGTTGCGACACCTGGAACAGCCTGCGCCACAGACTAATCCGCGCGGTCTCGATTGGCATCCATTCAATAGGCGCAGCCACCTCAGCGGAGTTGACGGCGGTTGTCAGCCTCTTGTTCTCAGGCCCCTGTCGCGGAAAGACAAATGTGACATCGTGAGCCGAGATCAGTTCGGAGAATACCCGGCTCTGAACGAAATGACGATAAACGATATCATGATCGATAAAGATCACGACACGCAATTGCTCAGCCATTGAAGCGCTGACTGCTTTCAAATCTCCGGTTTCACGCTGCACCAGCGTGTCAGATCGCATAACGCTGCGCATCGAAGTGATGGAGATTATCGCCGATCCATCGGGCTGTCTTCTCAAGTCCTTCACGGAATGGGACTTGCGGTGCCCAAGCAGACAGTCTTGATATCTTGCTGTTGTCAGCAATCAATCGATTGACCTCGCTTGCAGCCGGCCGAACGCGATTCTCATCACAATCGATCGGCACCTGGCGGCCTGTAATCTCCATGAGAAGCGTCGCCGTGGTTTGGATCGACCATTCTTCGCCGCTTCCGATATTGACGACTTGTCCCTCCGCATCAGCACAGCTTGCCAATGCCAGAAATCCTGCCGCCGTGTCCGTTACGAAGTTAAAGTCGCGTGTCGGAGAAAGGGCGCCAAGCTTGAGCCGGTTTGCACCCGAGAGAAGCTGACTCGCAATCGTCGGTATGACAGCACGGGCCGTCTGGCGCGGACCGAAAGTATTGAACGGACGCGCGACCACAACCGGAAGACCAAATGAGAGATAATAACTCTCAGCGAGTTTGTCGGCTGCAATTTTGCTCGCCGAGTAAGGCGACTGCCCGACCAGCGGATGGCTCTCGGCAATCGGTACTGTCTGCGCCGTGCCATAGACCTCCGATGTGGATGTATGAATAAGCCGCTCGACGCTTCCAGCGCGTCGACAGGCTTCAAGCACGTTCAACGTGCCGGTCACGTTCGTATCGACATAGGAACGCGCTGCTTCGTAGCTGTAGGGAATGCCGATCAGGCTTGCGAGATGGAAAACATAACGGCAGTCGCGCACCGCCGAAGCGATACGCTCCACATCGCGCACATCGCCGAAGACCACCTCGATGTTCCGCCGGACTTCGGGCGCAACATCGGCGAGCCAGCCGATACTGTTCCATGAATTGTAATAGACGAGCGCACGTACGCGCGCACCGTGATGCACCAGAGCTTCGACGAGATGGCTGCCGATGAATCCATCCGCCCCTGTCACGAAGACCTGCGCGCCGCTAAACTGCCCGCTCATGAATGCGCTTTCTCCGCAAACTCGGCCATTGCCAGCTTGAGGTCGTCTGGTGTGCCGATATCCGTCCAGAACTCATGGATAGGGAATACAGAAACAACCGCGTCGCGCGCGATCATGCCTTCGATCACACTGGGCATGTCTACCGGAACCCCAGTGGGCACCGAGCGCACTGCATCGGGGCTCAAGACATAAATTCCGGCGTTGCACAGAAAGCCTTGAGAGGGTTTCTCCTCAAGGCCGACCGCCCGGTAGCCTTCGACCTGGAGTACGCCAAATGGGATATCGACGCGGTAAATCATCGCTGCGATGGTAATCTCCGCCTTGGTCTCAAGATGGAAAGATAACAACTTGCCGAAATCCGACGTGGTGAGCACATCACCGTTGATCACCAGCATCGGACCGTCCGGCACCTCCGGAAGGAGCGAGAGCGCGCCCGCCGTGCCGAGTTTCGTCGTCTCGCGAAGGTAACGAATTTCGGCGCCGAACTCGCGGCCGTCCTCAAAATGATCCTCGATCACATGCCCCAGATAATTAGTCGAGATGAAGATGCGCCGCAGGCCGCAAGACACCATGGCACGCACCTGACGCTCCAGCAGCGGCACACCGCCGATGTTGATCATGGGCTTGGGCCGGTCGGCGGTCAGCGGGCGCAGACGCCGGCCTTCCCCACCCGCCATGATAACAGCGGCCGCAAATCCTTCACCGCCAAGGCGTGGGGTGTCGTGTGCGTCGCTCAGTTGCGCGATGCGCACAAAGCGTCCGTGAGCGTCGACGACAGGTACGGCGGCAACGCCACGCAGCATCATCAGATCGAACAATTCATCTGGGCGCGCCTGCGACGAGCCACAAATCGGTTCTCGGGTCATCGCCTTGGCAGCAGGGCTTTCGAGCCCGAGACCAGCAAGTAATCCACGCCGGATGTCGCCGTCCGAGAGGATTCCGAGCAAACGTCCATCGGCTTCGACCACGGCGACGATGAGACGACGCATACGCTCGATCACAGCGATGGCGTCGCGCAACGTGGCATCGGGCGGCAAGATTGGCTCGATCATCGGAACCATCCTTCGCGAGCCTCGCCGCGCAGCGTCATCCCTTTGCGGATCAGCGTTCGGTCAAGCGGCACGCGCGCCAGCACGTCGGCAATCTTCGAGCCCGCATCACCGATCCCGTAGGGATTTTCGGCAATGCGGCAGCGCGCCCGGAAATCATCGTCATTAAAACAGCGCCGGACAGCCACCACGATGGCGTCTGCGTCGTAATCCGCATCGATCACATTATCGGCGCGCAACCGGCCGAGTTGACGCGAACCGATATTGACGGTTGGGCAGCCGAAGGCCGGTGTTTCCTTGATACCAGATGATGAATTTCCGACACAGGCGACACGCATCTTTGGGTCACGCGCGAGTGCCAGCACACCATGATAGAGCCACCGGCCGAGCGACCGGTGGACCTGCAGGTTCGCTATTCCTTGTTGAGCGGCGCGTTCCAGTTCAGCGATGATACGTCGCCCCCCCGCATCGTTGTTCGGATAAGTCGCAATCACCTGTACGCCTTCCGCCGCAAGCCGCGCCATCGCATCCAAGGTCGGACGGAGCTGATCGGCCGCGAGGTCAAACTCAGTCGTCACCGAATGTTGGGTAAGCAGCACGACTGGATGAGCGAGATCTAGTCCGAGGCGCTCGCGGACCTCGTCCGGTGCAGCGAAATTGCCGTCCTGGATGAGATCGATCGCCGGAAAACCGACCGTATGCACGCGCCATGATTCCTCGCCCATGGCAAGGACGCGATTGGTCGCCTGCTGGTTGGTCGTAAAGTGCAGATGCGCAAGCTTAGTCATAGCATGGCGCACAGAGTCATCGAGCGCGCCGCCCTCGGTGATATCGCCGCCTTCGATATGGGCAGTCGGTATGTTCATCTGGCTGCCCGCGATCACCGCCGCGAACCCCTCAAACCTGTCCGCATAGACGACCAGCATATCGGGACGTAACCGCTCGAGCGCCTGGCTCATGGACACGACGCCGGACCCGATCGCCTGGGCGGTCGCAGCCAGTGTGTCGGCAGCGAGATCGATCTTGACCTCATCGTGGACAGTGAAACCGTCCGCTTCGATCTCCGCAAGTGTGCGTCCGAAATTCGGATCAAGATGAGCGCCGGAGACGATTAATCGGTAGTCCAGGGCATCATGTCGAGCGATCGCGCGCAGGATAGGAAACTGCAAGCCGTACTCGGCACGGTTGCCAGTAAAAACTGCAATGATACGGCTACTCACGCGGCACTCTTCAACTTTGATATTTGGCTAAGCCCGCCTGCGAGTGACATGCGTGGCGTCCAGCTCAGTTTCTCTTGGGTCTGCGTTATGTCGAGCACCAGATGCGATACCCGGCTTGATGCCGCAGTAGCAATCACCGGCCGTTCAGCCTCGCCGGCAAGACCGAGGGCGATGCGCGCCAACGTTCCTGCGGACGTACCGATCGCGCTCCCGATGTTAAGGATCCCCGACACTGGCAGGGTTGCGCATGCGACAATCGCCCGTGCGGCATCTTCAATCCAGACATAGTCTCGCACCGGAGCATCATCGCGCAGCTGGAGCGGACCATGTCCTGGAATTTGCGCCAGAACATCTGCAATCAGTGTATTGCGCGCCATACCGGGGCCGAACAAATTCGACAGACGCGCCACAACTCCACCACGCGCAAGAGCTTGCGCTTCACAAGCAGCCTTGCCGTTCGCATAAATGCCACGCGGAGCAATCGGCTCATCGGGTCTTCGTGGCGACAGGATTTCGTCTCCATAAACCGCTGCCGACGAAATGTAAACAAGACGGGCAAAACCACGCGCAAGCAGCGTATCCATGAAGCCACACACTAGCCGGATATGCTCCTCGCCTGCCGCTTCCGCAGCAGCGATGTCGGCCGGCTCACCCGCATGAATGAGGATCGATGAGGCCATGCTGTGCGGAAGATCGTGATATCCAGCGACACGCAGGTCGATAACCCCCTGCTCGGCCGCCACGTCGCGCCGTGCAATGCGCATCACCGGCTGACCGGCATCGGCAAGCATCCTCACCACAGCGCGGCCAAGAAAGCCCGAGCCGCCAGTAACAACGTACATCGTTATGCAAGACCTTCGACGTCGGACGGCTTTACGTGCTGCTCCGATGCAATGTCACGCTTCGCACGCTTGCCGATGACGTCATAGAAACGATCAGCCTTGAGCGGCCCCGTTCCTGGGCGCTTCACCCAAATATTTTCAAGCCCAAATGTGTCACCCGCTTTGATCGGCGCAATCGACACAACCGTCGCGTACGCGAAGTCGATCACCGGCTTTTCTTCGAGAAGAACGGTCTTGCTCCCGCCCCGCGCCTGCCAGACAGCGCGCGAGCCCTCGATCAGGTTTTTCAATTCGTCGGGCTCGATCGAGATTCCCGTATCAGGCCCCGGCCAGTCGCGCGATATCGTGAAGTGCTTCTCCAGCAAGGATGCACCGAGCGCAACCGCCCCAAGGCACGTCCAAACATTCAGCGAGTGATCGGAGAGGCCGATAGGAGCCCCCGGAAAGGCCTGCATCAGATCGCTGATCGCGCCGAGCCGCACCTTGTCATAAGGCGTCGGATACATACTGGTGCAATGCATGAGCGCAAATGGAACGCGCCCCGTCATGACCTCCACCGAACGTTTTATGGAGGCAAGCTCGTTCATCCCGGTGGACAAGATCATCGGCTTGCCGAACTTGGCGATGTGATCCAGCAGCGGCAGATTGTTGCATTCGCCGGACCCGATCTTGAAGGCCGGCACGCCCATGTCATTGAGCCGGTCAGCAGCTTCGCGGGAAAACGGTGTCGAGAGATAGATCACGCCCTTGCTGGCACAATAGGCCTGCACGCGCCGCTCCTCGGCCTCCGTGAGTTCGCAGCGCTTGATGATATCCCACAACCGCTCCGACGAAATTTCGCCCGGAGTCATATCGGTCGGCACCATCTCCTTTTCAGTGATGTGACACTGAAATTTGACGACCTCCGCTCCGACGGCTACGGCGGCGTCAACAAGCTGCAGCGCTTTGTTGACGTCCCCTTCGTGGTTGATGCCGACCTCTGCCATGACAAGCGGGGGATAGTCGCCCCCGACCTTGCGGCCAGCAATAGAGAATTCACTCATGGAATGGGCTCCGTTTCAGCGCTAAGCGTATTCGGCAGCAACAAGATCGATCATCGTCGACAGCAGCGCTTGGAGATCAGTATGCCGCCGCATCTGATCATAACCAGACTCGCGGGTCTTCGATGCCAGAAAAGCAAACAGCCGCATCACCACGAGCATTCGCGTGGCTGCCGGTACGTCAGAATTGGAGAGCAGCACATTCAGCTGCCGATATAACGCCAAGCTTTTCAGAATATCAGCATCATTCTCCTCACTATAGAGAGAAGCATCAAGCTGATCCACCTCCCGCATAGGTGAGAGGAGTGCCGCCGCGTTTTGCAAGTCAGCCTCACTAACCGAGCGGTTCTTTTGCAAAGTAACGACAGTCGCTGCCCGGGCGAAATAATGATCGATTTCGCGGCCCAACGGATCCAGACCGGAAGAGGAGACCACGTCGAACCCGGCGGCATCCGCAAACGCGAGATAGGTCTTAGCACTATAGAGACGTGCCTGCCGGGTAAAAATTCCGTCCATGAAAATTGACGTCAGATAGTTATCTTTAGCGTCTTGGGAAAAGAACAGACGCGACGCCACATAATAATCTCGCATCAACGCTTGATCGGTAACGACATTCGAGCCAGTCGCCAAGGTGCGCAGCATGTAGAGCACAAAATTATCGAATGTGCCGGAGCGATAAAAATAAAGCCATAAGAACCCACCGGGCTTAAGGGCTCGCACGCAGTTCACAATTCCAGCACCAACATCAGAGAAATGCTGAACAATGCCATTGAGATAAACGAAATCGAACCTGTCATGCCCCAAGTCCGTCACGACGATATCGCAACAGCGTGTCTCCAGGCGATGGAACAGGCTCTCCGCTGCAATATAATCTTTAACGCGTGCGACATTCTCGGCACTGATGTCATGATGCACAACATGCTTCGCGCCCATTGATAGAAAAGCGAGCGCCTGCCGTCCGGTTCCGACATCCATAACACTCCAATCAGCCAAACGCGCGACAGGAATGCCGGATTTAACGAGGTCACGCCGCATCGATGCCTCGTAATCAGCCACCACTTGGGGATCGGCAAGCGCATTCCAGACGCGTTCAGGATCACGAAGGATTGCCCCGGAGCCCAAGGAGTACTTGCCGTAAACGGCAGCGCGAGCTGTCATAAGAAGTATCCGTCAGGAGCCAAGAATTTCATCGAGCGCGGCGCCGGCCTTGACCTTGTAGAGAAGGCGTTCGCCCGGAAGGGAAAGATAGTCTAGCGCTGACAACGCCAATGTTCGCGCGGCATCCGCAACCGAGCGGTTCATCGGGTCTCCGTGGAGGTTGAGCGACGTATTCAGCAAAGCGCCGATTCCGGTCAACTCCTCGAATGCGGAGATCAAATTCCAGTAGTCTGGATTCGTATCCTTCAGCACGAATTGCGGCCGAGCACTATAATCGCCAGGGTGCAGCGCCGCAGGAATATCGTGTCGCGCTTTCGGTGTGGTTTCGTAGCCGATGGTCATATACGGCGCCACGATGCCCTTGGGAATGACGAGATAACGTTCCGCGTATTCGGACAGAATGGAGGGAGTGAACGGCATCCAGAAATCGCGATTTTTGATCGCGTCATTGATGCGTTTGAGATTTTCAGGATCGGACGGATTCGCGAGGATTGAACGGTTGCCGAGCGCGCGAGCACCAAACTCCATTGGCCCCACGCACCGCGCTACAATGCGGTTCGCCGCTAACAGGCGGGCGACCTCGCGCACGCCGACGCCCTGTCGTATGGCGAAATTCGCCTGATCGGCCCCAGCGCGACCAACACCCTCTTGCCAATCGTTCTCGGGATCATTTTGGTTGTCTGAGCCGAGATATACATGCGGCATTGGCGCAATCATATGCCGATGCCGGGCAGCGGCCGCAAAGCAAGCACCGATCGAGGTCGACTCGTCGCCGCCTGAAGCTGGCACACTAAGATGTTCGAGTTCCGGCACACTGGTGAGATCACCGTTGGACTTGATGTTCATCGATAAGCCGCCGGAGAAGCACAGGATCGTCTTTCCTGTCGTTTTCAGCCAGTGACTGATCCAGGCCCTGGTCACCGCCGTGGACCAGTTTTGCAAACCAGCAGCCACATTGTCGAACCGATGGCCTTCAAGGCGATCCTTGAGGTCGAAATATGAGTCCTTCAGCGGCTTATCGCGAACAAACTTTCCGTCCCGGAAGTCAAGCGCCTCGAAGAACACCTTTTCCGCAGCAGCGATGTGACTGCGCGAACGGCTATAGGCTGAAAGGCCCATCACTTTGTATTCATGCTCATTCGGCTTCATGCCGAGGATCAGCGTCGTAAAGCGATAAATGCGGGCAACACCGTGTTCGGCGCCGCCACCCTCCTCGTTCAACGTCCCATCAGGCGCCACGGTCCATGCGCTCCAGTTGCGACCATCGCCCCAGGAATCGGCAGTGAGAACCAAAACGCCGTTCCAGCGATCCCGTGGAATTGGCGCTCCATAAAACGCGTAGAAGGCGTGACAGGCGTGATGATCGATCGTGTCGCTCGGCCGCTCCAAACCGAATGTCCGTTTCAGCACCGCCGGCCGCTCCACCTCACTGAGATAGCGGATCGCTTCCGGTAAAGGCTTTGCGAGCAACAGCTCCGCATCGACATTGTGATCGTGGTTCAGCCGCTGCCCTCGGCGAAACATATCGATCCAATAAGCGCCGTCGTTCGACGCTCCGTCGTAGAAGACCGGCCGCCAGTATTCATGCATCTCGCGGATATGATCATCGACCGAGAAGTCTGAATAGCGGCTGACGGCCATGCCGATCGGATCGATCTCGCGAGTGGCATGGGCGATCCGGGAAATACGGCTCGCCTCACCACCGAGATGCACATCGATCAGATGACGAATAGCGCGTACGGGCACCGCCACCTGATTTTTGCGTTTTGAGAACCGCTCTTCCTGAACGGCGCCGACGATGGCGCCATTCACCATCAATGCCGCGGAGGAATTGTGCCCACAATGAATGCCGAGAATAACCATGCCCTTGTCGTTCAGCCGATATTGGTAAGTTGGAAGGTATCGGCCTGTTGCATCTTGGCCGTGTGATAGTAACGATGACCGGAGCGCCACCAGCCACTCAAGGTGGCGAGTTCTTGCGCGATCTCTTCCGGATGGGAAGCGATCAGATCTGGAATCGTGTCGTAGAGTGCATCTTGTTGGGTGTCATCCCCCAGCAGCAGCTTTCCCTGCCAACCCGGCGCACAGAACCACCACCCCGCAAATATCTCGGCACGTCGTTTCGCGTCATCGAGGTCCATGTCGGTCCACCAGCGTGAACCAAGAAGTGCCAAATAATCCGCGCGCGAAGCCGCCAACTTTGCGAAGCCGCAATCGTCATACTTTCCGCGGTCAGGCAAGAGGACAGGCTTACCCAGCGCAGCAAATTCAACCCCAGCAGTGCCGTGGTAGGTCACCATAGCGTCGGCTGTCAGCATCACTTGCACACCGTTCCAACGCTTCTCCGCAATCGCGATGTTTGACGCGCGGCCGGTTTTCTCAAGAATATCCGCCAGCGAAATGCCACCGAACCAATCCTCGGCAGGGTGCGGCTTGAACAGCCAGTTCACGTCGGTGTTCGCAGCAGCGGCAGCCAAGGTCGCCTCGGTCCAATCCAGGAAATCGCGAAAGCGCGTCATGCCGAGTTGGTGCGGCCAATCGAACCAGTTGGACGCGTAGAAGGTGACAATCGGCTTGTCTGGATTCCAGCCATATCGTTCACACAAGCCGGCGCGGTCGATGCAGGCATCATTGTGACGGAACGCCAGAACCGATGCGAGATCATCGGCACGGCCGCCGAGCCGCGCCTGCAAATAGCGCCTGCCTATATCGGCCATAGCGGCAGCTTTCGTTTCCGGCAGGGCATCAATCTCAGCCCGGCTCGGCCTGTCATAAAAATCGAACAGATCCTGAGGTGCGGTGAATCTTACAAAACGGCACATCCCAAAAAGGCCATAAGGCAAAACCACGGGAATACCGCGCGACAAGGCCAGCCAAGCCAACGAACCATAAGTGAAATTGAAGGGATGGCTGATCACCACGAGAGCCGGCCGGGCCTCGTCGAGAATGGCTTGCGCACGCGCAATCGCGATCAACGCCTCTTCGACCAGGGGGAGGAAGTCCGGACGATTGACATCGAGAGATGCCAGGCGCTGCCGCTTAAGAATTCCATCATAAACGATGGCTGGATGCACCCCCCCAGGCAACGTCCATTCAAGCACATCCGCCGCGCAGCGCGTTCTCTGACAAAGAGCGTTCGCTTCATGCCGCGTTTGCGCCGACACCGTGACATCTGGATATGAAATAGTCTGCCGGATATTCAGCTGCTTCAGCGTGGCTTCGACCTGACGACGGCGAAACGGCCCGATGAGACCAATCTCCCGGCCATACGCCAGCCCAAGCGCAGCGCGTAGCAGGGTGTAACGTAACCAATAATTCGGATTGTCCCACATGCCATCGACCAGCACGGTACCCGCAAATCGTGCTGAGGAATCTTGAGCCAAGCGGGCTAGCTGTTGATCCGTCATCAACCGCTTGCGTGCTGTTTCGCGACCCGTAGGAGATATGTCGCGCCACAGGACAACTGCCTGTTCATAAGTCTTTTTCAATATATTGACGGATAAATTCATCGTCTCAATCAAGAAGCTGATTGCGCACAGCCGACAAGATCGCCTCTCCAACGAGGAGGTCGACCGGCTCGTCGATATCAACCTCATCGAATGGGCGCTCGGTCTCGAATGCAAGCACGCGATCACCAGTGAGACTGCCGTCCTGAACAAGCGTTTCCATCTTGGTCAGATAAATCAGGCCGTTTTCAAAGAAAACCGGAGGCATGAGCCGCGATTGCGCACCAAAAGCATAATCAGGCACAAATCTGCCATGCTCCACCTTGCCAAGCTTTAGCGGACGTCTGCTTACTCCAATTAGCGAATCGCAAGGCTCGCTGAGAAAGCGGTCAATAGCCCGGATCATCATCGAACGTGGTCGTAATGGATTGGTCGGCTGCAGCAACAAGACACCCGCAGCCTGACGGTGATCATTGCCAGCCGCCTGAACAGCATGAAGCAAAACGTCTACAGTCGAAGCATTGTCGGTTGCCAATTCGGCCGGGCGATCGATGATCGTGGCGCCAAACTCGCGCGCAACAGCTGCAATTTCGGCATCTTCTGTCGAAACGAAGCACTCTCGGACACCCGGAGTAGACAGAGCCGTCTCGATCGACCAGGCAAGCAACGGCTTGCCGCCAAAAGATATAATGTTTTTTCGCGGCAGCCTCTTAGAACCACCACGAGCGGGAATGATGGCCAAAATCACGCCGCACCTGTAGTCAGCGCGTCAATTGGCGCTATGGTAGTTGCGAAAGGGATAAGATGACAAAGACGCCCAGACTTGTGCTTGGAACGGCACAACTCGGCCTCGCCTACGGCATCGCAAATTACACGGGCATGCCGGAAGAAGCCGATGCCGTGGCGCTGATTCAAGCTGCGGTGGCCAGCGGCGTCATCACGATTGACACCGCACGAGCGTATGGCGACGCCGAACGCAGGATCGGCCAAGCTTTGAGGGGAATGCCGCACGTAACTGTTGTCACCAAGCTTGATCCGCTGGCTCAGATTCCGCCTGCTGCAAATCGTGATATTGCGCTCACCGCGGCACGCAATAGCCTTGCACTCTCCCGCGCTGCGCTCAAGCGTGATCATCTCGATGTCGTGTTGCTGCATCGCGCCGAGCATCTCACGCAATGGAATGGCGCCGTGTGGCGCTGGCTCATTGAGGAACAATCGCGCAGTGCGATTGGTCAGCTTGGTGTCTCTGCACAATCGCCCGCCGAAGTCATTGAAGCTTTGCGCAACCCGAACATCAGCTACCTTCAGCTTCCGTTCAATTTGCTCGACTGGCGCTGGACGAGTTCCAGCGCGATTGAGCACTTGCGGCAACGGCCTGACGTCACCGTCGATGCTCGAAGCACTTTTCTGCAAGGGTTGCTGGTTAGCAACACGGCGCGGTGGCCGAATGTTGCGGCTGCAGAAAGTCAGAAGCTCACTTCCAGGTTGGAGAAGCTTGCACTGGAAACCGGTCGCCGTAACCGGGCCGACCTCTGCATGGCTTTCGTACGCGCTCAGGATTGGATTGATGGTGTTGTCGTTGGCTGTGAGACTCTGGAGCAACTTCAAGACAATCTGGAGCTCTTTCGCACTCCTCCGCTCGACAAGTTCGCCATGGAGCACGTTTTGCGCGACCGTCCACACGCCTCCACTGACCTGCTGGATCCAGCACGCTGGCGCAGATGAAGGATTGAGTTGCACAGGTTCCGAGGGCATCCTACCTAACGGCAACTTGAATCTCTTCGACCCAAAAAGATGGCCATTCGTCCGCCAAGACAAGTCCCAGACGAGACAATGAAAGTCCTTAAGCTCGGCATCCTTGGAATAAGTTCGGGAAACGGCCATCCCTATTCTTGGTCGGCAATCTTCAATGGCTTCGATCCCATCGCGATGGCGGAATGCCCATTTCCCACGATCCCTCGCTATCTCGCAGAACGTCGTTTTCCTGACGATGCGATTGCCGGTGGCAACGTGACCCATATCTGGACACAGGATCGGGCCGTGTCCGAACACATTGCAGCTGCCTCGCTCATCCCTACTGTCGTTGACCATCCACGCGAATTGATCGGTCAAGTTGATGCCATTCTTCTGGCGCGCGACGATGCAGAAAATCACCTCGCGCTTGCGGGACATTTTTTGAAGGCAGGCATGCCGGTATATATCGACAAGCCGCTCGCCCTCTCGCGCGCTGAAGCACTTGCGATCTATGCACTGCAGAGTCGGCCGGGCCTTGTGTTCACTTGCTCGGCGCTCGCCTATGCATCCGAATTCCAGCTTCAGGCCGCGGACTTCGAAGCACTTGGTCGCCTGCGTTACGTCGAGGCGATCACACCAAAGGATTGGAGCCGTTACGCAATCCACGTCATCGAACCCTTGATGAATTTGCTCGGCACGCAAGGCGACATCGCCCGCGCCATTCCCTCGAGCGGCAGCGCCCGCGCCCTTGATCTGGAATGGACCAACGGACTCACCGGACGTATTGTGGCCCTCGGTGGACAAGCCGGACCAATAGAAATTAGGCTTTACGGCGAACACAATTTTCGCGTTCTGCGATTTGAAGATAGCTTTGCAGCATTCCGGACTGCACTCATGGTCTTTAAGGAAATAGTAGCAGGAGAAAGACCAAGCCAGGACCCCGAACGCGTGTTACCCCTGATCGATCTGGTCGAGGCTGGAAATTCAACGTCATGAGTCCGCAAACTATTCTCATAACAGGCGCCACCGGGAAAATCGGCCAGTGCTTGACTCGCCATTTTCGCACCAAGGGATGGGACGTCATTGCGGTTTCGCGCAATGCGGGTCGCCTCGATACGTTGGAGCGCGAGAGTCATGGCCAGGGGGCGCTTCACAAGATTGATATCGATCTCACCGGTGAGAGTGCGGCCGTCCAGCTTGCAACGCACTTGTCGTCGCAAGGACCGCTGCCACATCACCTCATCAATAATGCCCGCGACATAACGAACCTCAAGCTCCCCGCATCGGGCCATCCCAACCGTGTGCAATGGAGACAGGAGTTTGAACTCGGCGTTGTCGTTGCCCACGATCTTACTTTTGCACTTGCGGAGGTCGCACAATCGAGACTTCGTTCGGTCGTCAATGTAGGATCGATCTATGGCGTGGTTGCCATGAACCCTCGTCTCTATAACGATCCTGCCCGCGAGGCTCCGATCCATTATGGCGTCACCAAAGCCGCGCTTATCCATATGACAAAGGAGCTCGCTGTACGCTTGGCGGCACGAGGCATCCGGGTCAACTGCGTGTCATACGGAGGCGTCGCCGGGCGCGCGAATGAAGAATTTCGCGAGCGATATGCAGCATCCGTCCCAGCTGGAACGATGCTGGACGAGCATGACATCCCGGGCGCAATCGACTTCCTTACCTCTCCATCCGCATCTGGTATTACGGGCCACAATCTGCTGGTCGACGGGGGCTGGACCGCATGGTGAAGCGCAATCGCGTGGCCATCATTCCTGCCCGGGGCGGCTCGAAACGGCTTCCGCGCAAAAACATTCTGGACTTTGGTGGCCGGCCTATGCTGGCGTGGACGATTGAAGCCGCATGTCAAACCAGCCTTTTTGATCGCATCGTTGTTAGCACCGAAGATGAGGAAATCGCGCGCATCGCTGTCAATGCAGGGGCCGAAGTACCGTTTTTGCGCGATAGCCTTCACGATGACATCACACCAATTTCTGACGTAACAATCGCTGCGGTCACGAAGCTGCGCGACATCTTCGATGAAGATTATGAAACGACTGTGCAGTTGATGGCCAATTGCCCTCTGCGAGAGGCAAACGACATTCGCGCCGCAATCGCAGCCTTCGATACGTCCGGCGGAAATTTCCAAATCAGCTGCACCCGATTTGGCTGGCTTAATCCATGGTGGGCGCTGCAGCTTGACATAAACGGCCATGGAGAATGGATGTTTCCCGATGCCGCGCGCAGTCGCTCCCAAGACTTGGCGCCGCTCTATAGCCCAACCGGGGCGATCTGGATTGCGCGTACACGTGCGCTTGAACAAGCCGGCACGTTCTACGGGCCTGGCCATCGTTTTGAACCTTTGGCCTGGCATGCCGCAGTCGATATCGACGACGCAGAGGACCTTGCCCTCGCTCGCACTGTTTTCAAAATGAAGCAGGACGCTCAAAATTAATCAAGCTGCGCACACGCATCCACTCCATGACCTTGGCTCTGGCTGCGTAAAGTTGCCGAACCTCGCTGGCATCGCACTTCAAGAAGACACCTATTCCGGAAACGCAGGCGCAATTAATCGGCTGTAAGCGGCAACATCACGGCGCGTAACAAGCTTATCCTCGGGACCAGCACGATCCAATTCCTTGCCAAAGAACGGTTCGTCAGGTTTGCGGGCAAGCGCATGCCTGAGAGCCGCAGCTATTACGGTGCGTGCGGACCCTTTAACACCGGGCATTGCCGACCACCGCCCGCGTGTACATCCGCGCTTTTGCAACATCTGATCAATTGCATCAGCCGCCGCCTCAGAGCGACGACCATCAGCTGCTCCCATGTAGCGCTGAATATAAGCTTGGCGAATTGCCAGACGATCCGGTGCAACACGCGCACCATCGAGATAGTGCTTGACGAGCTTGATAAGCATTTCCGGATCGGAAGCTATATCACTTCCAGCTTCCCTTTCAGGCCATGCAAGTTGCTTCACCGGATTCAAATTGAGTTCGATCGTAGGCTTGCCCCATATCCATCCTTCCACGGCCGTTGTACAGTGACGATGGACATGCACATCGGTCGCGTTGAGAACATTCCAGATGTAGTCCTGGGGACAAAATCGAACATTCTTCAGCTGCCGCTCGTGGATTAACGCGCGATAGAAATCCCTTTTCTCCGCTGGATGCGGACGGATAATGAATTGCACGTCCGGAAAAACCTTTGCCATGGCAAAGAAGGCGGCAGCTCCCGCTTTCTGATCTTGCGCATGGATTTCTGGGATGCGCGCCGGATCAAAGCCCAATCGTTCATATGACGCCCGAACGCCGAAATCAGACTGCTCGCGGAAGTACTTCTCTCGTTCGCGCGGGCCGAAATGCGCATAAGGAAATTGCGTAGCCCATGTCACGACCCGACGATCAGGATCAAGGCCCAAGTCTCTCAGAAAGCGGTCCCGCGGTGTCACCGCGCACGCAAACCGCTCGTGGTAAAAATCAAGTCTCGGAAAGCCGATAACGGGCGCTGTTGTCTCATCAAAACCCCAGCGTGCTCGCACAAGCTTCGCTGGCTCTTCCCCCCAGGCGAGATATAGATCGAGTACGCTGTAGTTTGAAAACTCGCCATCACCAAGAGGTGCGAGCGCCTTATGAACAACGCCCTCTGTTGGAAGTAAGACCGTTGCGATTCCCGCTTCACGCGCGCGAGTGGCAAGCTCCACATAAACCGTGCTGAACAGATGATTGAGAACCAGGCAATCGGGTCGGAACCAGCGCATTGTCGGTTCCACATCCTTGGCAGTCGCGAGCAGTACGTGATGGCCCAGTTGCTCCAGTCGCAGCTTGGTGACAGTGAGATTCGGCAAATCCCGCCACTTGTGATCGCAGATGAGCTGAATACGCACGCTATCCTCCTCAGGAGGCAATCAGACCGAGCGACATCGGGGTCCCTCGTGAAATGTCGATTGTTGCACGACGGCCGATGACACTTGACAGTAGCCGTGGTGGCAGACCGAGTCCGGGGCGGATCGATCGTACATTCTCGTTGGTAAAGACCTCTCCGGCTGCAATATCGCGCACGGCATAGAGCGAACGACGGAAAATCGCGCTACGACGCTCGCTCTCTGGGGATTCATAATCGGCGGCGCCGAGCGCTGCGAATGCATTGCGCGTACCGCGAACAAGATCCGCAAATTCCGCCGGCTCAAGCGAGAACTCAGAGTCGGGGCCACCGTCCGCACGAGCGAGCGTAAGATGCTTTTCGACCACGGTCGCGCCAAGCGCAACGGCTGCGACTGCGACTTCTGTTCCCATAGAATGATCGGAAAGCCCAACAGCGCACTCAAAATTTTCCATCAAAGACTGCATACGTCGTAGGTTTGCTTCGCTCGCAGGCGTCGGGTAGCCGGAGACGCAATGTAGCAAGGCAATGCCACCATTCCCAGAACTGCGTGCTGTCGAAACAGCGTCCGCGATGTCCTGGCGGTTCGCCATGCCAGTGGAGACGATCAACGGCTTACCGGTCCGCGCGGCATACGCAATCAACGGCGTATCCACAATTTCGAATGATGCGATCTTGTAAGCAGGCGCACCAAGACGCTCGAGTAGATCAACTGCTGTCGGATCAAAGGGCGAAGAAAAGCAGGTGATACCGATGCGGCGTGCGTGCTCGAACAGTGCAGGGTGCCACTCCCACGGCGTATGCGCCTCATCGTACAAATCGTAGAGTCGTCGACCGTGCCACAAACCACCTTCGATCCGAAATTCAGGCCCATCGTGATCGAGTGTAATCGTGTCCGCCGTATAGGTCTGAAGTTTCACGGCATCAGCACCGGCCGCCTTTGCGGCGTCGATCAGCGCGATGGCTCGACCGATGTCACCATTATGATTTCCGGACATCTCGGCAATCACATAGGGCTGAAGTCCGGCGCCAATCGAGCGACCCGCGATATCAATCGTCCGCGTCATGCCACGGAGTTCCGAAAACGCTCTGCGGCTTCTTGCCGATAGCCGGCGCGGATAAAAAGCGACTGCGAGGCATTGTTACCGCGAAGCACGGTCGCAACAAGGTCGGCTTTCGGGATCGCGCGCCGCGCCAGTTCAAGGGCTGCAGTTGCAATTCCTCGCCCTTGCCGATCCGGCAAAATTGCGATCGAGACTTCAAACGCCTTCTGCTCAGGTAACCGGTCGAGACGGATCATGCCACAGCGCGTGCCATCACATTCTATAATTGCTAGGAGACGGTCCGGGTTACCTAGTGTCCTCGCCATCCAAGCCGCATGTTCATCAGACAACGGAGCGGCTGGATTGACTGCGAAACGGCGTGTCTCAGGCAGGGTCTGCAGATGAAGAAGCCAATCTTCATCATTGCGCTCGGCAAGCCGCAACTGGACCGATCCCGCGCTCGTTACCCGCCGGCCAATCATTTCCAGAAGCAGGCGCTGAGGACCGCGGCCATCGACGAGAGAGGCACCGATATTAGACATCGTGACACGTGCATTCCCATCATCAATAAGCGCAAGAATCTCCCGAGCGAGTTGCGTGGGATCTTCCATCTGCGATCTCCTGATCATGCGCGCAGCACCACAGGATTGAAATGCCTTGGCGAGATCGACCTGGTTATCGGCCAATACAATGATAAGTGCCGGTAGCCCGAGGCAAGCACGCTCGAAGCAGGATGATCCTGCAGCACCGATCGCAAGGTCAGCCTCGGCAACCAAGCGCGGCAAGTCCGGCGGATCGACGTGTATATGACCACGGCGGCTCATCAAATCGCGCACAGCCGCTAAATGCGGCGCAGCCGGACCGAGAATGACGTCTATCTCGATTGCAGGATCGATTGCGGTCACTGCCGCGAAAACCTTTGCCGTGGCATTGATTGGATCGGTCGCACCCATCGACACCAATATCCGACGCACCTTCGTATCAACCGTTCGACGGACAAGCGCGTGCGGGCGCTGTTCCCGCCAGAGCCGCCGAAGTTGCGCATAGGCCGGACCGGTCAGCACCTTAGTCTTGGGCTGAACGAAACAACCATAAGAGGCTGCCTCACGTTGAGGTGTGGGATCGACTAGCAAATCAACATCATGCTGGCGGTGCGGCCAATCGTCGAAAGCAACCCGCATGGGTATCACGTCCGCAATCCGCCGTTGCTCATCCGCGTTGATCCCATAATGATCAAACACAATCAGATCGGCTCCGGGTGCCGGACCACCAGAATAAGTCGCAATGGGGAAAGCTGCACGCGGCAGCGCTGGCGCAGTGCTTGCGGTGCCTTCGGAGCTTAAAAAGCCAACGTCCCAACTCGCCCAGTCGAGTGTCTCCGCAGCCGCAAGGCAACGCATCGCATGACCCGCGCCAATGGCCGGACTCGCGTCACAGCGAAAGAGAGCGCGTGTCACGCGACGACAGCTTTTCCACTCGTCAGACTACTGAGCGCCACGACAACTCGCTCGACGTCAGCATCCGTCATACTGGGAAAGAAAGGAATCGATAGACAACGGGCATAATACGCTTCCGCACCCGGTAGCAAATTATCGCCATATCGATTGACATAGTAGGGTTGCCGATTGACGGGAATATAATGGACCTGAGTGCCTACACCTTCGGCACGCAACGCTTCCATGAACCTGCGTCGCGTAGTGCCGAGCAAGGCGAAGTCGATCAAAACGGCATAGAGATGCCAGCCATGCGCACGATTACCGTGAGGCACGGGACGCAACGCAGGTGCAAGGGGCGTCAACAGGCGATCATACTGAGCAGCGATCTCCTGCCGACGCCGATAAAACCGGTCCAATTTCCGCAACTGGCTAATGCCGAGCGCGCAAAGCACGTCTGGCAACCGGTAATTCCAACCCAACTCCGGCATCTCGTAGTACCAGGGGTTAGGTCCCTCCTCATCGAATGCAAGGGAGCGATCTGCAAAGAGATTCGGATCTCGTATCATGCCGTGCGACCTGAGCGAGCGCATCCGCTCGGCCTGCGCGGGATCGCGCGTGGTGACCACACCGCCCTCCGCTGTCGTCACCGCTTTAACGGCATGCGTCGAGAAGCACGCCGCGGCGGAATAGCGGTTGGCACCACTGTCAGGAACGCCCAGCGCGTGGCACGCATCCTCAATCAGAACCAGTCCGCTGCGTTCCGCGACATCGGCGAGTTCGGCCATATCGCAATATTGCCCATTCACATGCACGGGGAGAGCGACGGCAGCACGTAAGCCACGCGCTGCTGCGCGCTTCAAAGCGTCATTCAGGTGCTCGGGCGACATTAAGCCTGTATCCGGGTCGACATCAGCGAACACAACTTCGGCGCCGGTCATTCGCACGACGTTGGCCGTCGCAAGGAACGTTACAGCAGGAACGATCGCAGCCTGGCTCGGACCAAGATTCGCAGCCAACACGGCCAGATGCAGAGCTGCTGTGCCACTGTTACAGGCAACAGCCTCGACGGCGCCCGTTGCAGCAGCGAAAGCACGTTCGTACTCACCAACACGCGGGCCTGTCGTCAACATATCGTCGCGCAACGCGGCAACGACAGCGTCAATGTCGTCATCCTCAACGACTGGCCGACCATAGGGCAGCATTTTCGGCATCAATTTTTCTTATCAGCGATGATCTGTGTCAGACCATCGGCATTGAGCCACTCGGTATTGCGATCGGAGGAATAGCGAAACCCTTCAGCAACCTGACGCGCACCTCTCTTCATAAGATGGGCGTCGGTCCAGTTGGGCAACGAAGGGCAGATGACATACCGGTCATCCAGTTCAACGGTCACACGCGCATCATCTTCGGTAATCATGACTTCGTGCAGCTTCTCGCCTGGGCGAATTCCAATATTCTTGTGGGGCAAAGAAGGCGCAAGAGCCTGTGCTACATCGACAATGCGCATTGAGGGTATCTTCGGCACGAAGATCTCGCCACCCTTCATCAAGCCGAGACAGGAGAGAACGAAGGAGACACCCTGCTCCAGTGCAATCCAAAACCGCGTCATCCGCTCATCGGTGATGGGGAGTTCAGATGCTCCTTCACGTATCAACCGCGCAAATAAAGGCACCACCGACCCGCGCGATCCAATGACGTTGCCGTAGCGGACAACGGAGAAGTGCGTCCCGAGATCACCTGAGAGATTGTTGGCCGCAACCATGATCTTGTCTGCGGCAAGTTTTGAAGCACCGTACAGATTGACTGGATTAGCCGCCTTGTCGGTCGAGAGCGCCACGACCTTCTTAACGTTACAGCGCAATGCGGCCTTTACGACATTCTCTGCGCCATGGACATTCGTTAGAATGCACTCGAACGGATTGTATTCAGCAGTTGGAACGATTTTCAAAGCGGCCGCATGGACCACGACGTCAATCCCCCGCATGGCCAGCTCAAGTCGACCGAGATCGCGAACATCGCCGATGAAGAAACGCAACCTATCGAAAACTTGCGGAAATTCACGCCTTAGGTCTTGCGCCATCGCCTCCTGTTTCTGCTCGTCGCGCGAGAAGACAACGAGGCGGCGCGGCACCTGGGTCTCGAGAAGTCGACGAACAAAAGCGCGTCCAAAGGATCCGGTTCCACCTGTAACAAGTACCGTCCCTTCGGAGACGTCGAATTTAGGATGCGCAAAATCGCGATAATTATGCTTGGTCATGGATACCTGAGGATAGCGATAGGCATGCTACCGCACTCCGGGTGAATCGCGTCACCCGGAGGAGGACAGACGAACACAGTTCGGTCAGACCGTCCCGACGCTCGCCGATGGAACGAACACTCGGACCTCTCGGCCCAAGAGCTTCAACAACACAGCGACGCGTTGATCATCTGCAATCCGATCAATCACGCCTTCGTATTCAGAAAAGATACCGTCGATAAGACGGACAGGGCTGCCAATTCCAACGCCCGCGGGCAGACCGAGGCGAACAAACCCGTTGGCCCCTTCCCGCTCCCGGATCTCGTCTATGACGGCGTCCGAGATGGGGATTGGTGACTCGCCGGCCGAAACCAGTTTGCTGACGCCGAAAGTTGAATTCACTGTTCGCCAGCGGTCTTTGGCAAGATCGAGCGCCACAAACAGATAGCGTGGGAAGAGCGGACGCGAGACTGTTTCCTCACGACGGGCATGCCGTCGCGTACGCAAGTATCTCGGCAGATACGCCACAATTCCCTGACGGCGCAGATTTGTCTCGGCGCGAACCTCACAATGAGGCTGTGTGTTCACAACATACCAATGAGGCCCGGTCATTGCGCCACCGCTTCCCGGCTTGCACGATGGGCATCGAGTCGAAGCAGCGTGGGCACATAAATGCGCGCACCATCGAGATGTTCGACAACCCAGTCGTAGGTTGCGCGGGCATCAGCCAAGTCCGTGATCACGACGCCCTTGGCCGCATTCACATCTGCTTCGTGAGCCGCAGACGCCTGCAAAACTCCGCCGATCTCGACTCCATGCTGCCGAGCAACCAAAAGGGCAATTTCCGCGAGATCGCCTTCACCTACCAGCGTCAGTGGCACATGCCCCCGCGCCGACGCTTCTGCAAAAATTGTTTCAAGTTGATTGCGCGCATTGCGGAAGAAGGTCAGGGAGTGAGAAAGATAGAGTGCCGTTAAGCGAGACTTTTCCGCCAGGCCCTGCGGGGTCAGGTAATAGGCGTAGCGGCGACGGGGAACTTCGCTGACCTTAATAAGGCCCTTTCGAACGCAACGTTTCAAATAAGCATTGGCCAAGCCGAGGGCGATGCCGAGCTCTCCGGCCACCCGGCGCTGGGTGACGTTGCGATCGCGCTCTACGGCATCGAGCACCCCCAAAAGGATCTCCTGCTCGATTGTTGCGCGTCTTGCGCCATCAATATCCACGCAATACTCCGGGATCTGGCCAAGCGTTCACGTAATGAACACCGATCGACTGATAGCGCGTTCACGCCATGAACGTCAAGGGGATATCCGAAGGCGCGGCAGCGTTTACCGCTTTACGATTCCAGAGGCAACCGCCCCGGGATTAGAATCGAGAGGCCTTCAGCTGTGAATGGCTTGTCAACCAAATACGGGACTGAGGACTTCCAAATACCCTTTCATGCAGCACCACTTGCTGGGAGGAACCGAGTCGTGCAAACTTCTCCTGTTAATTACCCGTGGGTTGGACATGAAAAGTGGTATTCGCGCTCTTCTGATCGGTGCCTTGTATTGTGTCCTCTTTGCCGGTTTTTCTCTTTCGGCAAATGCTGCACCACCAGTAGCGACGACTAATTCAATCGGGATAAACCCGTCCTTCGAATACGTTCAGGCATGTCCCCGAGGCTACAACTTCAATGCCCGGCGCGGCCGCTGTTATCCTGCGAACAGGGAGAATTACCGCGGAGGCGGCGGAGGTTATTACAGAGGTGGTTACGGCGGCTATGCATGCCCACCCGGCTACAATGCCGGCGCCAACGGCTGTTATCCCGCAAACAGGGAAAACTTCGGCGGAGGCGGCGCTCGGTGGGCTTGTCCGCCCGGCACCAACCCTGCTGGTGGTCGCTGCGTTTGGAGCGGAGGAGTTGGTTGCCCTCCCGGGTACAATGCCATCGCGGGCCAGTGCTACCCAAATCGCTGATGCCGGATACCTGAACGATTTGGCGTTAGGGGTGATGTTTTCAGCCACCCACAACTGCTTCCTGCATCACCAGCAGCGTGCTGAGCCGGCCGAAAGCGCCATAAGGTCGAAAATTCAACAGTATTAACGAAGCTGAACGCGCGCGCCATTCTTTCTCTGGCTGATGCGGGCAGCTTCAACGACTTGCAAAACCGACAATCCGTCTTCGAGCGTACAGCTCGCCCGCACGTCTGTGCCCATTGCCAGAAACTCCGCCGCCAATGCGTCAAACATATCGTTACGATCGTTCGTAAACGGGATCTCTTCTCTTTTGCCAGTTGTCGATATCAACGTCAGCGAACCCGTCTCGAAGCGCCAAGACAGCATCCCTGCATCGCCATAAATGGCGATCGAACGCTCCGTCGGGCGCGTGTACAAATCAAGATGGACGCGAACCCGCAGCCCGTCCTTATAGAACGCGCGCAGTTCGACATGGTCATCGGAATCGATCGGAAGCGTGCTCACCCGTTCGACATCGGCGGCTATTTCTGCCGGTTCCCCGAATAGCCAAAGCATCTGATCGAACCAGTGACTTTCATCCAGAAGCGCGCCACCACCCAGCGCCGCCTTGGACATGAAGAAATCCGACAACGGCTCACCCGGGTGCCAATCTTCCAGGTGTGAGGCCATGATCAATTCGGCACGCAGCGGACGCCCGATACGTCCGCTCTGGAGCTTCGCTCGAAGCTCCAGCAATGCGGGCCACCACCGCCACGTATAGCCAAGCAAAATCGGGACCTGCGTTTCCCTCTGCACACTTGCAAGGAATTGCGCGCTCCTGAGATCCGGTGCAATCGGCTTTTCAAGCATGACCGGACAACCGGCCCGCAACAATGCAACAGTTTGATCGACATGGAATGCAGTCGGGGTCGCGACCACCGCGCCAGTGAATGCCTCTGCTTCCAGTGCCTGCTCGACGCTGGAATAGCCCCCGTGAAGCTTGGGACCTGCTTCGGCGTGGAAACGTTTCGGATCATTATCAACCACGCTGACGAGAGCCCCGCGTTTTGCGAGATTGCGGGCATGCCTCTGCCCTACACTGCCGTAACCAACAATCAGAATATGAGCCAGCTCTGTCATTGATCAAACTACGCCCTGAGATCGTTTGTCATCGTTCGATAAGGTTCAGGATCGAACACGGCCTCAATTAACGCCGGACCTGTTTGCGGCTGCCACCCATCCAAAGCGGCAGACAGCTCGCTCTCGTCTTTGATCCGCCAGGCTTGCAGACCGAGTGCGGTCGCCGTGGCAGCCCAGTCGGGTTCAGTCACCGTCAGAGGCTTCTGCGTCAACCCCAATGCGACGGCCCGATCTCGCACGGATGCATAGGTGCCGTCCCGCATTAACAAGACCAGCAGTGGCAAACGTTCTGCAACTGCCAAGGTCAACTCGGCCGCGAACATACCAATGCCACCATCTCCAATTGCGAGGATCGTCGGCTCGCCGCGCTTCAGCAATGAAGCGCCAATCGATAGTGGCAGTGAAGCGCCCATCGACCGCCCTTGCCCGGACGACAGATACAGATCCGCAGCAGCAACATTCCAGATGTGCTCGCCGATTGTACAGAAGAAACCTGTGTCCAGCACGAGGCGCGCGCGCGGCCATTTGCGTGCCGTCTGCTCGAACACATGGCCTGGCAAAAAAGAACCGCTCAGCAGCGAGCGTCGCATACGCTCTTTTGAAGCGGAGACGATGTCATCGCCCCAACCTGGTCGCCCTTTCAACAGGGCCAAGACGTCGGCCGCGCAACTCTCCGAACCAATGGCGGCGAACGTAAAGCCATCGGCCGCGTCCAGATCATCGATATTGATGGCGGGAACGGGAAACTTGGTGGCGAGCACTTCATGACTTCGCAAACCAAGTCCGATAACAAGATCGGCCTCGGCAAGGGTCGGCACTTCGGGCGCCAACGCGCGGCCAACACCTGTGTAGACACCCGCAGCATACGGCAACGCCTCGTCGACTGTCCCTTTTGCTGATGCTGTCGTGAAGACCGGGACTTTCACGTCATCGATAAGCGATTTCCATCCTCGGCGCGCGACGGCAGCGCCGGCGATAACAACGGGACGGCGCGAAGCTTCCACGCGCCGCAAAACGCTCGCATCGTCTCTTTTGGAAGATGCAACATCTGGCACGACCATGCGGTCGCCTGTCTTCGCCAATTCGATCAGAACCGGTCCGGGCCGCTCGCGAACAGCCAGAGCCGCTGCCTCGGCGGCAACACCTTGATCTTCGAAGCCGCACCTCGCCTTCACCACGGCACGGGTGAGAAGATCCTGGTCGATGCGCTTGTGCGCCCGCTGATCGCCTTGGTCGAACGCTTCAGTCACCGCGAGAACAGGCAAATCTTCGAATGCACAGGTCGCAAGGCCCGCCACCATGTTGGCAAGGCCAGGCCCTTTGATCGACACGGCGACGCCGGGTGCCCCAGTCAATCGCCCGACTGCGCCCGCCATGAGCGCAGCCGAACCTTCGAACCGGACCGTGTGGAAGCGACCGCCACGACGCTCTATTGCATCAGCCAATTCCAAGCTCCGGCCGCCCCCGGGAATCCCGAACGCCAGACCCTTCGCAATTTGCGCAATTTCATCCAGATCGCTCACGCCTTTTCTCCAAGCAAAGCCGCAAGCGCGACCGAGGCTGCGTGCTTGGCAACAATCGCGACAGCATCCGGGCTGAAACCTCCACAATGGGGCGTGATCAGAAGATTTTCATTCTCCCTTGCATAGGCAAGCAGTGGATGATTTGCGATGTCGGGCTCGCCGTCCAGCACATCCAGTCCGGCGGCGCCAATCCGGCCGGATTTCAAGCCCTCAAGCAATGCGGCTTCGTCGGCGATGGCACCTCGCGACGTATTCAAGAAAATGGCGCCGGGTTTGATCTGCGACAACAATTCTGCCGACAAGAGCCCACGCGTTTGCTCCGTCAGAGGCACATGGACGGATACGACGTCACTCGTGCGAACGACATCATCGATAGGCCGCGGGACAATGCCCTGTGGCATCGCGGAGACGAACGGATCATAACCAACCACCGTCATGCCGAAAGCCATGGCGTACCGCGCCATCCAGCCGCCAATGCGTCCGCAACCGATCAAGCCAAGTTGACGATTGTTCAGCATCATTCCTGGGAACTGCTCGCGGATCCAACCGCCACCGCGGACATGTTCAAGCGCCGTGGGGAGCTTCCGGGCGCAAGCCATTAAAAGCGCCCATGTCAGTTCCGCTGCCGGGGTCAGATTGGCGATAACCTCTGGATGATCGCGAAGGGAGATCACCGTGATGCCCCTTCGTTGAACTTCGTCGCGCGAGACATGATCAGTACCCGTCGAAGCGCAGCTGATCACTTCGAGATGCGGCGATTCCGCAATCATTTTGTCCGTCACCGGCACCCTGATCGAAGCATCCACCAAGGCATGAGCATCCTTGAGCGCTGCGCCAAGCGATTCCGGCGTCGTTGCGGCATGATCCAGTTCAGCGAGATGCCCAAAGGCTTGAACGATCGGCTCCCAGCCAACATCCGGTCCAATATAAACGATTTTAGGCTTCAATTGAGAGATCCTCGAACGTTCGCAACGCAACCACTCCGCGCGAAAGCCCCGCGCAAGCGACTAGATCGCCACAAAAAGTGGGCTGTAGTCCATCCAATCGGCCGCAGGTGTCAACTAGCTGAGTACAGACGGAGATCTGCACGATAACTGCGCACCAATGCAGGCATCGATCGATTACGGATTTTATGATCCCGGCGGGCACAAAGCCGATCGAGTCAAAAACAGGAAAGCGTCCGTGCGAGTTTAACGACCGACCGAAACCACTCCCGCCCCGTCGCTCTCGACGGTGGCGAAGGCATCCAGGCCGTTCTCGCGGCATTTGCTGACGACACCCGCAACATCGAGCCGATCGTCCGCCAGTTCGACCAGTCGGGCACTGCGAATTTCATCCTTGCTGGTCTCGACCGTCACGACAAACGGCCTGAAGCCAACCCAGCGGCCGGGCTCAGTCTGCGCATTGACCTGACCGCAATAATATTCTGTCTGCGCTGGCGACTTCGAGAAACGGGTCCAGCGGAACTCAGCGAACGATGTATTTTGCACGTCGGTCAGCACGCTGCGTCGGATCAGGGTCTTTTCCGCCTCAGTCAGCCGGCGCATTTCAGCATCAAGGGACCGCGCGGGGATGCCAGGGCCTGGCAGCATCGCCCTTTCCGGAAGGCAGCCGGCGCAACACAGCGCAATGCTGGCAAGGGCGAGAAGCTTTCTTGTCATGGGCCTTTTAGGTGGAATGGAAGCGAGATCTGGCGGCGGGAGAGACAACCTCTCGGGTGCGCAGTTAGGAAGCAATGAATTTAAGTTAATTTAATGCGGACCAAAGTCCTTGGCGACGTTTCCCGCCCAAGATGGACGGCTAAAATATCCACCTGCGTCCAATAAGCCACACTCTCTTATCTATCTGGAAAACAAGGGTTATTACCTTCTTTATCCACAGGCTTGGTCGTCCGCGGTGAACCCGTACCCTTCCCTGCATGCACAGGGAACCTCTGTTCCTTCCATGTCATGGCTGGCTAACTGATGGCGGTTTGGGGCATACATCGCCGAACCATCACATTTCCCGGGCGGCCGCAGCCCGCCGGGCTTCGAAAGGGGCCGATTCGATGACAGGAGCCACAGTGAAGGCGGTGCCCCCAACGGACCCCGATACCAGCCTGATTTCATCGGCCCTTCGGACCCTCGAAGCCGGCGAGAGCGGCATCGCCGCCATTTCGGTCGCGCTTAAGAACGGCCTGGGGGCGGCCTTCCTGACTGCGGTCAAGACCATCCGCTCAGCGGAGGGACGGCTGATCGTCACCGGGATGGGAAAATCCGGCCATGTCGCGCGCAAGCTCGCGGCCACCTTCGCCTCCACCGGCACGCCTGCTTTCTTCGTCCATCCGAGCGAGGCGAGCCACGGCGATCTCGGCATGATCACCGAGAACGATGTGATCCTCGCCCTTTCCTGGTCAGGCGAAACCGTGGAGCTGAAAAACCTCATCGATTATTCCCGGCGGCACCGGATTACGTTGATCGGAATCACCTCAGAGGCTGCCTCAACGCTCGGTCGCGCCGCCGATGTGGCGCTGACCTTGCCGCAGGTTCGTGAGGCTTGTCCGCATAATCTGGCTCCGACCACATCGTCGCTGATGCAGTTGGCTTTGGGTGATGCACTCGCGATCGCCTTGCTCGAAGCCAGAGGATTCTCGGCGCAGCAATTTCATGTGCTGCATCCCGGTGGCAAGCTTGGCGCCATGCTCAAATTTGCTCGTGATGTCATGCGGACTGGCGATGCACTGCCGATCGCGAAATCCGGGTCGCGAATGTCGGAGGCCGTCATCGAAATGTCCGCAAAGGGCGTCGGCTGCATCGGCATCATCGAGGCACACGGCCAACTGTGCGGCATCATCACCGACGGTGACCTTCGGCGTCACATGGGTCCCGGCCTCACGGAAGCGTTGGTCGATGAGGTCATGACTCCGCATCCGAAATCGTGCCGGCCCGATCAACTGGTCAGCGAAATCCTCGAAATGCTGAACTCCTCAAAGATCACAGCGATGTTCGTTGTGGAAGGCACCCGCCCTGTCGGTGTCGTTCATCTCCACGATCTGCTGCGCATCGGCGTCGCCTGATCGCGTAGACAATGAACAGAGCTATCGAGCGTGGCGGCATCGGATCATGGCCGCGATAGCAATTATCATTTGCGCGGCGGTGGTAACCGCCCTTCTGATTATCTGGCTGCGGCCATGGCTTGTTCGCTATGCCATGGCCCGGCCAAATGCGCGATCGTCGCATAAAATTCCGACGCCCCAAGGCGGCGGCATCGCCATTGTTGCAGCGTGGATTGTCGTCAGCAGCGCCGCGCTCACGATGAGCGGTTGGCCAGCGAACCCCGTTTCGAACATCCTTGTCGTTTTCGCCGCAACGGTGCTCATTGCTGTTCTTGGTGCCGCCGACGACATTAGACCGATCGAGGTTATTCCGCGCCTGTTCTTCCAGTTCGTCGCGGTTGGCACCGTCATCGCGATTCTGCCTTCCGATTTCCAGATGACGCCCTTCCTGCCCTGGTGGCTCGAGCGCGCTCTGCTGGTCTTTGCAGGTGTCTGGTTCGTCAACCTCGTCAACTTCATGGACGGCCTCGACTGGATGACAGTCGCAGAAATGGTGCCGGTCGCTGGTGGGCTTGTTGTGCTCGGCTTGATGGGCGCCTTGCCGGCTTATGCCGCCATGTGTGCACTTGCGCTGCTTGGCGCATTGGCCGGATTCGCACCATTCAACAAACCTGTTGCCCGCCTGTTCCTGGGCGATGTTGGCAGCCTGCCCCTCGGACTCATCGTCGGATGGCTTTTGGCGTTGCTGGCCAACAAGGGGCATCTCGCCGCAGCTTTGCTGCTGCCCCTCTACTATCTGATGGACGCCACCATCACGCTGCTGCGTCGCCTGTCGAACGGCGAGCGGGTCTGGCAGGCCCATCGCAGCCATTTTTATCAACGTGCGACCGACAATGGCTTTACGGTAAAAGAGGTCGTCGCACATGTCTTCGGCATCAATATTGTGCTGGCCGGCCTCGCACTGGCCTGCGTCCGCTTCAACACGCCGATTGTTGAAACGATTGCGCTGGCGGCAGGGATTATCATCGTAACCTGGTTGCTGATCCGCTTTTCGCGAAAGCATGCATGATGCGCGTTCTGATCACTGGCGCGAGCGGCTTTGTCGGACGGCCGCTGACACAGGCATTATCGGATGCGGGCTATTCAGTTCGCGCCGCCGCGCGTGATCGTTCGGCCGTTCCTTCTGCGGCAACAATTCAAGCGGTCCCACTTCCCGATTTGTCACAGCCGGTGAATTGGCGGCCTTTGCTGGCAGACATGGACGCGATCGTGCATCTCGCCGGCGTTGCGCATGTGTCGGCACACATCCCGGAAGAACGCTATGACGCGGTCAACCGATTGGCGACAAAATCGCTGGCGCTGGCGGCCTCCATGGCGCCGAATATCAAGCGGCTGATCTTTGTCTCCTCCATTCGTGCACAGACAGGACCATCGTCCAATCACGTGTTGACGGAAGATGACGTAGCCACGCCGACAGACGCTTATGGTCGCTCCAAACTTGCAGCCGAAGCTTTTGTGCGCGGCTACGGCGTTCCGGCAACAATCCTGCGCCCGGTGGTGATCTACGGGCCGGAAGCGCGCGCCAATGTCGCGCAGCTCATGAAGATCGCGGCACTGCCGTTTCCGTTGCCCTTCAGCGCCTTCGGCAACAAGCGCTCGATGCTGGCACTCGCCAATATGGTTTCGGCAATTCAATTCGTTCTCGAACATTCCGCCACGGCGGGACAGACTTACGTGGTCGCCGACAAGACACCAGTCTCGCTCGCCGACATGATTTCAATCATGCGTCAAGCACGCGGACGCTCTGCGGGGCTTTTGCCTATTCCGCCCGCCTGGATTGGCCGGGCGCTTCGCGCCGCCGGCAAGGCGGACATCTGGGAGAGGATCGGAAGCTCGCTTGTCGCCAGTGCAGCAAAGTTGCGGGCGGCAGGCTGGCAGCCGGCGCTCGATACGCCGGAAGCGCTCGCAATGGTCAAGCCGCCTCGCCCTTAAAATCCGGCACGGCGTCACGCAACACGCGATAGATCGTGGTCTTGTCGTCGCGCAGCAGCCCCTGGTCCAGCGTGCCAAGCCAGGCACGCATTGTTTCGAGCGACGGGGACAATGGCCGCGCAGCCACGACCCCGGCAATGCCGATTTCAGCCGTCGGTTCCTCGCGGGCAAACAGGATTTCATGCATCCGCTCGCCGGGCCGGATACCGGTGAAGGTGATATCGATATCGCGACCGGGCTCAAGACCGGAAAGGCGGATGATGCGTTCGGCCAGTTCGACAATTTTCACCGGCTGACCCATGTTGAGCACGTAGACAGCGACATCGGAACGATCCGGTCCGAGCGCGTGCGTCGCGGATGTCACGACCAGATCGCAAGCTTCGCGGATGGTCATGAAGTAGCGAACCATGTCCGGGTGCGTGACCGTCACCGGACCGCCAGCTTCGATCTGGGCCTTGAACTTCGGCACCACCGAGCCGTTCGAGGCTAGCACGTTGCCGAACCGCACCGCGATGAGCCGCATCGGCGTCGTGCCGGCATCGGTCTTGCGTGCGAATTGGCCGTCGAGGGCCTGGCAATACATTTCGGCAAAACGCTTGGTCGCGCCCAGCACCGAGACCGGCTCGATCGCCTTGTCGGTGGAGATCATCACCATGGCGGCCGCGCCCGAGGACGCGGCGGCGTCGGCGACATTCACGGAGCCGAAGACATTGGTTTTGACGCCCTCTCCCCAATCCTGCTCAAGCAGCGGCACATGCTTCAGCGCCGCGGCATGGAAGACGATGTCGGGCTTGAATTCCGCCATCAGACGCATGATGCGATCGCGATCGCGGATATCCGCCAGCAGGCCGATGATTTCGGCGTCGGTCTGCTTGCCCTTTAGCGTCTCGAGGACGGCGTGCAGCGCAGGTTCGGAATTTTCGATCACCAGCACACGCGCCGCGCCGAAAGTCACGACGCGGTCACATATCTCCGCGCCGATGGATCCACCACCGCCGGTCACGACGATCGAACGCCCCTTGATGAATTCCTCAAGCCGACGGTAGTCGATCTTCACGCTCGGCCGCAGCAAAAGATCTTCGACATTGACCGGCGTCAACCGCAGCGCCTCGACGCTGTCGTCAAGCGACGGCAGGCGGCTGGTCGTCAGGCCGAGCCTGCGCGCACGCATCAACAGTGTGTCGGTCGCCACCGTCGGCTCGAAGGCCGATGGCGTCAGCACAACGCGGTGAACGTTGGTCCCGCGATTGGCCAGTTCCGAAACCACGCGTTCGAGATCGTCGAAATTGCCGCGCACCTTGATGCCGCGGATCGATTGGCCGCTATCCGCAGGCGATGGCGACAGCACACCGACCGGCCAGACCTTCTTTACCGCGCCACTCTCGACCGCGCGCAGCAGCACCTCGGCGTCGGCGGCACGTCCGAGGATCAGGACCGAAGCTGAATCGTTTCTGCTCGCTTTGACGCGGGCGCGAGAATACCGGAAATGTCGATAGGCGACCCGTGGGCCGCCCAGAAAAAACATCTGCAGCACCCAATAGATCAGAATCGTCGCTTTACCGAAGAAGAAGTCGCCGTACATGTTCGGCGCGACGAGGATGTAGTCGAGCACGAGCAACGTGAGCGCAACGACCGTCGCCGAGCGGAAAATATTCCAGAGATCCGGCAGCGACGCGAAACGCCACTTGGCGTCGTCGAGATGAAAGAAGTGATAGACGACGCCGGCATAGACCATGATGCCGGGCAGCATGATCCACAGCAGATCGCTGCGGACCGCCAGCCGCTCATCCTCGAAACGGACGTAGAACGCCACCAGCAACGCGGCGGCCGTCACCAACACATCGTGCAGAACGATCAGCGTCTTGCGGGTCGTTATGGTGCGCAAATGCAACATTGATTACGGAGCAATGGAGGGTGAGGATTTGAATAGCGGCGTTTGCGCCGTGACGCTACCCCTGCCCTCGGCCAGGCCTTCGTCGATCGCGCGGAGGACAGGATCGACTGGCATATAATCGAGGCAGAGACTGTGGCTGCCGACATGCCGCAGGCACCCCTCCAACTGGCATGGCATGCACGGCAGCGGATTCTGAATAACCCAGACATTCCCCCGCCGCTGGACGGTTCCGGCAGTTGCCCATGGTTCGGCCAGGCCGTCGGCAGGCCACGGCCCCCAACGGCTCGGGTCGGTCGGACCGAGCAGGGAAATCGTGGGGCAGCCACTGGCCGCAGCAAGATGCGTCACGGAGGTATCGGGCCCCGCGAAAACCCGCGCGCCAGCAAGGAGCATCGAGAGTTCAGGCCAGCTCAGCTTCCCGTCCGCGCGAAGCACATCAATCCCATCCCAGATGCCATCCAGATAGGTGCGCTCGGCTGCGCCTGGACCGCCGGTCGCCACCACTCGCAATCCCTTGCCCGACAGATATTCCGCCAATCGCCGCCACCCGTCCCGATGCCACTGCTTGTAGCGGAAGAACGGCGCCGCATGGATGACGGCATAGGGCTCTGCCGGCTGCAGCCGTGAAGGCGAGGCCGCACGCGGCGCGACGATCTCCGGAACCCCCGCGATACCGATCACCTCTGCCAGTTGCAGCGTCTCCGCGACGCGATGCAGATCGCTGTGCGATCGCACATAGCGGCCGAGCAGCATCGCTTTCACGCGGCCATTGAAATTGTCATCGATCATGCCGACGCTTCTGCGGCCGGCGATGAGTGCGAAGGATGTCGGGCGGTCGCCCGGCTGTGTACTGATCGCAAGATCATAGGAGCGCCACAGCTTGCGCGCGATCTGCAGTCCTTGCGATGTATTCGATCGCGATGGCACTGTGACGACGGCAACAATGTCTGGATTGCCCTCGAGGATCGGGGCCGTGTCTTCGAACACCATCGCCTCGATGCGCGCATCGGGCCACGCGCGGCGTATGCTGCGGATCAACGGTGTCGTCAGCAGCACATCGCCCAGTCGCCGCAAGGCGATCACCAGAATGCGTGGCCGTGGCGGTAACGCAAGCGCCTGTGACACTGGTCAGGCCGGGACTTTTTCGGTTGCTCTGGCGGGTTCCTCTTGGCGCACCTGCTTGAGCATCCAGCCGCCCGTCGCACCAACACCGAAGAAATAGGTCCAGCCCTGTACAACGTCGAACAAATGACTATTGAACAAACAACCGATCACGTTCTGCGCAACCACTGCAAGACCGATCCAAGCAACAAGGCCCGCTCCGCGCACGAACAATGTGAAATGCGCAACCCACATCGCGTAAAGAACCAGCACGCCAGCGAATCCGAGCTGAATCGCCACCATGAAGGTCTGGTTATGCGCATTCACCGTCGGTTGCCGGCCGGTATTCTCAGCGGCGACAACTTCGGCAAACTTTGCCTTCACCGATCCGGTACCATGTCCAATGACCGGAGCCTGTTCCATGATCGTCAGAGACTGGCGCCAGAATTCGACACGCTCACCGGACGAGGTTGGCTTGTTGTTGATGCCATGCGTTTCGACTTCCGTGAAGATGCCAAGAATGCGTTCCTGCACGTATGTGGACGACGCCCAGACAATCGCCGCCACAACAACAACAGAGGCCAATAACGCGAACATCTGCGTCCAGCGGCATTGCGTCAGCGCGAAGAGAACGAACAACAACGGCACAGTCACCAGCGACGTCCGGCTCGATGTGACATAGAAAACATTGGCCAGGAACAAGACAATCACCGCCAGTATCGCGAGCATCAGCGCGGTGCGGCGCTGCGCCCAATAGGTCATCGCCACATAGAAAAGGCCGGCGACGCAGAGAATGAATTCGCCGCTTTGCGCAATATAGTCGCGCACCGGCACGCCGAAGGATCGGAAGGAATAACCGATCGCCACCCCTCCATAAGAGGCCAGCAAAAGCAGGATGCAGGAGCCCAGGAAACTCAATAACACCCAATGCACACGCTCGGATTCTCGAAACTGAATCAGCAACAGCGGAATCGTGAGCAGCTTGAAGAAGGCACCGAAACCAACGAACCGTTCGGACCAAGGCACATGCGCCCACAACATCCCAATAGCCGACAGCGCGACAAGGGCGACGGGAAGCCATGCCGCCGGATGGCGCATCACGGCCCGCACGTCATCGGGACGAATGGTCGGCAGAAGCGCGATCAGCCAAGCCACCACAAGAATATAGATACCCGATGTCGACCAGGGAATCGCAGCGACCACGGCAGCCGCGAGGACATCGGCGAATTTCCGGGCCTGCTCGCGATCGAGGGCTATCGTCATCCTGTCGCTCCCAGCAATGGTTGCGGCACGTCGCGCATGGCGGACAATCCCCGGCGAGCGGAGATATGGCCGCCGGCTCTCACATCATCGAGCTTCTGGTCGTTGTCCGAGAGCCACGACCGATCGGCGGTCGGATGCCAGAGATGCAGCACGCCGGTGGCAAACACACCATCCTTGCGCCGCACGCCGGCATGGAGCAGCCGTACCAGAAGATCTGAATCCTCGCGGCCCCAGCCTTCATAGGCACAATCGAAACCGTCGACGCGATCGAGATCACTTCGCCAGATGCCAAGATTGCAGGAGCGCGCACCGCGCCAGGCGCGCCAGCGCAATTTGCGCAAAGGTCCAAGCGGCAGCCGCACAAGCGGCACTGTGCGATTGATGCCGCCGCGGCCCCGCTCCTTCGCCCATTCGCGATAGCTCCAGGTTTCCGGATCGAGCTTCTCGCGGAGGATTTTGGCTGTCAGCTGCTCCGACAGCAGGATGCGATTGCCCGTAACGAACCAACCGTCTTCGGAAAGCATCCGGTGTGTCGCGACAAAGCCTGGCCGCGCGATGCAATCGCCGTCGAGGAAGATGCAGTAAGAGCCTTCACTCGCAAGGATGCCGCGATTGCGGATTTCCGCCGCCCGGAAGCCGCGGTGCTCCTGCCACACGTGTTGCAGTGGGCGGCCGAGTTTCGGTTTCCAGTCTTCGATCAGCCGCGCCGTTGCTTCGCCGGAGCCATCGTCGGCGACGATCACCTCGAAGTCGCGATCGGATTGCACGGCCAGAGAGCGTAGGACGGCATCAAGCGCATCCTCTCTGTTCCAGGTCGTGACGATCACCGAAATCAGATCAGCCACGCCCTCGCCCCTTCAGCCACGCTTTCATGTAGCGATAATACGTGCCTTCGGCATTCGCGACAGCCAGTAAAAACCCCTCGCGGCCGTCAAGGAAGCCCAGCCGTATGAAATACGTCTGTATGAATGTCCACCAGCCGCGCAGAATGCCAGTGAAAAATGACACGCGGCGGCCGGAACTCACGATCATTTCAGCACGGGCGGTCGAATAGCGATCCATCCGCGACAGCGAGTCTTCGAGACGCAGGACCGGATGATGCGTCAGCGGCTCGGACAAGCGTCGGACCGGCCCGTCGCAGATCACGCGCTCATGCACAAGATCGTCGGAGAAACGCCCTCGCCCTCGGCGAAACAGGCGGAGTACATAATCCGGATACCAGCCGGAATGCCGCATGGGCTTGCCGCAAAAGGTGGAGAGGCGCGGCATCTCATATCCGTCAACCCCGTCTTCCGCAATCGCGCGCTTGATCTCACCGGCGAGCTTTTCGCTGACGCGCTCGTCGGCATCCAGCGACAGGATCCAGTCGCCCGTGGCGAGTGATAGTGCGAAGTTCTTCTGAGGACCGAAGCCGCGCCACTCGCTGGCGATCGTCACCCGCGCGCCCTTCGCTTCCGCCAGAGCGGCCGTACCATCGGCGCTGCCGCCATCGACGACAATACGCTCGTCACAAAAGGCAACGCTGTCGAGACACGCCTCGATGTTGCGCGCTTCGTTCTTCGTGATGACGATGGCGGAAAGGCGCGGCATGGTGTTCGCTATCCTGCCCCGCCGCGGTCCCGCTGCCGGAACCGGATGCGATCGCGCAACCGCCGCCTTGCGTCACGAAACATGCGGAAGGGAAGCGCGAGATAATATTTCCGCGCAATTTGCCAGCGCCCGAGCAGGCTCATCGGAGGCGCGGCATCACGCGGGACATACCAGCCATTGAGGCCAGTCCGGCGCATCAAGACATAGCCAGCCTTTGTCATGAAGCGATGCTTGTCGAGACTGCTGACGTGATCCTCCAGCAGGATCAAGCGCGGCTTCCAGCGCTCGAAATCGAACCCGCGCAGCACATCGATCTCGTGCCCTTCGACATCAACCGACATGAGATCGATCGGCTTCTTCGCCCCACCTTCTGCCAACACTTCATCGAGTGTCCGGACTGTGACGTCGATGACCTTGTCGGCGCGCATGCCGGTGACGGCCAGATGCGGATCGAAAGAAGAAAACGGCCCGGCAACATGCAGGCGCATCACTTCGCCGGCACGGTCAGGAGACGAACAGGCAACCTCGAACACTTGCGCCTTGCGCACGCTGCGCAATTCGGCGGCGAGATCCGGCAACGGCTCGACCAGGATGCCGGTCCAGCCCACCTCCTCCAGATGCCACGACTGCGAATCGTTCTTCGGGTCATTGGCGCCGACCTCGACAAAGAAGCCGTCGGTCTTGTGGCCGAAGAACTCGCGAACGAGCGCCACCTCGCGATCGGGTTTAAAGATTGCGGGCAAAGTCGTGCTCATCCGGCGTGTCAGCTTTTGGCCGTGCTGCGCGAACGCTTGACGATATCAGTGGTGGAATGTCCGGGCACCAAGCCGACCAGCACCACTTCACCGCCATCGGCTTCGACAATCTCGTGTCCGACCACCTGCTCGCGGGTGTAATCGGCGCCCTTGATCAATACCCGCGGCCGCACCTTGCCGATCAGATCGCGCGGTGTGTCCTCTTCGAACACGACAACGAGATCGACGGCCTCAAGCCCAGCCAGCACTTCGGCGCGCGCCTGGACGTTTTGCACAGGGCGTTCCGGCCCTTTCAACCGCGACACCGACGCATCGCTGTTCAATCCAAGCACAAGGCGATCACAGGCCGCCCGCGCCTGCGCGAGCATACGGACGTGACCGGGATGTAGAATGTCGAAACAACCGTTGGTGAAGCCGATCCGCAATCCCTGTTTGCGCCAGGTCGCGAGCCTCGCATCGAGTTCCGACCAGTCGAACAGGATTTTCTCTTCGGCCGCGAGCGTGGCCGCCGGCAGAATACGGTGACGCAATTCGTTGACCGAAACAGTCGCCGTGCCGCGCTTGCCGACTACGACCGCCGCAGCCGCGTTTGCCGCTCGCATCGCAGCTTCAAAATCGGCGCGCAGGGCCAGCATCGCCGACAATACGGCAACCACTGTATCGCCAGCGCCAGACACGTCACTGATTTTCACAGCATAGGATGGCACGTGAACAGGTTCGGTTTCGCGCTCAACAAGCGTCATACCTTCATCGCTGCGCGTCACCAGCACCGCCTCGCATTCCAGCGACGCGCGCAGATCGGCCGCTGCCGCCGCGACATCGGCATCGCTCCAGACATCACGATGCACCGCTTCGGACAATTCCTTACGGTTGGGCGTCACCAGCGTCGCACCGCGATAGACACTGTAATCTTTTCCCTTCGGATCGACGATGATCGGTTTGCCGGCGGCGCGACAGGCTTCGATCACTTGCCGGGTCAGATCTTTGGTCAAGACCCCCTTGGCATAATCCGACAGCACCACGGCATCCACGCGCGGGAGGGCCGCGAGCACATGATCCAGCAACGCCTTCTCTGCTTTTGCGTCGGCCGGGCGCGATTCTTCCCAGTCGGCTCGCAGCAGATGCGTTGCATAATGTTCAGAGACGAAACGCACCTTGCGTGTCGTGGGACGCGATCCATCGATCACAAGTGCGGCCTCGATCCTCGGTTCTGCCGCGAGCGCGGCCTTCAGCGTACGGCCGGCATCATCCTCGCCGACTAGACCGACGAAGATGCACTTCGCACCAAGGCTGGCAATGTTGCGCGCGACGTTACCAGCACCACCGATCACCATCTCGCTGCGCTTGACTGCGATCACCGGCGCGGGCGCCTCCGGAGAGATGCGCGCGACCTCGCCATAGACGAAGTCGTCCAGCATCAGATCGCCGATGCAGAGAACCGTGACGCCAGAGAGCTGCGACAGGCTATGGTCGAAATCGAACATCAGCGATAACGATCCTCGCGGTCGAGATACTGAGTGACATAGCGATGTACGGAATCTTCCAGGGGCATGAAGCCGGCATTATAGCCGGCCGCTCGCAGCCGGCCGACGTCGCTCTGGGTGAAATATTGATACTGCCCACGGATGGATTCGGGCATGTCGACATATTCGATCTTCGGCGGCCGGCCGAGCGCCGCAAACATCGCCTCAATCATCTCGCGGAAGCTGCGCGCCTCGCCTGTGCCGACATTGAATAGGCCGGACACGCGCGGGGAATCGAGCAGCCAGCGCACGACCGCAACCACATCGTCGATATAGATGAAGTCGCGCCGCTGGTCGCCGTCGGCAACGCCGTCCTTGTGCGATTTGAACAGGCGGATCGTGCCGCCCGCCTTGCCCTCGTCAAAAACCTTTGCGAGGACACTCATCATCTTGCCCTTGTGATACTCGTTCGGGCCGAACACGTTGAAGAACTTCAGGCCGGCCCATTGCGGTGGCAATTCCTCGCCGCGCAGCTTGCGGGCGATCAGGGCCTGGTCGAACAGATGTTTGCTCCAGCCATAAAGGTTCATCGGCGCCAATAAACGCAGATGCTCGGGCCGATCATCATCAGAAAAACCGTGTTCTCCACCACCATAGGTGGCCGCGGACGAGGCATAGATGAACGGCGTGCGAGTCATCGTGCACCAGTCGAGCAGGGTCAGCGACAGCCGGAAATTGGTATCCATGACGAGGTCGCCGTCATCGGCCGTGGTGTCCGAAATGGCGCCCATATGGATCACGGCGTCGAGTTTTCGCCCATCCAGCCAACGGCTTAGCTCGTGCGGCTGGACAAAATCGGCGATCTGCCGCTTGGCCAGATTACGCCAGCGGCCGTCCTTTCCGAGCGTGTCATTGACGACGATATCGGTGCGGCCAGCCTCATTGAGGCTCGCAACGATATTCGACCCGATAAAACCGGCCCCGCCGGTCACTAATAGCATGGACTTCCCCGCTGCCCGCCTGCCGCTCCTTTGCCCGACCAAGGCCTTCCGCGCAACGTTCAAGACCGAAGGCCGTGAATCGCGGCCACTGAATTCACAGTCGACAATAAGGCCTCCGGCGCGCTAACCCCTTGCGGACAAAGCGCGAAGTCATGACGACCTCGTCATTTCAGCAAGAAATGAGCCAAAATTCAGATCATAGGGCTGCCGACAGCCCGGTCCTCATTGTCCCGTACATGTGGATCGGCGATTTCGTGCGCGTCCATTCGGTCGTGCGGCTTTTGAAAGAGCGATGGCCGGACCGGCCGATCGACCTGATCACGAGTTCCCTCTGCGCGCCGATTCTCGATTATCTGCCGGGCGTGCGGAAAGGCATCGTCGTCGACCTGCCCCGCCGCAGCCTGCCGCTCGGGCAATATCTTGAGCTTTCGCAAAGGCTTAAGGCCGAGCGATACGGGACCGCGCTGGTCATGCCGCGAACCTGGAAATCGGCGCTGGCGCCGTTCCTCGCCGGCATCCCCGAACGGACCGGCTTTGCCGGCGAAGGCCGCTTCCTGTTGATCAACGACATGCGCTGGGGCGAGCGCAAGCTGGAACGCATGATCGACTGTTTCGGGGCGCTGGCGCTGCCGAAAAACGCAGTCCTGCCAAGGGATTGGCCGCTGCCACAAATCGTGGTCCCGCAGGCCGAGAAAGACGCCTGGCTGGCCCGCAACGGCCTCTCCAGAGGCCGTCCGGTCTTGGCTTTCGCCCCGGGTGCAGTCGGACCAGGAAAGGCGTGGCCGCCGGAGCATTACGCAGAGCTCGCCCGTCTGCTCGCCGCAGACCAATGCGAAATCTGGGTCCTGGGTGGACCGCAAGAGCGACAGATTGCCGAGAATATCTGCGGAATCGGCGGCGCAATGGTCCGGAATCTGACTGGAAACGACCTCAGAAACGCGATTATCGCGCTGAGTTTTGCCGATGTCGCCGTGACCAACGATTCCGGCCTGATGCATATCGCGGCGGCCATCGGCACGCCGACCGTCGCGATCTTCGGACCGACCTCGCCGCGGCTCTGGGCCCCGCTCAATCCCTTGGCGGCGATCATCGAGCCGCCGGGCCAATTCGATAACATCAAGGACCGCAGCACCAGCGGCGTTGCGGTCGGACGGGTGCATGAAGCGGTCCGCGCCGCCTTGCCTCACAAGCTGACCACCGGTACCAACCTGTCATGATCGTAGAAGACGAGATCCTCGGCTATTTCAGACGCTCGAGAGAAGCTGTTCAGCGCGCAGAGGACGATTCTACTCTCGTTCATGCCATTGCATCGATTGCACAGCACATTGCCGCATCACTTCGCAACGGCGGCAAGCTGATGCTGGCCGGCAATGGCGGCAGCGCCGCCGATGCGCAGCACATCGCCGCCGAGTTGCTGTCGCGCTTCAAGCTCGACCGCAATCCCCTGCCCGCGATCGCGCTGACCACCGACACGTCGGTCCTGACCGCGATTGGCAACGACTACGGCTACGAGCATGTGTTCGAACGACAGGTCCGCGGTCTCGGCCGCCCCGGCGATGTCTTCATCGGCATCACCACATCCGGCAGTTCACCCAATGTCGTGATGGCGCTGGAGGCGGCACGCGAGAGCGGGCTGGTCACGGTCGGCTTCACCGGCACGCGCGGCCGGGCGATGCAGCCGCTCTGCGATCTCCTTCTGGTCGCGCCGTCCGACGAAACCGCCATCATCCAGCAGATCCATATCACCGCCGCGCACGCGATCTGCGGGCTGGTCGAGCACGAGCTGTTTCCGAAAGAGACCTGAGCCGATGGCCATCGTCCGCAAGCCGGCTGCGTTTCTTGATCGCGACGGCGTGCTCAATCGCGACGATGGCTATATCGGCACCATCGATCGCTTTCACTGGACGCCCGGCGCAGCCGATGCCGTGCGGCATCTGAACGAAGCAGGCTACTTCGTCTTCATCATTTCCAATCAATCCGGCGTCGCACGCGGGATGTTCACTGAGGACGATGTCGAGACGCTGCATCAATGGATGCGTGCCGAACTATCGCAGCAAGGCGCGCGAATCGACGATATCCGCTTCTGCCCGTTTCATCCCGATGCGCCGCTGACCGCCTATCGGCTCGACAGCGAGTGGCGGAAGCCAAAGCCCGGCATGCTGCTCGACCTGATCGACAAATGGCCGGTCGAATTATCCGGCAGCTTCCTCATTGGCGACAAGGACAGCGACCTGCGGGCGGCGAAAGCCGTGGGCATCGATGGATATCTGTTTGAAGGCGGCAATCTCGAGACGTTTGTCGGCCAGATCCTTTCACGAAGCCATTGATGGCGGTGACGGAACGATTCCCGGTGCACTATCTGCACTGTCCGAATTGAAGACCACCACCGTCTCGAACAGGTAGCTGCAGTCATCGCAGATCCAAAGATGGCGGACCTTCGCTTGGTCGACATATTCCGACCAGACCGGCGCAATCAGCTTCGCGCCACATTGTGCGCAGGGCAATTTCCCAAAGGTGGAAAGAGTCATGGACTGCGTCGCAGTCATTCCATCCATCCTCCCTGTTTTTATGGCTGCCGCCTGGCCCGAACATATGCACATCCGGAGAACCACGATCACTGTAGACCTTATCAGCTATGGTTGTCAGTTTTATGATCGCGGCACCGCGTCATCGTTATTGCGACGCACTCATCGCATTGCGATTTTCTGCAAATTTGGCGGAAAAAAATTTGCGAAGAAGGCTTTGCTTTTGCTTTTACAAAACCTCCTCCGAGCGATTGTTATCGCTTCACAATCGTTGCTGCTGCATCATTCCAGCGCCAACCAGGCGCATCACTGTCGATGCAAACACCACCTGACCACCGCACAGGGGGATGCAGCGAAAGCCAGTCGGATTCTCCGGTCAGGACGGAGCCGCCCAGCGGGGTGATCGTCAGAAGCTCGTTGTGCCAGGAGCGACCATCGTCGGAAAAGGTGCCGTGAAAGACCGGACGCCTCACCTTCTTCATGCTGTCCACAATGAACAGCATCATCAGATCGGTCATGAACGGCAGCGGTTCACGCTGCATCATCAGTGCGCTGAAAACTTCAGCGACCGTTCTCGGCTGTTCCGCAACAAGCTGCAGGATCAGGCGCTCTGTCAGGCTGAGGCCATCCCGCGTCCATGGCAGCTCCTGACAATGCCTTTTCAAGGCAACGGCGAGTTGGGGAAGTTCCGGCATGCCGGCGGCGGCCGTTTCGGCCAGCGGCCTTGGATCGTCGGCGCGCAGCATACCCCAGACAGATGCGCCCGACTGCAATTGCCGGTCTGACACAGACTCGCGATTGTTCCACAGAAGACGCAAAGCTTCCGGCGGCAATTGTCCAAGACCAATGAACCGCATCGCACCCGGAAAATGCGACGCGGAGACAAGCTCGAGCCGGCGCGGTGTTGTTTGCGCGAATTGCGCAAGACAGCGCGCCAGGATCAACTGGTCGTATGTGTCATGTTCGAACCACAACACGACGCGCTCATAGTTGGTCGCCGCCGCCTGCAGCGTCTCCTCCGCCTGTGTCAGATCGCGAAAGATCTCCTCGCGTCTTCGGGCCACATGGCTTCCATAGGTGTGCGCAAGAAAATCGGCGCGCCTTTCGAGCCAATGCTCATCGTTCAAAAGCGGCCCGTGGCAGATCGGATCGGCATAGGCGAGGAAGTCACCGGCAAATCCGGCCTGTCGCAACGTCGGTTCAATGTCATGCCCACAACGAATATGCAGCGTGGTCATCTCGTGATCGGGCGCGGTTTCGCTGCGGCGAATGCGGTCCCAGCTTCGATCCATTGCGGTGATATGGGCTTTCAGCTTCGGCCAGCTTGGCAGGCCCAACTCGCGTGCGATGACCAGTTGCGCGTTACTCAGACGCACTGCAGAGGCATCATAACGCTGTGTCTGAGGATGATGCGCGTTGAAACGTTTCAACGCGTCGAGATCACCCGAGCGTAAGGCACGGAGCAATTCCTTGGCGCGCTTGCGTTGCTGTTCGAGATTGAGCCGAAATGGCGAAGCCGTGCGTTGTGCGGCGCCGTTGGACGCAGAGACATATTCCGGGAGGTCGGACATCGGAAGACCTTTCCTTGGGTCTGTGTCCGCCTGTCAGACAGGAAAGGTGACATGATCGCGCAAGGCGTTCTTAGATGGTCTGGGCGCTGCCCTTCCCGCGGACACGGAGGCTCCGACCGAGCCTGCGGCTCAGTTACGCAATGGCCCGGCGATCGTCAAGACTGCCGACCGGCATGGACGTGAAAGCTGTCGCGTCACCCAAGCAAGCGCCGATAAACGGCGGCATATTTCTCCGCCTCGGCATCGACACTGAAGTCTGCAACCACATGTGCGCGCGCCCGCTCGCCCATCGCTGCGGCTGCGGCGGGATCGCGCATCAATGTATCCAGTGCATCGGTCAGGGCGTCGGCATCTCCGGTCGGCACCAGCAAGCCGTTCTGGTGATCGGTCACGACCGCTTCCGCAGCGCCTGCACGCGCGGCAACCAGAGCATCACCCGCCGCCATCGCTTCAAGTATCGTCAACCCAAAACCTTCGTTACGCGATGTGAATGCGTAAATGAGAACGCGGCGATACCACGGCGGCACATCGTCGATCGGCAACTCCCCCATGAACCGGACACGATCCTGAAGCCCGGCCTTGGCGACACGATCCTTGAGCTCCGTTTCGAAGGCTGCGTTATCGACGGCACCGATCACCACAGCGCTGAAGTCCGGATATTGCGGCAGCAAACGGCACATCGCCTCAATGAAGAGGTCGGTCCCCTTCTGATGCCGCACACGACCGAAACAGCCGACCGCATACTTCGTCTGCATCCCACCTTTACGCAACTCCGCCTCACGATCTTCAGGCGGCCGATATCGCTCGATATCGACGCCATGCAGGATCACCTCATGCGGCACTTTCAGGTAGGAGGCCGATGCCGGGCTTGGAGCAACCACTGCGTCCATGCGCCTGATCAACCAGCGTGTGATCCAGGTGTGATGGCGCTGCGCAACAGATGTGAAAACAAGACGCAGCGGCCAGCCCAGACATTTCAGCGCGACGCCCACCATCATCTCGTTGTTGCGGCGTGCGTGCCAGACGATGGGATGTTTGCCGCCAAACCTCAGTTTCAGCAAATCGCCGAACGTCATCGTCTCAATGCCGGCCGGCGCATCGGGGCCAAGCCAACGTGCGGCGACAAGACGCGCGACACGCGGCGCGATCATGCGGTTCGTCGCGGTGACGCCGGTGTAATTCCAGTGAAGGTTCGGGATGATGACGTTGAGGTCGGTCAAGTCGCAGCCATTGGTGGTAACGTTAGATAGCGGTATCCCGCCTGCTTCGTCTATTCTGTAAACGAAATCCTAATGTGGCGGTTTAGAAAGTCCGCATCATTCTCGCAGCGCGTCCGAAATGCGGACTTCTGAACCAAAGCCACACCAGGTTCAATGAGTTGCTAGTGTCCTTCGATTCCGAAGTTCGTATAAGAGAACGCTGCGAAAGGGATACGAACTTCGGAATCGGACACTAGCGGTCCTTATTACCCATTTTTTCACGCCGGTCGCCTATGTTCGTGCAAATTTCGGGAGACCCACTCTCATGACCGTTCTGGTCACTGGCGGCGCCGGTTATATCGGCAGCCACATGGTTTATGAATTGCTGGATGCGGCCGAAGACGTCGTGGTCCTCGACAATCTCTCAACCGGCTTCCGCTGGGCCATTCCCGACAATGTCCCGCTTTACGAAGGCGACACCGGCAACCTCGAACTGGCGCGGTCGATCATCGCGCAGCATGAGGTGGATGCCATCATTCATTTCGCGGCCTCGATCGTGGTGCCGGATTCGGTGGCCGATCCGCTCGGCTATTATCGCAACAACACCGCCAATTCGCGCACGCTGATCGAAGCGGCTGTCAGTTCCGGCGTGAAGCATTTCATTTTTTCCTCGACCGCGGCTGTCTATGGTAATCCCAAATTCGTGCCGGTGGCGGAGGATGCGGCGCCCGATCCGATGTCGCCCTATGGTTCGTCGAAGTTGATGACCGAGATCATTCTGCGCGATACGGCTTTCGCCCATCCGCTCAAATATGCGGTGCTGCGCTATTTCAATGTCGCGGGTGCCGACCCGCAAATGCGCACCGGACAATCGACGCCGGCAGCGACACATCTGATCAAGGTCGCGGTGCAGACCGCACTCGGCCTGCGCAAGAAGATGGATGTGTTCGGTACCGATTATCCGACGCCGGATGGCACCTGCGTGCGCGACTATATCCATGTCAGCGATCTCGTACGGGCGCATTCCGACGCGCTCAGTTACCTCCGCAAGGGCGGCGACTCGGCAACGTTCAATTGCGGCTATGGGCGCGGCTTTTCGGTTCTGGACGTGATCGAAACCGTGAAGCGCGTGTCGGGCGTCGACTTTCGTGTCGAGACGTCGGACCGCCGGCCGGGCGACCCGGCCCAGATCGTGGCGGCGTCCGACAAGGCGCGCACGACGCTGCACTGGAAGCCACGCTACGACGACCTCGATACGATTGTGGCGAACGCCCTGGAATGGGAACAAAAGCTGCGAAAACGCAACGCTTAAGCGGCGTTTTCGCAGGCGCGGCAGCGCAACCCTTGAAATCTCCGACCCGAGCGGGCAGGTAGCTCCGGCTGGAGCATGGCTCGTTCCCCTTCGGAACGGCAATACTCCATCATGCGCAAGGCCTTCCGATTCGGGGGCATAAGGAACCGGACATGGCGCCAAACGCCCCAGCAGACAGCGAGAGCTCCTATCAGTTGATCCGGCGCCTCGTCGCTGAATATGGCGCCAAACACTGGAAGAGCTACGCCGTTGCCTTCACGCTGATGGCGGTGTCGGCCGGCACCACCGCGCTGATCGCCTATCTGATGGGGACGATCGTCAACAAGGCCTATGTCGATCGCAGCTTCCAGGCGATCGTCATCATCGGCCTCATCACCATCGTCATCTTCTGCGCGCGCGGCGCTGCGACCTATTTCCAGGCCGTGATCATGTCGCGCATCGGCAACGCGATTATCGCCGAGAACCAGCGCAAATTGTTCGACCGGCTAATGAACCAGAGCCTCGGCTTTTTCGCCGAGCGGCATTCGTCGGAATTCCTGCATCGGCTGTCGACGGGCGCCAATTCGGCGACGCAGGTGCTGAACCTGCTGGTGACATCGGTCGGCCGCGATGCGCTGTCGCTGATCGGGCTCGCCGCAGTGATGGTGGTGCAGGATCCGGTGATGTCGCTGTCGGCCGCGATCATCGCGCCGCCGGCGATGTGGATGATCCGCAAGCTCGTCAAACGCATCCGCGCGGTCGCCAAGGCGCAATTCACCGGTGGCACGCGCCTGTTCCAGACCTTGCAGGAGACCATCCAGGGCATTCGCACCGTCAAGGCCTTCACGCTCGAAGACCGCCTGCGCCACCGCTATTACGAGAATGTCGCGGCGGTGGAATATGAAGCCAACAAGATGGCCCGCGTCTCCAATCGCTCGAGCCCGACGATGGAAGCGCTCGCGGGCGTCGCCATTGCGGCCGGCGTGATCTATGGCGGCTATCGCACCATCGAGATGAACGCGACGCCGGGCGAGTTCTTCTCCTTCATCACGGCGTTCCTTTTGGCCTATGAGCCGGCGAAGCGGCTCGCGCGGCTGCAGATCGAACTGAATGCCGGCCTTGTCGGCGTGCGGCAGCTGTTCGACATCATCGATGCGCCATCGACCGAAGCCGCCGACAATGACAAGCAAAAGCTCGTCATGGACAAGGGCCGCGTCGAATTCAAGGACGTGCAATTCGGCTATCGCGCGAACGAGCCGGTGCTGAACAACCTGTCGCTTGTTGCTGAGGCCGGGCAGATGACGGCGCTGGTCGGGCCGTCGGGCGGCGGCAAATCGACGATCCTCAACATCATCCTGCGGCTTTACGAGCCGCAAGCGGGTGCGGTCACCATCGACGGCCAGAATATCACGGGAGTGTCACGCCATTCGCTGCGCGAGCAGATCGCCTATGTCGGCCAGGACGTGTTCCTGTTCCACGGCACGATCCGCGACAATATCGGCTTCGGCAAGGACAGCGCGACCGAGGACGAGATCATCGCCGCGGCCAAGGCCGCCAACGCGCATGACTTCATCATGTCGTTCCCGCACGGCTACGACACCCATACCGGCGAACAGGGCCTGCAGCTCTCCGGCGGCCAGCGCCAGCGCATCGCCGTGGCGCGGGCGCTGATCCGCGATGCCAAGCTGATTCTTCTGGACGAGGCGACGGCGGCGCTGGATTCCGAATCGGAGCGGCTGGTGCAGGACGCCATCACCCGTCTGACGCAGGATCGTACTACCATCGTCATCGCCCACCGGTTGCATACGGTGGCTCATGCCGACCGGATTTACGTGATCGAGGGCGGCGTTGTGGCCGAGGATGGCCGCCACGAGGAGCTGCTGCGCAAGAGCGGCCGCTACGCGTCCTTCTACCGGCTGCAATTGCAGAGCCAGGACGAGCCGGAGCCGGTGACGGCGTCCGCCTGACGTCCGCGGCTATTTTCATACCCCCAAAACACGAATGCCGGGATCCCCCGATCCCGGCATTCGACCGCCCAACCCCCGCCAACTCAAATCAGGCGAAACTGTCCGCGCCCGCGCGCACAAAGGTAACCCGCCCCAACAGTCACCGGCGCACTTTGACGCTGATAAGGGCTATGCTATGGCGAGCGGCGTTCGCGGCCAACAGCAAATGAGACTTTCGGCCGCACCTCCCGCCGTTCTCCGGCTTCATGTGACAAAAAAGCATCAACACAGATGAGCGACTCTTACGTCATTCCGCAGCCGCCGCAGGCTGTCCTTGCGGTCAGAGGCTCCGACAAGAAGTTTCCGGTCCGCCGGATCTGGTGCGTCGGCCGCAACTACATCGAGCACATCCGCGAAATGGGGCAGGACGAACGCGCGCCCCCGTTCTTCTTCGCCAAGCCGGCCGATGCCATCGTTCCGGACGGCTCGGTGGTGCCCTACCCGCCGCTGACCAAGGACATGCACCATGAAGTTGAACTCGTGGTCGCACTCAAGTCCGGTGGTCTGAATATCTCGCCGGACAAGGCCAATGACTGCATCTGGGGCTATGGCGTCGGCATCGACCTGACTCGCCGCGACCTGCAGATCGCCTCACGCGAAGTGAAGCGTCCGTGGGAAATCGGCAAGGCGTTCGACGCCTCCGCGCCCTGTGGTCCGCTGGTGCCGGCTTCCGAGATCGGCCATCCGACCAAGGGCCGCATCAGCCTGAAGGTCAATGGCGTCGTGAAGCAGGATGGCGACCTCGACCAGATGATCTGGAACGTGCCGGAGACGATCTGGAAGCTGTCGGAAATGGTGGAGCTCGCCGCCGGCGACATCATCATGACCGGCACCCCGGCCGGTGTCGGCCAGGTCAATATCGGCGACAAGATCGAGTGCGAGGTCGCCGGCATTGGCAGCCTGAACGTCACGATCGGCAAGCCGAAGGCCTGATCGTTTCAAGCAAGCAACAACAAAGCCCTCGCAGCGTCCGTGCTGCGAGGGCTTTTTCTTTTTTGAGGCTCGCTCGTCGGCGGACCGTTGTGCCCGGACCATTGCACCAATGGCCCCCCGCCCTATCGCGATGAATCTCACACAGCTGGCGACCGCTTATCGGACCTGACGCCAAGACCGGCCGAGGGCACGCGGCGAACAGCGCTCTTGCCATCGGCCTGCGGCACCACGACGGGAAGGCTGATCACCGCGCGCAGCCCCGAACCGGTGTTGCCAAGGATCACGTCACCGCCATTGATGGCGCACGACATTGCGCGCGATCGACAGGCCAAGGCCGACGCCGCCAGTCTCGCGGTTGCGTGAATTCTCGATGCGGAAAAAGGGCGCAAACACCCTATTCATGGCCTCGTCGGGATTCCCGGACCGTCATCCTCGACCACGATTTCGATGGCGGTGGGTCGCGACACCACGCTGACACGCGCACGTTCGCCATAGCGCACGGCATTCTCGACCAGATTGCGAACCGCACGCTTCAGCGCGTCCGCGCGGCAGCGATAACCAATCTTCGGCGCGTCCAGAAACGAGACGTCATAGCCAAGCTCGACCAGATCGTCGCACAGGCTCTCCACCAGCGCCGACAAATTCACGTTACGGGTCTCCTCGGCAATCGCCTGCTCGTGCGAGAAGGCGAGTGTGGCCTCTGTCATGCTCTTCAATTCATCCAGCGTGCTCAACATCTTCTCGCGGGTCTCATCGTCCGAGACAAACTCGGCGCGCAGCCGCAGTGAAGTGATCGGAGTGCGCAAATCATGCCCGATCGCCGCCAGCATGCGGGTGCGATCCTCGACAAAGCGCCGCAACCGCGCTTGCATCAGATTGAAGGCCTCGGCCGTCTGGCGGATTTCGGTGGGTCCGCTCTCCGGCAGCGGTGCTAGCGTTTCACCCCTGCCCAGCGCCTCGGCCGCCAATGCCAGCCGCCGCATCGGGTGCATCATGCCGCGTGCGATGAAGGCGGCGCAGATCGACAGGATCACCGCAGTTACCGCGAGCGAGATGATCGATGGCGAGGTCAACAGGGGGGTGACCATCTTTTTCGCAAAGACGGTGTTGAGCCACGAACCGTCCTTGAGCTGGACAGCCAAACCCATGCCATTCGTATCATCGAGATAGAGGAACTTGGCCAGCCGGGACAGCGGCCAGGCATGTGCGGGCATGTCGGTCCAGGGGCGCAAGGCCGTGGTGTCACTTGTCACGCCAACCGTTGTCGCGACGACCGGAACGACGGGTCACCTGTCTGTCATCTCTGTTGCCGGGTTGGCAAGGCTCGCCACGCTCGGCAACGGCTCGGCAAGGCGAAGCTTGGCTTCCTCGCGCCAGCGTGGCGCATCGGAGGGGAAGTCGTCGGAAATCCAGAAGCGCGAATAGCTGGTGCCGCTGGCACGCAGAATATCCTTCTGCAGCGCAGGCGGCGTCGATTCGAGCAACTGCGCCACCGATGCGGATCGGCTGAGGAATTCGGTCTTGGCGGCTTGATAGAGAGCTTGCCCGCGCTCATCCATGAATAGAAAAAAGCTGATGCCCTGCGAGAGCGCGAGCGCCAACAGCATGATGGCGACAAAACGCGCTGTCAGACTGCGATTCCACAACCGTGTCATTGCGCGCCTGCAACGGCTTATGCTTATCGCCCTGCGCCGGCGATAACATTCGAAGCGCGCGGAGCTCAGGCCCGAATTGTCGATCATCGAGCACGGAACGCACGTGCTCAGGCCAGAAGCATTCAACCGCGGAATGCCCAGGCTCAATCAGCCGGCGCCCTGACCCGTAGCAGCTACATCGATCGGGATCCGGATATCAACGTTCGCATGCTGGTGCAGAAAGACTCCGCCCATCAGTAGTCGCCAACGAATATCTGACTTAAATTTTACAAAGGGCCGACATGCGAATGTCGGCCCTTTTTCACGCGGCGGTTTATCAGAGTGGCAGCGAAGACATCTCGATTGTCTCTTTTGAGATTTGCAAATCTGACATCGCATCGATTTGTGTTTGCAAAGCATCTCAGTTTCATTCCCGAACTAATCATCGCTGCCGGAATGAGGCGCTTTGTCGGCCGACACCGCCGCGCTTATTCGAGTTCGAGTGGCTGATACCGGCCGTTTTCGTCCAGGACCGTCCCCCAAACCTTGTGCGACGCCTGATGTTCGGCGCGTCCGAAATTGAGGGAAGTCCCAAGCCCCATGTCGACATTGCGCATGCTTTCCAGGGCGTCGATGAGCTTTTCGGTATCGAATTGCGGCCCGGTACGCTTCATAGCCTGGATCAGCAGGTTCGCCGAAATATAACCTTCGAGCGACACGTAGTCCGGCGCCTCTCCGGGGAAATATTTGGCGAGGGCGTTTTTATATTCGAGAACCGCACTCGAATAGCCGGACACTGCCGGGACGACTTGTGTCACGATGACGCCATTCGCATAGCGCGATCCCAACAGCATCAATTCATCGGCAAGCGCCGTGCTGCCGACGAATGACACGTTCGTGTAAATCATTCCGGGATTGAGGTCGCGGGTCTTCTCGATGAACTTCGCGGCGGCGCGATACGTTGGCACCATGACCACCGCCTTGATGGCTGGCTTGTGCGCCTTCAATTGAGCCACGGCCTCATCCACATCGACGGTATTCCGCTTGTAGCTGAGACGTAATATTGTGGCGTCACCGGTGCCGAGTGCACGAAACGCTTTCGCAACACCGGCGTATCCCGAATCGCCGTATGCATCGTTCTGAGCGAAAACGGCGATCTGCCGAGGCTGCAGCTTCCGCAATTTTACGAGGTAGCGCACCACAGCATCGGTTTCCTCCGCATAGCTTGCTCGATAATTGAAGACATAGCGGTCGGGAGGATCCTGGCGGAGGATATTGGCGCCGCTGAAGGCGCCGAAGAACAACAGCTTTCGCTCGAGCGCGTAAGGCACGGCAACAGCCGCGGTCGGCGTTCCAACATTTCCGATAATGCCGAAGACCTGGTCTTTCTCGTAGAGCTGCTTCATTGCCTCGGCCGTTCGCCTCGGTTCATACCCGTCATCGGCCGCGATGAGCCGAAGCATACGGCCATCGACACCGCCGGCATCATTGATCCGGTTGAAAGCGGTATCGATCCCGAGCTTCATCTGGCGTCCCAGTTCCCTCGCCGCGCCGGAAAAAGGCGCCGCCATTCCGAACCGGATTTCCCGATCGCTGACGCCGCGGAACGTGGTGCCGGCGGCGGGCGCTGCCGCGACAGCGGCGGAAGACGGCGCGCTTGCATTGGGCAAAGCAGGCCCGGCAATCGACCGTTCGAGGTCAGCAAGCTGACGCTCTGCCAGTTTGCAATCGATCTTGCCCGTCATCACGGCGCTGCGGCCACCCGCAACACTGAGGTCAAACAATTGGGTGAGGTCGGCCCGCTCCGCCTCGTTCGACGACGCGTCCTTGATGACAGCCGCAAACTTGTCAGCAATTCCCTGAATACGGGGCTGCGCAATATCACGACAGGCGCGCGCCGAGCCAACGACCAATCCGACCCGGCCGGCAAGGTCCCGCACAACCTGCGCCTTGTCAGCCGGCGCTGCACTTGCGGTGGCAGCCGCGCTTGCAAGCAAGCCGACAAAGAGAAACTTTATCAAACGAGGAAACATCGCAGATTCCGCTTGAACGATATATCGAACCGGTGACACCCCATCATCGTTTCTTTCCAAGACCCAATTATTGAGATGGCAGGGTTGAGTTGGGGTTTTGATGCCATTGCAGAAACTGTTGAAGCAACACCCCATCGGATTGCTCGCTTGTCGCAACAGGCTCGCTGGCTAACGCCGGAGTTGGTTGAAGCGGGGAAAGAGCGGGCCTAGAGTCAGCGTCCCTCTGCGCTGATGGAGAAGAAACGTCACTGATCGATTGCCATGGTCCAACGGATGATGAAGCACTGCTATCGGACTGCTGGGCAGCATCTCGCGACGTGGGAATCATGATGGCGAAGAACAGCGCGACCAACGCTGAAATGCCGACGATTAATCCCAAGCGGCCGACCACGCCAAAGAGCGAAGTTGGCCGGTCCAGTTCCGGCACGAGGCCCGGCGGTTCAGGCACCGCCTCGGGCTCGAGCGAACGCTGAAGAGATTTCGGAAACGCCTGCGCCAGCATGGTATCGAAGGGCGCGGGTGCGTCATTCTCGCGGCTCGGCTCTTCGAACTCTGTTTCCTGCGAAGAAGCGCGTTGCAACTCCGGCCTTTCACGCAGCCGGCGCGGCGCATAGTAAGCGGGATCGTTGGGATTGAGATGCCCATGCTTATTCACGGTACTCATAATACGCTACTCCTTTAACACGTTACTCCCATCAACACGCTATTCCGTAACGCCCCTAAGCGCCTCATGCGTCACCGCATGGCGTTGCAGCGACACGGTCCGCGGACGCTTCTGCGCATACGAGAGACGAAAAATCCATACGAGGATATCGCTCCGAGGGCGGATGCGCTGGCGATCCAGGCGAGATGAAAATCTTACTGGGACTCTGATTCATTTCGCTCGGCGCCCATGCGCACCATGCGAAGTAACCCGCGTCATCCGGCAAGCTACACTCTCGAGACCGCACGCGCGGCCCTATCGGATTCAGTCCGCTTCAAGCCATCAATTGTGAACAATGTCACTGACAATTGATGGAACTACGGCGAGACATTATTGCGTCCGAATACCGACAAAAATGGGATTTAGTTTTTTCGTACCGCAAACTTCGCAAGATCGGCGAACGCGAAAATTGCGGCACACTTCGCCAGCATTGACAGGAAAATTTGATGGCTCCGAGCGCCGCGACGATGCGCTTGAGCATGAGAACGCAGAATTTTGTTTACAGCAGCAGGATGGGTTTAAGGCATCCAATAATCTCGCGCGTGTTGCAGAATGGCGATCCGCATTTAATTGCTGCAGCACGCATGAACGCAAAAAAATCGCCGGCTGAAACTAACGCTCGCGATTGCGAAACGCGGCCTCTCCTGCGTCCGATATCGCGACCCATTCCGGATCCGGCGCGGCATTGGGCACGTAGCTGTCGTTCCAATTCCACCACTTGTAAGGGCGCTCTTGCGGATAACCCTCGGGCGAATCCTCCCACGCTTCCTGCCGCCCGAGCGCCGTCATATCGAGATAGCTCCAGACGGTGCCCATCGCTTCGTCGCCGCGGCTGTTGATGAGGTAGGTGCGGAAGATGCGCTCGCCCTCGCGGATAAATGCGTTGTGGCCGTGCCATTCATGCACGCCGAAGTCGGCGTCGAAGCGGTCCGTGATCGTGTACCAGGGGATGTGCTCCCAGCCCATCCGCGCCTTCAGCCGCGCGATGTCGGATTGCGATGCACGCGAGACAAAGACAAGCGTTGTGTCACGCGCATTCAAATGAGCGAGATGAGAAACCTGGTCGGCCACCATGGAGCAACCAATGCACGCATGCTCCGGCCAGCCATGCACACCGGGTTCGAAGAAGGCACGATAAACGATCAACTGGCGGCGGCCATCGAACAGGTCGAGCAGGCTTGCTTTGCCATTTGGTCCATCGAACACGTAGGCCCTGTCCACCACCATCCACGGCATCCGCCGTCGCTCGGCCGCGAGTGCGTCACGGGCGCGGGTCTGCGCCTTCTCCTTCACAAGCAGTTGCTTGCGCGCCGCTTCCCATTCCTGCGGCGAAACGATCGGCGGCGATTTCATGGCGCGTTGTCTCGAAGCGGTCATCCCTGGTCTCCTTCGGCTATCCGCTTGCTGCTGAATGATGCGGTCCTTGCCCGTCGCACGATACCTAATGCCGGCGACCGATGCCCGGGAGTGACAAGTGTGGCGCGATTATTCCAGGTGCCGCCGATCACGACCACTGCACGCGATAATCACGCTCGTTCGAGCACAAAAAAGCCACCGCAACGTCATGGCCGCAAGGGCTTCTTCCTTATTGCGCCGGGCCGCATCAGCTCAGCGGTTCGAACACGCCGAATAGCGGCCGTAGCCGTCGTCGATGTAGCACTGTCCCCGAAGATATTCGGGGACTTGATAAGGCCTGCCATCGGGGGCGATCGATGGATCGGAAAAGCCGCGATAATATTGCGGCGCATAGTTGTAGGAATTGTAGGCTGGTGGTGCGGGATAGCGGCGTACGGGACGGCGCTCATTGTAGCGCTGCTGGCTTGAGATTTCATCGGAGCGGATGGCCCCGCTGTCGGTGTTGCGGCTGGCCGACGACGCGGTGGTCAGCGAGAGAGGCGCGATGATCGATAGGGTCAAGGCCACCAAAATTGTGCGCGACGGTTTCATCGTTCGCATCCTCTTTGTGGAACGTCCCACGGATAAAACCTGCGTCGAGGGGAAATAGTCCTCCCAATCGGGAGGCGCCTTTTCAAATTTTCGAGACAACAGGCATCATTCCGGGGACGCTTGCAACGCAGGCGCCCCCGGAAATTCGCTGGCAAATTTTACGTCGCTTATGCGCCGGGGTTGCCCGCGCCCCCGAATGACAATCAGGCCGCGGACTTGATCAACCCTTCGGCCTTCATCGCCTCCTGCACCGCCGGACGCGCCTTCACACGATCCTGGAACGCCTTCAGGCTCGGCCATTTCGCAACATCGATGTCGTGGAAGCGCGCCCAATTGCTGACGACGAACAGATAGGCGTCGGCAACGGTGAATTGGTCGCCCAGCAGATATTGCTTGCCGGCCAGATGCGCATCGAGGCGATTAAACGCCTTGATCACATTCTCCTTGGCGATCGTCCTGTATTCGTCCGGCGTGTTTGGCTTGAACAGCGGCGTGAACTGCTTGTGCAATTCGGACGTGATGTAGTTCAGCCACTCCAGCGCACGATATCGCTCCAGCGAACCGGGCTTCGGCATCAAGCCGGATTCAGGCTTCATATCGGCGAGATATTGAACGATGGCCGGGCCTTCCGTCAGCACCTCGCCATTGTCGAGCTTCAGCGCCGGCACCATGCCAAGCGGATTGACCGACCAGAAATCATCGCCGCTGGCTGTCTTCTTGGCCTTGTTGTCAACCCGTTCGATCTCGACCGTCAGCCCCGCCTCGCGGAAGACGATATGGGGAGACAACGAACAGGCACCGGGCGACAAATAGAGCTTCATGGCTTTCCTTCCTGACGGTAACGCGATGAGGATTCTACGTCCGGCCTCTGGCTTAGCGGGAGGCCCGCGGCCTTGGCAAGATGCGCTAGTGTCCCGATTCCGAAGTTCGTACCCGCTCGCAGCTGTCTCTTATACGAACTTCGGAATCGAAGGACACTAGCAACTCATTGAACCTAGTGTGGCTTTGGTTCGGAAGTCCGCATTCGCACTCGCAGCGGGAACGGGGCGGACTTCCGAACCGCCACACTGGCGCATGACACTATTTTGACGACGCAGCCGTCGTCCCCGCTGATAAGTCATGCCGAGAAAACACTCATGAGGGGGATTCACAAAGGGGAACCAAATCAGATAAGCCGCGTTCTTAAGTGCCGGTTTACGCTTCCGTCTGGGGATACCGATGACTGCCCTCTCAACCCGCAAGATCGCCCGTATCGCCGAACCCGATCCGTTCGGGGATGTGACGCTGGCCCCCGCCACCATGACCGGACAATCGGAAAGCCAACTGGCCCGTGCCATGGCCCGCGCGCTCGACGACCAGACACCGACTACGGCGTCGCAAGCGCTGAGCCAGTTGCGCGCTCTGTTTCCCGAAACGCCACTGACGCTCCGTGTCGCCGCACTCAATACCTTGATGCGGCGCTGAGAACTCGGCGCGTCTGAGTTACATCCCGAGATAGGCCTGACGCACGCGGTCGTCGGCCAGCAACTCGTCGCCCGTCCCGCTCAAGGTGACGCGGCCGTTTTCGAGAACGTAGGCGCGGCTCGCCAGCTTCAGCGACACCGCCACGTTCTGCTCCACCAGCACACAGGTCAGCCCGTCGCGATTGAGATCGCGAATGCTCGCCAGCATGTCCTGCACCAAAGCCGGTGACAGACCGAGCGACGGCTCATCGAACATCACAAGCTCCGGCTCGCCCATCAGGCAGCGGCCGATCGCCAGCATCTGCTGTTCACCACCGGACAGCGTTCCGGCCGCCTGCGCAAGGCGTTCATTGAGGCGCGGAAACATGGTCAACACACGCTCGCGGTTCTTCGCGCGCATCGCACGCGCCCGCGGCAGCATCGCGCCCATATCGAGATTTTCAGACACCGAGAGGTTCGGAAAAATCTGGCGGCCTTCCGCCACCTGGCCGATACCAAGATTACACACCTTGTAGCTCGGCAGCCCGGCGATCTCGCCATCGCGAAAGCGAATGCTGCCGCGTTTGGGCTTCACCATGCCGCCGATGGTGCGGATCAGCGAGGTCTTGCCCGCGCCGTTCGCACCGACGATGGCAACGATCGCGCCTTGCGGAATCTCGACCGACACATTGTCGAGCGCCTGCGCATCGCCATAGAACACATCGAGCCCGTCGACCTTCAGCATCAGTGGACGGCCTCCGCACCGAGATAGCAGGCCAAAACGTCCGGATTGCGCGTCACCACTTCCGGTGCGCCTTCGGCAAGCACCTTGCCGTAATTGACCACGACGATGTGCCGCGACAACGCCATCACCGCGCGCATGACGTGCTCGATCAGAAGAATGGTGAGGCCGGTGTCGTCATTGAGCTTGCGGAAGACACCGACCATGCGATCGGTTTCGGTCGGACGCAGGCCCGCCATCACCTCGTCGAGCAGCAGGATCTTCGGCTTGGTCGCGAGCGCCCGTGCCACTTCAAGGCATTTACGGTCAGGCAGCGTGATGCCGGTTGGCTTGGCATGACGCTTGTCATCGAGACCG
>Ga0164243_10000310_pt1 | contig 99957 bp, 103 predicted proteins | sample OricompcompostOP_FD_108781 | JGI IMG/M metagenome (GOLD analysis project Ga0164243, IMG submission 108781) | Organic Plus compost microbial communities from Emeryville, California, USA - Original compost - Organic plus compost (OP) | ecosystem: Engineered > Solid waste > Mixed feedstock >... | reverse complement strand
GAACGTCCATGCCAGCACCGACTGCGGCATCGGCTCGCGCGTCGGGCATGAGGAAATCGTCTGGGCCAAGCTCAAGGCGATGTCGGAAGGCTGCGAGATCGCGACCAAGCGCCTCAAGGCCGGTCTCTGACGCCAGCATAGGCGAAGCCGGCCAGTCCGCATCCTTCGCGCGATAGCTCGAGGATGCGTGCTGGCCGGTCTTTTCCCACCGCTACGAGGACGACCCGCGACGGCTGCGTCCGCGGGTCGTCGCAACGGCCCTATCGGTGGGGCTTCATTCCGTAAGGCAATTCGGAGGTGTAGGCCGTGACCTGCACGATCTTGCCCTTCTCGATCCGGAACAGCTCCACTACCTGCATCGTGCGGGGATAAGTCACCGTGTCCTTGTAGGTCGCGCCCGAGGCGTCGGTGTATTCCGTGTCGGTCGCGGGGAAATCCTCGAAGGTCGAGAACACCACCAGCCCGCGCGCTTCATCGACTGCCAAAACGCTGCGATCGCGCACGCGCTCCATGGTTTGGAGGCGGTTGGCGGCGAAAGGCGGGGCGCAGGGGCCGAGCTCCTGCCCGTTGATCACGAACTTGCAGTTCTCTCCGAAAGACGCAGGGACGGTGCCGCCCTTCTTGTCGACCGCGTCGTAGAAGCTCTCGGCAGCCGCCACGAGGTCGCTCCGTGACGACCGCTCGCGTTGCGGGATGGCTGCGAAGCTGGGGGCGGACACCGGCTCCGCATAAGGCGCGCCATATTCCTTGCGCCGGATGAGCGCTTCGATCCCGGCGATCTTTCCGTCCGTGCCGGCGACGGTCATGGCCGCCCATGCCGGCTGCCCATGCTCCTCTATCCGGCCAATCCACACCGCCTTGCCGGTCGATGCGTCGGCGATGATCAGCGGGTTCGAATCGACTGCACTGGTGGAGCCCCAGATGCCTTCGCCAACCTGCAGGCCCACGCTGTTTTCGCTGTAGCCCACCTCGTCGGCCCAATTGAGCGACTGCCACTCGCGGGAAGGAAGCGCAGCCATCGCGCTGCTGGCGAGACCGGTCAGGCAGGCCGCGTCACAGGTGGCCGGATTTGCCTTGTGCTCGGGCGGCGAGGAAGCCGGACCGGCAAAGGGATTGTGCATGAAATAAGGGACATAGGTGAACACCGCCTCGATCCGTTGGATCTCCGCGTCCTTTATCCTGAACGCTTCCAGCAGCGTGATCGAGTTGGGCCATTTGAGCGCTGTCTTCATCTCGCGCCCATCGGTCAGCTTGTAACGGTCGAACTCGTTCGCGTGGTCGAAGAACCCCGTGGCGACGACAACGCCGCGCTCGGTATCGATGATCGGATATAGCCGCTCGCGGATGCGCTTATTGATGCGGTAGATACCCAGCTTGAACTGCGCTTCGCAGCCGTCGACCAGAGTGAAGCCCTCCACTCCGTCCGCTGCACGGCTGGTGGTGCTAATACCGTTTTCCAGCCTGCCGCAATCCTCGCTGAATGGTGCGAAGACCTGCCCGTCATTGAGCTCGACCGTGTCGAAATAGCTGTCGGCGATCGCACGCAGGCGGGGGCGGGGGCGCTGCTCCTCGGGCGGCAGCACTTCATTGAACGCCGGGTCGTGCTTCATGTTTTCGACGTCGCCGAAGGGTGCGGGCAGGGCGCTCTTGCGGTGGACGACTGTTTCGATCTCGTCGATCTTGCCATCCGTCACATGGATGCGGACCGCGAAGATGGCAGGTTCGCCTCTCTCACGCACGGAGCCGAACCAGGCGGCATTCCCGGTTATCGGGTCGGCCGCTTCGAGCCCAGTCTGATCGACATCAGTGACTGTCTTCCATAGGCCCTCGCCAAGCTGGAGGACGACGTTATTCTCCGTGAAGATGGCGTTTTCGGCCAGCGGCACGGCGGAAGGATCGCGCGCGCGCAGCGCACCCACATACGTTTTGACCGCCGCGATCAGACAGTCACGGTCGCAGCTCAGATCGTAGACAGCGCTTTCCTGTCCCGGGGCCTGCGCGGCAACCGGCATGACTGGAAGCACAGCGGCCAGCGCGGCCGCTGCCATAAGGCGCGTTTTCAGCATTACTTCTCTCCCTTGGCGGCTTCGTCCGCCCAATCCTCGTTGGCTCGCGCGATCAGGTACTGGTGGATCGCTTCGGCCTGCTCCTGGCTCAGGATATCTGCGAAGCTTGCCATGCCCTTGTCGGTGCGTGTCCCGCGCAGCACGATGTCGAGGAACTCGGCATGGGTGTCCGCCGTCATCCAGCGCAGATCCTTCAGGCCGCCCCGGGCGTCCTTTCCGTGACAGGACGAGCAGGTATCCGCGAACAGCTTCGCGCCCTGGCGAACGACGTCTTCGCCTGCCGTGACGTAAGGCGGACGCGGCAGCTCAGACGGCGGCGGCATCGGCGGCAGCTGAGCCTTGCCGCCGAGCTTGAACACCATCAGCCTGGCGGTTGCCATGTTGGTGCTCCAGCCCGGAATGCTGGCCAGGATGGAAGAAGGCTGTCCGCCCCAGCCGACATTGACGGCGATATATTGCACGCCATCGATCATATAGGTCACCGGGCCGGCGATCGGCACGTTCTGCGTCGGCATCTTCCACAGCAGCTTTCCGTCGGTTGCCCGATAGGCCGCGAACTCCTTCTCCGGCGTGCCCTGGAACAGCAGATTGCCCTGCGTCGTCAGCACACCGCCCGAGCCCGGCGCGATATGCTTCACGCGGAAGGCTTCCTTCTGCTTCACCGGATCCCAGGCGAGCAGGAAGCCTTTCTCGCGTGAATCCGCGATCTCCTGCAGCTTCCTGCGTTTTTCTGGCTGGCTCGTGTAGTCGAAGCCGGAGTTGTTACGCCACTGCACGTATTCGAACGTGTCCTCGTGGATCTTGGACATCACCATCCAGTGCTCGTGGGCGGGGAAGTAGACCAGTCCGGTGTTCGGATTATAGGCCATCGGATGCCACGAGTGCGACGCCAGCGCGGTGGGCGTCATCAGCTGCGGCTCGTAAGTCAGCCGTGCGGTGTCCGTTTCCACCGGGCGGCCGGTCTTCATGTCGATATGGGTGGCCCAGGTGTTCGGCACATAGGTCTCAGCCGAGATCAGTTCGCCGGTCTTGCGGTCGAGCACATAGAAGAAGCCGTTTTTGGGCGCCTGCATGATGACCTGGCGCTGCTTCCCCTCGATCTCGAGGTCGGCCAGCATCATCGGCTGCGTGCAGGTGAAGTCCCAGGACTCCTCGGGGACCATCTGGTAATGCCACTTATACTTGCCGGTGTCGGCATCCACCGCCACGATGGAGCAGAGGAACAGATTGTCGCCTCCGCCCGGCGAGCGGATGCTGGAGACGTGAGGCGATCCGTTGCCGGTGCCGATATAGACCAGGTTGAGATCGGGATCGTAGACGATCGAATCCCACGCGGTGCCGCCGCCGCCATATTTCCACCATTCGCCTTTCCAGGTGGGCAGCGCCATTTCCATCGCTGAATCCGACGCTTCGCCGTCGGGGCCGTCCGCCGGATTGCCGGGGACGATGTAGAACTTCCACAGCTTCTCGCCGGTTTCGGCGTCATAGGCCGAAACGAAGCCGCGCACACCGTAGTCCGCGCCGCCGTTTCCGACCACGACCTTTCCGTCGAACACCCGAGTTGCCCCGGTGATCGAATAGGGCTCGTCATTCTCGAAGGTCTTGGTGGTCCAGACTTCTTCGCCCGTCTTGGCGTCGATCGCGATCAGCCGCCCGTCCAGCGCGCCGATATAGAGCTTGCCGTTCCAGGCCGAGATACCCCGCGTGCTCGGGCCGCAGCATGCCAGCCGCGCCCATTCCGGATCGACCTTCGGATCGTAGGTCCACAGCTTCTCGCCTGTTGCCGCGTTATAGGCGGTGACGACATTGAAGACCGAGGCGTTGTAGAGCACGCCGTCGATCACCAGCGGCGTGGCCTGCACACCGCGCAGCGTGTCGAGATCGTCATACCAGGCGAGGCCCAGCTGATCGACATTGCTTTCGTTGATCTGGTCCAGCGGGCTGAAGCGCTGCTCGTCCCAGCCCCTGCCGTATGACATCCAATTGCCGACATTCTCTTCGGAGTTGATGTTGCGCATCCGCTCCCCATCGACAGCGGCGGGGCCGGATGAGGTCAACGCCCCGCACCCTGCGAGCAGCAAGGCTCCGGCGATCGTCGGGATTGCGGCACGGCTCGCGGCGGAACGTGCTTTCTGGAACATGAAATGGATGTTGTTCAGCATGGCGGGCCCTATACAAGGTTTTGGCTTTTAGACACGATGGCCGAAGGCCTGTCTTGTCTCGTCGCGTCGTATCGATTGACTGTATTGGCAACCGCGTTGATTGGCGCGGGCTCTGCGTGCTCGGCTTCCCGGGTCCACTATAGACTAGCCGAATTGCCCGATGCGGACCGGACTTTTTCCCGGCGCGGCACGCCACCGCAATCGCATTGCCGGCGCCGTGCGGCTGGCTTAGCTCTTCAGCTCTTCACAGGTGGTCGATGGCCGCTTGCGGCGCGGCCGATGCAGCCGAGCGCGATTGAGGGGGGGGGGCGGCGGCGCGCGGCGAAATGCCGGGCGCCGTCGAACCACTTGCCGGCCGCTGGATGCTTCCATGCTGTCCGGCGACGCGAACCGGCGTTGCAGCATGACCGCGAACAAGGAGCCTTTTACATGTACGAAGCCGATGATCCCCGCTCCCGCCTGGCGAGTGCTGGCAGCAGCAGCCCAGCCTCGGCTTTCGGCGAATCCAGCTACGGCCGTTTCTACGACGAGCCGCCGCAGGAAACCGGCCCCGGCTTCAAGAGCTGGTTCACGCGCGGGCAGAACTTCGTGGTCTGCTATTCGCAAGTCGAGCCCGGGGCCGTGTTCGAGCGCAAGGGGCAGGTGGACGAATATGTCCTGCTGCTCCACGATCCTGATTTGGCCGCCACCGTGGAGGCGAATGGCGAGACCGTGGAAGTCGAGGGATATTCGATCACGATGATCCCGCCGGGCGACAGCAAGGTCACGATGAAGACGGCGGGCGCCATCGTGCGGCTGATCACCACCCAGTCACAAGACGTGGTCGCCAAAGCGAGCAACAACGCGAACTATCCCGGCGAACATCCGCAGATCCCGCCCTTCCAGCCGTGGCCCGATCCCGTCGGCGGCTTCCGCATCCGCAGCTACAGCCTGGACGTGCCGGACGAGGAAGGCCGCTTCGGCAAGATCTTCCGCTGCACCACTTTCATGGTCAACGTATTCCCGCCGCAGGGGCCGCGCGACGTCACCAAGCTCAGCCCGCATCACCATGACGATTTCGAGCAGTGCTCGCTCGCGCTGGACGGGTTCTATATCCACCATTTGCGCTGGCCTTGGACGGCGAACCAGCACGATTGGCGCGACGACCAGCATGAGCGAGTGGAATCGCCTTCGGTATGCATTATCCCGCCCAAGGTTCTCCACACCTCGGCGCCGTCCGATCCGACATCGAATGTGCTGGTGGACATCTTCTCCCCGCCGCGCACGGACTTCTCCGACATGCCGGGCTGGGTGCTGAATGCGGACGATTATCCCAAGCCTTGAGAGGCGAAGCGGTACGGCATTCGCCTTCGACAGCTTATATGGGAACCAGGCCGCGGCCGCGCCATTGAGCAGGAGGACCCTGCTCCTGTGCGATAGGATTTCCCGATGAAGAACGCCCTCTTTGCTTTCGCCGCTTCGGCCGCACTGCTTGCCGCATGCAATGACGGGAACGATGCCGCGGAGGACAAGATGGAAGCCGCCGCCGAACAGAGCGCGGTTGCCGCCGGAAACGCAGAGGCTGCTCTCGGCCTTACGGAAGCGCAGCTGCTCGACGCCGAGTTGCTTGGCCCGGACAACGTCGAGCTCGGCGATGTGGCAAGTGTCGTGCGCGGCGCAAACGGCGAGGTGGAGCAGCTTCTGATCGAGATCGAGGATTCCAATCCCGACCGCTTCGTCCGCGTTCCGATCACCGACCTCTCGCCGGTCAGGCGAGGGGACGATACCGACCTTTCCACTGCCATGACCGCCGAGCAGCTTTCCGCGCTCCCTGACGCGCCGATCGAATAGCCCGGTTGAGGGCTGGGCTAGTATCGCTCCCCTTCGTCATTCCCGCATGCGGGAACGAGGGGTCAGGTCAGCTGAGACAGTGCGGAGACGGAGTCGGCTGTGCCTGGCTGACCGCCGGGACACCCGGGGTAAGTGACCGCAACCGTCCTCCAAGTCTTTTGTTCACAGCATCCAGAAGACGAACAGGCCGATGACCACGGCTGTGACGATCCAGAACGAACTCTCCGACGCAGGTCGGAAATGATCCGGGTGATCTCTCATCAGCCGATCCAGCTTATCTCGAAGGGCGGGAATGTTGCGCAGATTCCGCATCTCTTCGCGGCTCGCGCGCTGGGTGAAGCGGAAGAGTTCTTCGCGCTCTTCCTCGATCAGATGCGGATATCGGGCCAGCAGGACGGCGATGCGGCCATTGGGATAGGCCGCCGCTGATAGTTGAAACTCATTGAATGCGGTGGACATGAATAGCTCCGTATCGGCGACGGTACGACTTTGCCGTGGCCAAGGGCGTGCGCCATTCCCGTCCAATGACCATCTCAGTCGCTCGCCGTCGCCTCAATAAAACCATGGCAAATGAATTTTGGATAACGCAGCATAGCAATCTGCGTTTCTAAGTCAAATCTGCATAAAAGCAGTTTTATGCCCTATCGTACGAAGAAAATTATCAAAAAAAATTCTCTGGTGATTTTTATTTCTGGTTACTTCGGAAAGAAGAAGCCGAGAGGTGAATTTTCTTGAACGTTGAAAATTGGAATATTGCTGCTATATGGGCGTCTATGGTTTTCCAAGCGTTCATCGTCGGTAGAAGTAAAGCGCGCCATTGAGCCCTGAGGCGCCTGGCCTTTGCGAGCCGGGCAGAGCCCAGGGCGATCCTGCATAGCGGCTTCGCGGCGCAATCATGCGCGCAGTTTCCGCACGCCAACCGACGGCTCGCGTCCCCCATTCAAGGATTATACGGTGCTTACGCAGAACCTCAGGCAAGCGCCTGTGTCGATCGATGAACAAGACCTCCAAAAGATAATCGGGTGCGGGCGGGACCCGTTGGTCCAGCGCCCTCTACCCGGTAACATCATGGCTAGTCAGCCCGAGCAGAAGCCGAGGCAGAAGCCCGTAGCTGCGGCGATGGCCCCCCAGTGTCAGGCGCGAGCCGGAGACGAGACGCTGCCCGGGGGTAGCATCGCCTGGGCGATGGCAGCGCCGCGCGAGCCAAGCTCGATTCCGGCCTTTATCGTGGCCGCGTCAGGATTGGGCGTCGTGGCGTCTTTGTGGTTGGTGATTATTCTGTGACCCGGTCGTGATGAGAAACTCTTCCATGCCCCAAAAGTTTGTTGTCGCATTCGATGGCGGCAAGATCGGAGTGGCGGTGCGCAAGCATTCGGGCTTCAAGTTCCTTTCCGCCCACGAAGACTTTGCTCCCCTTGATGGTCGAACGTTTCCCCGAGCAAGGTCGCTGGTGGGGGAGGTCGCCAGATACGCTCAGAAGATCCGGCGCCAGCCGCCGGACCTGCGTAGCACCGGGTTGTGGTGATGACGGAGGCTGTGCACCATAAAGGAGCCGCCGCGCGGACAACCGAGAAGGATGATTATGGACCGGCCCGAAGAGACGCCGAAGGCTTTCGAAGCGGTGTGGAATGCGCACGATATGGAGGCACTTGGCGCTCTGTTCCACGAGGATGCCTCTTTCGTGAACCGGTTCGGCCACTATGTGCGCGGCGTCCGGCAGATCATTGACCTGCACAGCCCCATCCATGCGACGATCTACAGCGATTCCACTCTGGAGAATGAACTGATCGACGCTGTTTCGGTCGGCAAGGGAGCGATGGTCGTCCACTTCTGGAGCCGTCTCACCGCCGGCGCCGCTCACCCGGCCGGACCGCACGCGGTGGATACGCTGATCCTTGCCGTGCTCGCGCAGCGGAGTGGAATCTGGCGGATCCAAGCCCTGGAGAACGTCACTTTGACGAATCCGCGGACCGGGGAAATCGTCCTGCGGCACTGAACGATCCGTTCCGGCCGTGGCCCGATGCGCCTATGCGCCGCATTTCTCCGGTCCCCGTGGTGTTTCTACTCCGCTCAGAAGTTCACCCGGTCTCCGCCCTTGAGGCTCAGCATCTCGCGCGCTTCGGTCGGCGTTGCGATCTCGCGGCCCAGCGCTTCGATCACCATGCGGATCTTGGCGACCTGCTGCGCGTTGGAGGTCGCGAGCTCACCCTTGCCGATATAGAGGCTGTCTTCCAGCCCGACGCGGACATTGCCGCCCATCAGCGCCGATTGGGTGCAGAAGGGGAACTGATTGCGGCCGGCGGCAAAGGCGGAGAACAGGTAATCGTCACCGAACAGGCTGTCCGCAATCGTGACCATGTGGGCCAGGTTACGTGGATCCGCGCCCATGCCGCCCAGCACGCCGAACACGCCCTGGATCAGGAAGGGCGGCTGGACCAGCCCGCGATCGGCGAAATGGGCCAAGGTGTAAAGATGGCTGATGTCGTAGCATTCATATTCGAAGCGGGTGCCGAACTCCTGCCCGACTTCCCGCATGATCCGCTCCAGATAGGCGTTGTCATTATACATGATCCGCCCATGGGACTTCTCGACATATTCCTTTTCCCAGGGATGCTGCCACTTCTCGATGCGCTTTCCGGCGGCGGAAAAGTCGAAGATCAGCGGACCCATATTGAGCGAGCAGACTTCCGGCTGGGCGGCCTTGGCTCCTTCGAGCCGTTGATCCAGGGTCATGTCCGCGCTTCCGCCGGTGGAGATGTTGATCACCGCGTCGGTCGACTGCTTGATGCGGGGGAGGAACTTCATGAAGTCCTCCGCCCTCGGGCTCGGGCGGCCATCCTTCTCGTCACGTGCATGCAGATGCAGGATCGAGGCGCCAGCTTCGGCGGCGCCGATCGCCGCTTCCGCAATCTGGTCGGGAGTGATCGGCAGATGCGGCGACATCGAGGGAGTGTGAATCGAGCCCGTGGGGGCGCACGTGATGATGACCTTCGAATGCTTCCGCATCGTCTCTCCTAACCAATCTTTCTTTTGTTCTGTCGTCGCCGCCCTCCTAGAGGCCGGCGTGGCAGATGTATTTCAAATTTTGATACTCCGCTAGTCCATGATGCGATCCTTCGCGTCCAAGACCGGACATTTTTACCCCTCCGAAAGGCGCGAGCGGGGTGGAGATCAGGCCGGTATTGATGCCGACCATGCCGGACTCGAGGTCGCGGCCGACCCGCGCGATGGTCGCCGGGTCGCTGGAGCAGAGATAGGCCGCAAGCCCGAAAGGCGTATCATTGGCCATCCGCACCGCGTCCTCGACCGTGGCGAAGGAGATCACGCCGGCGAGCGGCCCGAAGGTCTCCTCGCTGGTGAGCTTGGCATCCGCGGGCACATCCGACAGCAGCGTCGGCACGGAGATCCGGCCACCCGGGGAGGCGCCGCCCGCCACTAGGGTGGCGCCGCGCGAGATCGCATCCTCCCGGTGCTCGTCCACCTTGGCGACTGCCTTCTCGTCGATCAGCGGGCCGATGTCGTTGGCATCGTCGAATCCGTCGCCTGCCTTCATCCCGGCGACCTTGGCCCCGAAGGCCTCCACGAAACGGTCGCGGATACCCTGCTGGACATAGATACGGTTGGCAGCGACGCAGCTCTGCCCGCAATTCCGGAACTTGGCGATCAGTGCGGTCTCGACCGCGGTGTCCAGATCGGCATCGTCGAAGATCAGCAGCGGCGCGTTGCCGCCGAGTTCCAAGCTAACGCGCTTGATCGTGGGGGCGCAGGCCTCCGCAAGCATGGCGCCGATGTGAGTCGAGCCGGTGAAGGTCAGCTTGCGAACGATCGGGGAGCGGGTCATCACTTCGCCGATCGCGGAAGCCTTTCCGGTCACGACGCTGAACACGCCCTTGGGCACGCCCGCTTCCTCGGCGAGCTTGGCGAGGGCCAGCATGCTGAGAGGCGTCGCCTCGGCCGGCTTGGCGACCATGGTGCAGCCCGCGGCGAGCGCGGGGCCGAGCTTGCGGGTGAGCATGGCGAGCGGGAAGTTCCACGGCGTGATCGCGGCGCAGACGCCCACCGGCTCCTTCTCCACCATCAGCCGGCGCCCGGGGACCGGCGCGGGAATGATCTCGCCCAGATCCTGCGCGGCGGCATCGGCATAGAACTCCAGGAAACCGGCGCCGTAATCGACCTCGCCGCGCGCCTCGCGGATGTGCTTGCCGTTCTCGCGAGTGATGAGGCGGGCGAGATCCTCCTTGTGTTCGACGATCAGCTCGAACCAGCGGCGCAGGATCGCCCCGCGCTCTTTCGCCGGCCGACGGGCCCAGGCGGGGAATGCTTCCGCCGCGGCGTCGATCGCCTGCTGAATTTGTTCTGGATAAAGCGCTGGAATCTCAGCGAAATTTTCCAATGTGAACGGGTCGTCAACCGCGATCGGGGCGGCGTCGGATCCGGTCCATTCGCCCCCGACAAAGGCTTTCGAAATCAGCAGGTCGGGTTCGGCAAGCTCTCCGCGCATGTGTTTCATCAACTTTCTTCGTCAAGGCTGGGATTCGTGATTGGTGTATCGCCCTCGAACCAATGTTCAAAGCGGCGATAGGTACAAAGCCAGCGGCCATCGGCAGCGCGGACATATTTGTCCGTTGCAAGCGAGATCGTGGTCGGCGGGAGGCTGGGCAGGACCTTCTCTCCATTCGCGGCGTAGAGGAACAGGAAGTTCGTGGCCTCCGCGCTGTGCGGCCCGGTGAACCAGGCGCGGAAGTTGGTGAAGGAATGCACCGAAAGGCGCGGGCCCTGCTCGCGTCGCCAGTCGTAGAACTGCTGGATCTTCTCCGCTCCGATATAGGACGCGAACTGGCCGTGGAACTCTCCATCGGGCGTGTAGTATTTGGACGCTTCACGGCCGCCGTTGAAATCGATCTCGTGCCAGTAATCGGCAAGCTGGAGCGAAAGGGTCGCATTGAGTTCGATCAGGTCGGCATCGGGCATGGGTCGTCTCTCTCAGAGTGGCGGAATCAGAAAGGTTGGAAATTCGCCCGTTGCATGCGGCGCACGTGACGGCTTGATCGCTTGGGCAGCACGATTTGCGCTAACTGCCCGCAGGTATGCTCAATCAGAGTGCCGCTTCGTAAATTGCCTTCGCGTCATCTTCAGTAACCTCGCGCATATTGCGCATGAGAAGTCGCTGCACGGTCATGGCCGCCGCGGCCATGTGCGGGATAGTGTTGGCGCTGATGCCGAAGGCCGAGAGGTGGCGTTCGATGCCGATCGCGGCGGAGAGGTGCTCTATCTCCTCGATGCCCCTGAGCGCGTCCGCCGAGGGGTCACCGCTGCGCGCCACGCCCAGCGCCTCGGCGATCTCGGCATAGCGCTTCGGCGCGGCTTCCAGATTGAAGCGCAGCACGTGCGGCAGCAGCAGCGAGTTGGCCACGCCGTGGGCAATGTGGAACTCCCCGCCGAGCGGATAGGCGAGGGCATGGACCGCGGCGGTGTTGACCGGGCCGAGGCACTGGCCGCCGAGATGGCTCGCCCGCAGCATCCCCGCCCGGGCTTCCATGTCACCGCCATCGCTGCAGGCGCGTTCGAGATAGCGGGCCACGAGCCGGATCCCCTCCAGCGCCCAACTGTCGACCACCGGATGGGCGAAGCGGTTGGCGTAAGCTTCGATGCAGTGGGTGAGGGCGTCCACCCCGGTCGCGGCGGTCACGCTGCGCGGCATCGTCCGCGTCAGCTCCGGGTCGAGATACGCGAGATCCGGCACCAGATGCGGGCTGACGACGCCCTTCTTCAGCAGCGCCTCGGTATCCTCCACGATCGCTATCGGGGTCGCCTCGCTGCCCGTGCCGGCGGTGGTGGGGATGCAGGCGAGGGCAAGCGAGCGGCCCGCCAGCAGGTCCGTGCCGACGACCTCCGCCAAAGTCTGCTTCCCATCCACCAGCGCCGCGATCAGCTTGGCCAGGTCCATCGCCGTCCCGCCGCCGAAGCCGACCACCGCATCCGCCCCGAACTCGCGCGCGGTGGCGATCCCGTCTTCCATTTCCGCGATCGTCGGTTCGCCGTCGCCAGTCTCCCACACAAGCGAGGCCGTGCCCGCTGCCGCAAGGGCGCCTTCCAGCCCTTCGCAAAGGGCGCGAATAGGCGCTCCGGTTACGATCAGCACCCGGCTACGGCCCAGCGCCGCGAGGTCGGCGGCGCATTCCTCGGCGACCCCGGCGCCGAGCCGAACGGTCTTGACGTTGTGCAGGGTCAATGTGGCTGGTCTGTCCAATGTTCCAATCCTCGAAACGTGTCCGCACCGCTGATCACACGCCGCCAAGCCTGTCTTGCCTGCAGCGGCAATAAATGTGCCCGGCGGTGTGGCCTCGCGCCAGCCACACAGCGTGGAGCCCGGCGGCTGCCGAGCTCAGTCCTGCGCGAGGAAGCGGGCGAAGGCATCCTTGTAATCCGGGTGCCAGCGCGAGAGGGCGGGGCGGCCTTCGGCGATATCGCCAGCGTTCCACAGCACCCGCTTGCGATCTGTTTCCCAATCGGTCTCGTTATCCTGGCACCAGAGATAGAAAGCCCCGCGCTCAATGCCTTCCAGCATCGTGTCGATCACCTGATCCGGCGTCCAGGCGGCAGGCGGCTTTTCCGCCGCGAAACGGCGCGTCATCCCGGTGAAGGTGAAACCGGGCACCAGCAGATGCGCGGTGACGCGGCCTCCGGTGGCTTCCCGCAAGCTGTGCGCCAGCCCCTCGGTCAGAGCTTTGACGCCGGATTTGCTGACATTGTAGGCGGTATCGCCCGGCGGCTGCGTGACGCCCTGCTTCGATCCCGTATTGATCACCAGCCCGGGCTGGTCGCTCTCGACCATGGAAGGCACGAACGCCTGCACACCGTGCAGCACGCCCATCAAATTGACGCCGAGCACGCGCTGCCAGCCTTCCGGGTTGGACAGGGCATCCCCGCCGCCGCCGACGCCGGCATTGTTCATCAGCACCGACAGCGGGCCGAACTCGCCTGCGATCCGCGCGGCAAGTGCTTCAACCGCGCCGCGATCCGATACGTCCACCCGGGCAGTCTCGGCTGCGCTACCCAGGATCTCGGCAGCATTCGAAAGCTCGGCGGCATCGATATCCGCCACGACGACGCGCATGCCTTCGGCCGCCAGGCGCTGGGCAGCGGCCAGGCCGATCCCGCTCGCACCACCGGTGACGAGCGCAACATTGCCCGGAGCTATTGCGGGATGAACGGGCATGGCTTTGGCTCCAATCGCTTGGTTCTCGACTCGCTATAATAGGCACAGCACACGCAGTGATGCGAGTGGCCGCGTCCAAGCAAGCGAAAGGGCCGAGACCTGCCGAAGGAGAAGGTTTCTACGGCGCGGGGCGATGGCGGAACCCTTGCCGGATAGGCTGCCAGCAGACGGTTAACCCATCGGCGGCCGGCGTAACGCACGGCGGAAAGTGGCAGCTTGCCGGTTGACTTGCCGGCACGCTGGTGCGACGAAACGTTAGTTTGCGAACAGGATCATAAGGTCGCGCAACGATAAGAGCAGACTTTCCGGGAGGGAAGCTTGATGGAAAGATTGAGCACGAACGGCGTGCCGATAGTGGGGCGCGCGGCGGCTTGGAGCGCGATGTACGCGACCCGCATGAGCAAGTGCGATTTCACGCCGGGAGACAGCGAAAACTTCGATGCCGAGCTGCGGATCGGCCGACTCGGCCCGGTCAAGCTGGCAAGGCTGTCGGTCGATGGCTGCAGCGTCGAGCGCAAGAAGTCCCATATTTCCGTCGGGGGCCCGCGGCCTTACAATTTCCTGCTCCAGGCGGAGGGGAAGAGCACCCTCTACCATTCCGGCAAGGAATCAGAGCTGGTGGAAGGGGACTTCGTGCTGGTCGATACCGGCCTGCCGCATTACTGGCTCACCAATGACCGCTCCGTCACGGTGATGGTCCGCGTATCGGGCGAGATTCTGCGCGCCTACTTGCCCACGCCTGAACAGTTCTGCGGCCAGCATCTGGGCCGCGCCACCGGGCTGACCGGAACCGTGGCTGCAATGGTTCGGGAATTGAGCGACGGCGTCGGGCCGGGGCTCGCGCCGAGCTATGAAGATCGGGTCGCGCGCTACCTGCTGGAAATGATCTCCATGTCCTACACGATGGGGGTCGAGACACGGCAGGACGCCTCCGCCATCGCGTGGCAACGGCGCAAGGACGTGATCCAGTTCATTGAGGACAATCTGCGCGATCCGGATCTGTCGCCCGCAACAATTTCGGCCGGGCTGCGGATTTCGCCGCGCTATCTGCGCAATGTCTTCGCTTCGGGCGGGGAGAAGATGTCCGCTTATATTCTCCGCCGGCGGCTGGAAGAATGCGCGCGGCAGATGCGTAATCCTGCATGGCATGCCCATACGCTGACCGAGATCGCGTTTTCATGGGGCTTCAACAGCGCCGCCCATTTCACGCGGACCTTTCACGAGAAATACGGAATGGCACCGCGCGAATATCGCAAGGCGAGCTTTGCCAATTTGTGACATTTCGGGCCTGGTCGCTCTCGGCCCGCCTGGCGGTATTTTAATGTAGCGGCGCGATTTCTTGCGCCGGTGCGGCATTCCGGCCGTTGCCCGCTCCAGCTGCCAGACAAAACTTCTTTATTTAACAGGCAGTTGTACGAACTTGAGTGAAGCGGTCGCGCCTCCTGCGCAGGCTCCGCTCCGCCAAACAAGTTGTGTGGCCCAAGCAGTCAAGTGGCGATCCTCCTCCGCCCATATCCCGCCGTCCAATGACGCGGGAGTTTGGTGGGAAACTTACTGGGAGGATTCTCATGAAAAAAGAACTGACCTTAGTAACGACATCGTTTGCTGCGCTCGCAATGTCGCAAGCGGCATTCGCGCAAGAAGAGAGTTCGGAGCCGCAGGCCCAGCGTGCCTCAACCGACATCGTCGTCACGGCGACAAAGATCGCCACGAATGTGCAGGACGTTCCGATCGCGATCACCGCCGTCACGTCCGAAACGCTGGAAACGCGCGGCCTGACGACCACCGCGGACCTCGGCGCGATCGTGCCGAACGCGACCTTCCGCAAGTCGGAAGGCGTCTATGGCCCCGCCGTCTCCGTATATCTGCGCGGCATCGGCCAGACCGATCCCCAATTCAACGGCGAGCCCTCGGTCGCCTATTACATCGATGACGTCTATTACCCGTTCCTGTTCGGCTCTCAATTCGACCTGCTGGACCTCGATCACGTGGAGGCTCTGCGTGGCCCGCAGGGGACACTGTTCGGGCGCAATGCGATCGCCGGCGCGGTGAACCTGGTCAGCAAGAAGCCGAGCCTGACAGAATCGACCGCCTTTATCGATATCACCGTGGGGCAGTATGATCGCCGCGATATTCGCGCGGGCTTCACTGTGCCTCTCACCAGTACGCTGGCGATCGGCGCGTCCTTCGTTTCGAAGAAGCGCCGGGGCTACCAGGAGATGCTCGACTTCTCCTGCCAGATGCACATGAACGGTACGCCGGAGCTTGCCGGGACCTTCCCGTTCCAGACGCCCGAGACCACCTTTGGCGGCGGGCGAGAGCCCGAAGACTGCGCCTTCGATTACCTCGGCGGCGAGGACACTCGCGCGGTGCGCGGCGCGCTTTACTGGGAGCCGACCCCCGGCGTCGAACTCTCGCTTAGCGCCGATTACACGGACCAGAACGACGAGATCGCGGCCGAATATATCTTCGACACGGACTATGCGCAGACGACCACGCGGGCGAACTTCGTGACGGCGGCGGACGAGTTCTCGATCCCGGGCACGCCGTTCCGCTGGGACGAGCGCTTCGAGACGGGCGATCCCTACAAGACCTTCGACAATTATTGCGACCCGTTCCCGGCCGGCTATTTCATCGAAGGCAACAGCTATTACAACGGGTCCATCTTCAAGGGCGGGAAGTGCTACGGCAACAATGTCCCGCTTCAGAACAAGGGCATCCAGGGCAAGCTCGTTGTCGGCCTGACCGACCAGATCGATTTCACCGCCATCGGCGGATACCGCGAGATGGACCTCCACTTCGGCGCCGCATCGGACGGCACGGTGCTGAACGATTCCATCATCTATCACGAGTTCCATGAAAGCCACTGGAACGGCGAGTTGCGCCTCACCGGTCAGCATGACTGGTTCGATTGGGTTGCCGGCGTGTTCTATTACGAAGGATCGGCCGAACATATCGGGCAGCCGCAGGGCGTCCGCGCGGGAACGCAGCGTTTTCAGGTGGATGGATACGACCCGACCTCGTGGGCGGGCTATGCCAACGCCGTCGTTCGGGTGACGGACGCGCTCAGCCTCACCGGCGGTATCCGCTATTCCGACGACCAGAAGGTGGTGGACTTCAACTCGCTGACCGACGCCACCCCGCCGGGCCAGCAGGAGTTCGTTGCGTCCCCCGCCTCGACGGTCTTCGATATCACGATCGAGGACCAGCGCTGGGACTGGAAGGCGGGTGTCGATTACGCACTCAACGAGGATATCATGCTCTATGCCTCGGCCGGATCGGGATATCGCCTGCCGGGCTTCAACGTTCGCCCGTCGCAATTCGGGCAGGAGGAGCAGACCCCCGGCGAGAACCTGATCAGCTATGAAGTGGGCTTCAAGGCCGACCTGCTCGATCGGCGCCTGCGGCTGAACGCCGCCGCCTTCCTGATGGACTTCACCTCGCGTCCGGCTGGCTTCACCGGGCAGGAAGGCCAGTGGACCGACGATCTCACCGGCCTCGTTCCCGGAAATTCGACCGTCGTGTCCGCCGGCCCCGAGGACGATCCGGACTTCGCCAATGCCTTCACCACCTGCCGGCCTTATGACGCCGCGACGGACGGACCCCCGGTGCTCAACACCACTCCGGACAAGGGCGTGGGCGTGGCCTGCGTGGCGCGCAGCTTCTCCTATTCCACGGATGGGAGGATCAAGGGCTTCGAGGCCGAGATCCAGGCCGAACCGGTCGACGGACTGCTGATCGATGGTTCGGTCGGCTACGTGAAATGGGACGGGGAGAACACGATCACCTCGATCCCGGACTGGACCGCGAGCGGCGGAATTCAATATGAAATCCTGGCCGATGGACTGCACGGATCGATCACGCCGCGGCTCGACTGGTTCTATGTTGGCAAGGTCTATTACAGCACCTTGCCCGAATATATGGAGAGCACCGCCGAGCCGGCCTATTCGACCTTCAACGGGCGGATCACCTACCACAATGTCGACCATGATTTCGACGTCGCGGTGGGCGCCACGAACCTGTTCAACAAGTTCTATTACCGGCAGAAAATCATTTTCCGCGGGCTGGGCCTGCCGACCAATCTCGGCCAGCCGGCATCGCCACGCGAATGGTATGTCAGCGTGAAAAAGCGCTTCTGATGCCGGGTTCCCCGGCCCTGGCGGATCGCGGGGCCGGGGAGCCGCGAGCGAACCTAATTTCTTACAACCGGACTGCGAGGGCTTGAGAGAATGTCGATCCAATTACTGGATACGCATGCGCATTTGGTTTCGGACGACTTCGAGAAATACCCGCTCAGACCCTTCACACCCGATCTGCCGGTGCCCGACCGGCCGGACTATTCGGTGACAGCGGAAGCGCTGATCGGGCTGATGGACGAACATTCCGTCACCCATGCCTGCGTGGTGCAGCGCGGGCATCTCTACGGCTACGACAACAGCTATATCCTCGATTCCGCGCGCCGCTATCCGGACCGGCTGCACCCGGTCGTGATCCTCGACACGCAGGATCCGGAAACGCCGGAGATCTACCGCGACATGGTGCAGAACGGCCATGCCTGCGGCTTCCGCATGGCGAATTCGCGGCCCTGGCTGCTCGACACTGCCTGGATATCCTCGCCCGCGGCGATGAAGGTGTGGCAGGAGTGCGCGGATCTCGGCACGCCGATGACGCTGATCTTCTTCATGAACCAGCTGCCTTTTCTGCTGCCGCTGCTGAAGATCATCGCGCTCGACTTTCCCGATCTGCCGATCATCCTCGATCACGGGGCGATGCCGTTCGGCATGACGCAGTACGAAGTCGCGCTGGCGGAGGAGGCCGGGCGCGAGGTGGTCATGCCGCCGCCGCCGCATTTCGGGCTCGATTACACGATCAGCATCTTCGAGGACGTGCCCAACGTCTATTTCAAGATCACCGAAATCAACATGGAGCGGATGGTGAAGGCCGGGGTCCGTTCTGCGCATCTCGTCCGGCGGATGGTCGACAGCTTCGGGGAGGACCGGCTCGTCTGGGGCTCCGACATGGGGCAGAGCATGCTGTGGACCTATCCCGAGAAGGTGGAGATGGCGCTGAGGGCAACGGACTTCCTCACGCCGACAGAGGCGCGCAAGTTCCTTCATGATAACGCGGCCGCGATCTACGGTTTCAGGCCGTAAAGGGGAGAGCGAGGCATGGGAGAGATGCTGAAGCAGATGCCTGTCGCCATGTCGCGGCGGGCGGCGCTGATGGGGGGCGGGGCGGCTGGCAGCCTGGTGCTTCTCAGCCCATTCGCCCATGCGCAGGGCCGCGCGGGCGCGATCGAGACCTACGCCGCGCCGCGGAGGCTTTCCGGCGTGGATCACGCGGTGGTCTACCGGCGGGAGGACGAGTTCACCGGCTGGCCGCATACCAGCGGCTTCTGGGACTTCGGTGACGGCGAACTGCTGCAGAACGTGATGTCGCTCTATACCGACTATCCTGACGTCAACGCGATCAGCCATGACAATATCGGCCGCGGCAGCAGAGGCGGGAAGATGGTCACGCTGCGTTCGAAGGATTACGGCCGGACGTGGAACGGCGCGGACCCGGTGATCGACGCCTATTCCAGCATCGATCCGGCCATGGCGAACGCCACGACAATGGGCGATCTGCAGCCGATCGACTTCCTCGACAAGGATACGATCTTCGCAAATAGCGGCAGCGGCTTCGGCACGCCCGAGGGGCGGACCGACGTGCGCCTCTCCCGCGACCGGGGCCGAAGCTGGAGCCCGCCGATCCCCGTTCCGCTCGATGGCCTCCATTCGATCTCCGGCATGAACTCGCACCTCGTCCGCCCGGACGGCACCGCGATGATCTGGCTGATGGAAGTCGACAAGGAAGGCTGGAACCGCCACCCTTGCATCTTCGCCCTGCCGCCTCGGGGGACGGATTTCCACTTCCTTACCTTCATCACCAAGAAGCACGATCCCTATGGCGCGGCGGACGGCGATTACACCACGACCTTCCGCTTCGGCGGGCACCGCTGGTTCTATCCGCGCGGCTATCTGCTGCCCAGCGGACGCATGCTGTGCGCCCTGCGCTGCCAGCGCGACCCGACCGGCGTGATGTGGACCGAGCTTTACAAGAGCGACGATGGCGGGCGGAGCTGGGGCTTCCTCTCCCGCGTCAACGATTTCGGCGCGCCCGGCAGCTTGGTGCGCCTGCCGGACGGCCGGCTGGTGATGGTCTATGGCTACCGCCTGATGCCCTCTGGCATCCGCGCGCGGGTGAGCGAGGACGAAGGCAAGAGTTGGGGCGGCGAATTGATCGTGCGCGACGACGGCGGGAGCTGGGATCTCGGCTACCCCAACGCCTGGGCCACGAAGGACGGCAAGGTAGGCGTGATCTATTACTTCAACAGCAAGGATGATCCGGTGCAGGTCAATGGCGGCAAGCGCCACATCCAGCGGAGCATCTTCTCGGTCGATTGAGACGCCGAGGCAAAGGGAGAGGGAGCGACGATGGCTGATCGAAACAAGCCCGGTTCGGGTAATTCGGGCATCTCCCGCAGATCGGCGCTGGCCGGCGGAGCGATGGCAGGCCTGCTGCTGGGCGCAGGCGCGGCAAAGGGTCAATCCACGCAGATCCTGACCAAGACCGGCTGGCCTCCGCAGCGCGCCACCGGGGCCGAACATTCGGTCGTCTATCGCAACGAGCGCGAATTCAGCGCCTGGCCCTATTACTGCGGCCTCTGGAAAACCGCCGATGGCAGCATTGTCGCCGGCTTCAAGCGCGTCCCCAGCAGCTATGGCGAATATGCCGATGTCGATCACACCAACCTGACGCGCAACCAGGGCGAGATCGTCGTCATCCGCTCGCGCGACAACGGCCAAACGTGGGATCAGGATTCGATCGTCAGCATCATGGATATGAGCATCCGTTCGGAAGCCGATCTGCCCGGCGGCAAGGCTGCGGACTGGTCGGGCCTCCCGCCGCTCGACTTCCGCAACCGCGACACGCTGGTGATGGGCGGCGGCATCCCCGCGCTGTTCTCCCCCACCGCACGCGCCTGGATGCGCGCCTCGACGGATGGGGGCAGGACATGGCGCGCGCATACGCTGCTGCCCAATTGGGACTTTCCGGCCCTCTCCATGCCGGGCAGTTCGATGTATTCGCTGCGGGAAGATGGCGTGATGCTGTTCGGCATGCATACGTGGGCGCCCGATACGCAGGGGCCGCGGCCGATCGTCTATGCCAGCCCCGACGGCGTGCAGTTCCTCTATCTCGGCTCGATCATCGATGGCGAGCCGAAATCACCCTATTATCCCGGCGGCAGCCCCTTCGCGGCGGCTCCACATTTCTACCCCCGGCCGATCGTGCTGAAGGACGGGCGGGTGCTGAGCGCGCTGCGTTACCAGCGCGACGCGCGCTATGTGATCTGGACTGAGATCCACGAAAGCCTCGATGGCGGGCGAACCTGGCACTGGAAATCCCGCCTCAACGATTGGGGGGCGCCTGCCGACCTCGTGCCGATGGCGGATGGGCGCGTGGTCGCCGTCTATGGCTATCGCAACCCGCCCAATCCCGGCATCCGCTACCGCGTAAGCGAGGATGGCGGCACCACATGGGGCACCGAGTTCATCCTGCGCGACGACGGCGGAAGCTGGGATCTGGGCTATCCGCGCGTGATCGAGATCGAGCCGGGCAAGCTGCTGGCGACCTATTACATCAACCTGAAGAACGACCGCATCGACGTGAATGGCGGCGTCCGACATATCGCCTGCACCACCTTCCGGCCCTGAAGCTTCCTGCGGCATAAGGGAGAACACGCATAAGGGGCAGTCCGGGTTGAGCGCGGCACCAAGCAGTGCCTAGCTTCGACTGACGGCAATCGGCTCGCGCCCCGCGAGCGATCCGCTTCGGGGGGACTACGCCATGGGCACCGACCGCGCGCTCGGCTTCATGAACGAGATGCTGTGGCAGGCGCTGATGATCGCCGGGCCGGTGCTGATCGCGACGCTGGTCGTGGGCCTGCTGATCTCGGTGTTGCAGGTGGCGACGCAGATCCAGGAGATCACGCTCAGCTATGTGCCCAAGACGCTGGCGGCGGTCTTCACCCTGATCGCACTTGGCCCCTGGATGGTCGCGCGGCTGACCGATTTCGCGCGCTCGCTTTACCTCCTGATCCCCACTCTCGCGCAATAGAGACGGCGGGTGGAAGACCTGACCTTGCAGCTTTGGGCAGTCCTGCTGGTGAGCCTGCGCATAGCGCCGACCCTGGCCTTCGCGCCGCCGTTCACTCTGTTGCGAATCCCGGTGCCGGTGCGCGTGATCCTGGCGCTGGCGCTCTCCATGGCGCTGGTCGCCGGGCATCCCGACGCCGCTCTCTCGGCCTTGCGGGCAGGGCAGTGGCCGGTCTCGCTTGCCGCGGGCGAGTTGTTCATCGGCATCGCCGTTGCGTTGTCGCTCCAATGTGCCTTTGCCGCGATCCTGTGGGCGGGGCGAGCGGTCGACATCCAGGCCGGCTTCGGCCTCGCGATGGTGGCCGATCCGACGACCGCGGCGCAGATGCCGCTTGCGGGAACGATCTTTGCCTATGCCGCGGCGCTGATCTTCTTCGCGATGGGCGGAGCTTACGATCTTCTTGCGCTGTGGGCGGCTTCGCTGAAAAGCCTGCCGCTGGGTGCGGCGCGGATCGCAGGGGACATGGCAGCCCTTGCCTCCTTCCTTTCCGCCTGCTTCGCCGCCGGGCTCGGCCTGTTCGGCGTGACTTTCCTGGTACTGTTCCTGCTCGATGTCGCCATCGCTTTCATGTCGCGGACCCTGCCGCAGATGAACATGCTGCTGATCGGCTTCCAGGTGAAGTCGATCGCGATGCTGGCGACGCTGCCGATCTCGCTCGCGCTCTCCACCGGCATCGCCTTGCACATGCTGCGTTCGGCCATGGAAAGCGCGCCGCGCCTGCTCGGCGCCGCGGGTTGAGGCATGGAGGAGCAGGAACAGGACCGCAGCGAGGAAGCGACGCCGTTCAAGCTGCGCCGCGCGCGAGAGAAAGGGCAGGTCGCGCGCGGCTCCGATCTCGGCTTCGTCGGCAGCCTGGTTGCGCTCGCGGCCATGACGCTGGTCTTCGGACCGGCCTTCGCAGCGCGCCTTGCGGAGCTGATGCGCATCTCCTTCAGCACGGGCATCGCGCGTGCCGACGCTCCCCATGCGGTGCTGGCGACGGTGAGCGCGGTATATTGGTCCGCTTTCGAGCCAATCTTGATCCTGGGGCTCTCGCTGGTCGTCCTGCTGGTGTTCCTGGAGCTGCTGCAATTGCGCGGCTTCATCTTCACCGCCGCGCCGCTCAAGCCCGACTTCACCCGGCTCAACCCGGCCGCAGGGCTGAAGCGGCTGTTCTCCGTCCGCATGCTCAAGGAGACGCTGAAGAACGTGGTCAAGCTCGCCGTCTATACCGGCCTCGCATGGCTCACGATCTCGGGCGCAGTGGCGATGTTCGGAGACACGCTGGCCGATGCCGGGGCGCTGGCGCGGGCGATGGAAAGCGGGGCGAAGCGCCTGCTCCTGGCCTTCATCTGCGCGGCCTTCGCCTTCATGGTGCTGGATCAGCTCATCGTCCGCGGCGAGTTCCGCAAGCAGATGCGCATGAGCCGGCGCGAGCTGACGCGCGAGATGCGGGAGCGAGAGGGTGAGCCGCGCCTCAAGCAGAAGCGCAAGCAACTCCACAGCGAGATGCGCAAGCAGGCCGAAGGGCTCGGCAAGCTGGGCGGGTCGGACCTTCTTATCACCAATCCGGACCATTTCGCCGTTGCTCTCTCTTATGACCCGGCAAAGATGGACGCGCCGACGGTGCGGGCCAGGGGGCGCAATCACTTCGCGCAGTTGTTGAAGCGCAAGGCTCGGCTGCTTGGGCTGCCGGTCGTCGCCGATCCGCCGCTGGCGCGCGCGCTTTACCGGGAATGCCGGGCCGATGCGCCGATCGGACCGCAGCATTTCCACGCCGTGGCGCGGCATTATGTGGCGTTGCGGCAGCAGGCGGAGACGCGGGCTGGCGGGGCCGAGGCGGATGGAGATGAGGCGGACGGAGGCGGGCCGCGCGAACGAGGCGACTTTGTGAGGGGCAAGGGGGAAGAAGCGTTTGAGTGAGATGTTTGCCCGCAACAAGGACCTGGTGCTGGTCCTGGGCACGATCCTGATCCTGCTGATCCTGTTCTCGCCGATCCCGCCCGCGCTGCTGGACCTGGCGATCATCATCAATTTCGGCTTCGGCCTGACGATCATGCTTCTGACCTTCTATGTCAGGAAGCCGGTCGAGTTCTCGACCTTCCCGTCGCTGCTGCTCGTCGCGACACTCTACCGCCTTGCGCTCAACGTTGCGGCGACGCGGCTGATCCTCACCGGCGCGGATGCGGGGGAAGTGATCGAGGCGATCGGCAGCCATGCGGTGCAGGGCAACTTCGTGATCGGGCTGGTGGTCTTCTTCATACTGATCGTGGTGCAGTACGTCGTCGTCACCGCGGGGGCGCAGCGCGTTTCCGAAGTCGCCGCGCGCTTCATGCTGGATTCCATGCCTGGCCAGCAGATGAGCATCGACGCCGATCTCAACCTGGGTCTGATCGACCAGAAGCAGGCGATCGAGCGGCGCGAGGGGCTGGAGAAGGAAGCCTCCTTCTATGGCGCGATGGACGGGGCGAGCAAGTTCGTGAAGGGCGATGCGATCGCGGGGATCATCATCCTGCTGATCGACATCATTGCCGGCCTGATCGTCGGCGTGGCGCAGATGGGCATGGGCTGGGGCGAGGCGCTGGAGCGCTTCACCCTGCTCACCATCGGGGACGGGATCGCGACCCAATTGCCGGCGCTGATCATATCCATCGCAACCGGCATCATCGTCACCCGCTCTTCTGCGGATCGGGAGCTGAGCACCGAGATGTTCCGGCAGCTCGCTTCGGAGCCGCGCATTCCGCTGATCGTGCTGGGCGTTCTGGCCGCGCTGATGCTGCTGCCCGGCATGCCCAAATGGCCGATCGTGCTGGTGGCGGCGGTGGCGCTGGCGGGCTGGTTGCGGATCCGCCGGCTCCGGCGCGAAGAGACGGGCAGCGCCGAGCTGGAAATGGAGGAGGAGAGCGCGGCCGCCGCCTCCGCGCCACCTGCGATGCTGGAGATCGCGCTAGGCGGTCAGCTCGCCGAGGCATGGTCGGGGCGACGGGCCGCGCTGCTGGAGCGCATATCGACCAGCCGCGCGGCGCATGAGCGGACCTTCGGCATCGCCTTTCCGGCGGTTCGCTTCGTGGAGGCGGAGGAGATCGGCAGCCTGGAGTACCGCGTCAGCATCCATGGCACGCCTTACGGCGCCGGCCAGCTTCACCCCGACCGGGTAATGGCGGTGGCGCAGCGCGGCGATGCGCCGCGGCTGACGGGGCTTGCCGGGCGCGATCCGGCCTTCGGGCTGGATGCGGTGTGGATCGAGGCGGCGCAGGCGGAGGAAGCGGCGGAGGCCGGCCACAATGTGGTCGATCCCGAGACCGTGATGATCACTCACTTCAACGAGGTCGTCCGCGCCGAGGTCGCCACGCTCCTGACCCGAGCAGTGACATCCGAGCTGCTCGACCAGCTCCGCGAGCGCCAGCCCGGCCTCGTCGAGGAGCTCATCCCCAATGTGATGAGCGTGTCGGACGTGCAGCGTATCCTTCAGAACCTCCTGCGGGAGCGGGTCTCGATCGCCAATCTCGACCTGATCATGGAGACGCTGGTGGATGCCGGACGCACGCAGCGCGACCCGGCCGAGCTGACCGAGACGGTCCGCCAGGCGCTGAGCACCGCGATCTGCAACGGGCTGCGTGGGCCGAACCATCATCTCTCGGTCCTCAGCCTCGATCCGCGGCTGGAGAACCAGATCCTCTCCGGCGCGGGATCGGCAGAGGCGGCCGCGCTTGGCATGGAGCCGCGCCTTGCCGAGCAGCTATTGCGCAAGCTCGCTCCGCTGGCGGAAGCGATGCTGCGTCAGGGCAAGGCGCCGGTGCTGCTCTGCGCGGGGCCGATCCGGCGCGTGCTGGTCAAGCTGACGCAGCGCTCTATCCCGCAGCTTTCGATCCTTTCGGTGGATGAGGTGCCCATGCGGCTCTCGCTCCAATCCTTCGATGTGGTTAGGGTGGAGGGATGACGCAGGCAGCGGACCGCGATCAGGCTCAGCTACAGGCGCGCGAGAGGCTTGGGCGGCTGCTCTCCTATCTCGAGCAGGACCCGGGCAATGCCGCGCTGCTGCGCGATACCGCCGAGGCCGCGCTGGACGCGAATGATCCTGCGGAGGCCGCCCGGCTCTATTCGCGCCTCAAGGATGCGGGTGAGCTGAGCGATGCCGACAGCAACCTCTGGGCCATTGCGGCGATGCGCAGCGGCCAGCCGGCGCTCGCGGCGGAGACCTTCGCCGGGCTGCTTGCGGGGCGGCCCGACGATCCGGCGCTGAGGTTCAACCTCGCCTGGGCGCAGGCGCTCTGCGGAGATGATGAAGCAGCGCGCGCCACGCTGGATGCCGGGACGGCGGCAGAGGCCCTGCCGCAGGCGGCGCTGCTCGACGTGCAACTGCTCCACCGGGCGGGCGAGTTCGAGGTCGCGGCCGAGCGCGCCAAGGCGCATCTGCAGCGCCACGGCGACTATCCGCCGCTGCTCGCTGCCGTTTCCACCCTGGCGATGGATGTGGAGGATGTGAGGCTGGCGCGCGCCTGCGCGGAGCGGGCGGGCGAGCACCCCGAAGCTCTCGGCACGCTGGCGATGCTGGCGCTGGGCGAGCAGCAGCCGGAGCGGGCGAAGGCGATGTTCGAACGCTCCCTTGCGCTGGACGACCGCGCGCCGCGCGTCTGGATCGGGCTCGGCCTTGCCGAGCTTGCGCAGGGGGAGATCGCAGCCGCGGCCGGGCATCTCGACCATGGAGCGGAGCTCTTCGGCGACCATCTGGGGAGCTGGATCGCCGCGGGCTGGGCGCATCTGCTCGCGGGGGACCGCGCAGCAGCGCGCATCCGCTTCGAGCGGGCCGTGGCGCTCGACGGCAGCTTCGCCGAAGCACAGGGTTCGCTAGCCGTGATCGAGCTGCTGGAGGGGGAGCGCGATGCGGCGGAGCGGCGGATCGAGGTCGCCGCACGGCTTGGCCGGCAGTCCTTCGCGCTCGCCTTCGCCCGGATGCTGCTCAGCAGCGCGGCGGGCGACACCCAAGCGGCGCAGAGAATCGCCGAGGCGGCACTGCGCCAGCCGGTTGGCCCCGACGGCCAGACCATCGCGCAGATCCTCGCCCGGATGGCGCGCTAGGGCACGCCAGCTCCTCCTGCTTTGTGCTCCTCACGCTGCTGTGTGCGCCGCCCGTCCGGTCACGCCTCTGTAGGGCCTAGCCTTACTGCGATTACAGGTTCGTTTTCGCTGTCATTCCCCAATAACTAATATATTTCAGGGATTACGGGCAATCGGCCGATGCGCGCGAAAAAAATGTTATTACACATATGAGAAGATTACAAAGAAGGCAGCCCGCTACTGGATCTCTCCATATAACCGTTATGGTTATCAGCGTCAAGCTGTTCGGAGCGGCCGAGTGGTGTCCCCCCGGTGTGCGGTCGCCGGGGCAGATTCCCTGTCGGGCTGATCGGGAGGGCCCATGGTTCGGCCAACGCCGTCTTGACCATGGGTCCAGGCATTGGCTTCTAAGAACCGGCCGCTGGTGGTGACGAAATGACGCCTCGCGAAACATCCCCGAGACCCTCTCCGGTGCAACTGGTGCCCCACGATCCGGCCTGGGCGGAACGTGCGATGCGCGAAGGCGCGCGCATGATGGATCGCGTCAGGTCCATCCTCGAAGTGCATCACATAGGCTCGACCGCCATTCCAGCGATCGCGGCCAAACCGATCATCGATCTGATGCCAGTCGTTGCCAGCCTGGCCGAGCTCGATCTGGAATGGGGTTCCTTCGAGGCGCTCGGATATGGCTGGCACGGCGCTTATGGCATCGAAGGGCGGCGCTTTTGCACGCTGTCCGATGCGGAAACCGGCGAGCGGCTCTTCAACGTGCACTGCTTCGCGGCCGGCGATCCGGGTATCCGCCGGCACCTCGCATTTCGCGACTCCCTGCGCGCCGATCCCGGACTCGCCGCCGAATATGAGCAGGAGAAGGCGCGTTGCGCCGCCCGCCATCCGGAAAACAGCCATGCCTATTCCGATTGCAAGAACGATTGGATCAAACGGATCGAGGCGAAAGCATTGAAAGCCAACGGATAGTAGAGCGCTTGTTCCGTTCAATCGCGGTGTAGTTCGCGTCGGGTGATGCAAAGGCTTTACTTTTCGTTTTATTGCATCGCTTCGATTTGCAATACTCAATCATTCGGCTTCCTGTCCGACTCACCGCCGGCTTCAGGGCGTGCCGCGGAATTGAAGAAGGGGAGTTCCATGAGGTTACCGAAGGGAATTTCGGCGCTGGGCGTGTTTGCGGCAGCCGGGTTGAGCGTAGCCTGTGCGCCGGCGCATGCGGCGCCCGCCAGCGATCTGAAAGACTGGGATGCGGGGATGTTCGGCCGCTACGGCCCCGGCGGCGATTGCGGCAGCGGGCCGGTGATCCAGATCGACGAGACGGGCCTGACTTACGAGGTTGCGGGTGAGACCATCCATCCGGCTACATTCGAGATCGCCCATACCTTCTGGGGCAATTTCTACGAAGGTATCCAGACCGTCTTCATGCCCTTCGTTCGCGGTGCCAATGACTATGGCAATTCGATCATGATCGTGAATGCGGACGAGGTGGAGGGGAAGGTCACCTTCGAAAGCAACGGGCCCGTCTCCGCAGCGGAGCAGGCGCTTGCCGACGCTTCGCCTTATATGCGGTGCGGCGCGGCTCCGGTGCCGGCGTCCGCTTCGGCGGCCGCAGCCAGCGCACCCGCGCCCGTGGCTGGGATCCCGCTCGACTGGGCGGCGCTGCCCCGAGTGGAGGACAGTTTCGAACAGCCGTTCGACATGTTCGAACGAGGAGAGATCGCGCAGGCACTGCGTGCGCTGATCGGCGACAGAATGACGGTACTGGAGCGGAATCTTTCGGTTCGCGGCCCGATTGGGCGAGAGGGTTCGATCTACCATATATCGGGCAATGCCCAGCATATGGGCGGCGAAGAGCAGGCCTATGTGTTGATGGATGCGGCGCGCAAGCGGGTGCAGGTGGGCCTGTGGGAGAAAGGCAAGCTCACCGTCTATGCGCCGCCGCAGGGGCGGCTGTTCATGCCCGCGGAGATTGAGCAGATGCTGCTCCGGAGCCCGCCGGAAGATGCCGTCGCGCTGCCGGGCACACCGTGGGAAGTGATCTACACCTCCGACCGGTTGCCGCTCGCCACCGTGGATGCCGCCGGATCTCCCGATATCCGCTCCTTCAGCCTGTTCTGCGATCAGGGCCGGCCGAAGCTCGCCATGCTGCTCAACAAGCCGCGCGGCGGAAACGCGCTCACCTCGACCTGGGTGTTCAACGGGCGCCTGGTCGACGTGGCGATGGGGCGTGGCAATGGAGAGGGGACTTTCTGGCTCGGCTGGCTGGACGGCTCGCCGTTGCCGCAGATGCTGGTCGGCCAATCGGGAGAGGCGTTCCTGCGGATCGACGGCGGATTGCAGGGGCAGGCGTCGCTCAGCGGTTCAAGTGCGGTGGTGCGCGGCGTGCTGAGCCAGTGCCTGCGGCTGTGACTTAGCCGCCGCCAACCTTCTTCACCGCCTCGGCCATGGTGCTGCTCGCCTGCGGGTCGGAGGCGATGATACGGTGGACGTCCTCCACCAGCTTCTGGAACTTGTGGTCGCTCGCCGCCGCTTCGCCGAATTCGTCAACCAGCAGGGCGCCGATCAGCGAGCGGGCGAGGTCCTCCTCGCTTAGATCGCCTGCGCGGGCCATGGCCTCAATGCGCTTCGCGGCGGAACGACGCTGCTGCGGGCCGGTCCTCGAGCTTCGTCCGCCGCGCCGCGACCGATCCGTTTTCGCCATGCCTTGAAGCTGCTGCCGCAGGAGCATCAGCACCTGATCGACATGATTGATGCGCGTCACGCTATACGCCTCAATTCTTGCCCGGCGTGCGGGAGAACTGGCCGAGCAGGATGGAGGTCGCCGAAAGATCGGAGCCGCCCTCTTCTTCGTGTCTGGAACTTGCCCGTCCAGACTCCTCGCGGCCATCCTTCTCGCTCCCGCCTTGCGCTTCACCGCCAGCCCGCAGCGCCTCGCATTGGCCGATCAGCAGCCGAATATTGTTGTTGAGTGGCTCGTTCTCGCGATTGAGGGCGATGCCCGAGCGCAGGCAGGCGATGGCTTCACCGAACTCATCGCGGATCAGATGAGTCAGCCCCTCCACGAAGCGGCGCAGATAGGCCCCTTCAGGCAGGCGCAGTAGCGGCCCCCAGGTGGAAAGCGCCTCGTCCACTTCGCCCGAGGTCAGCTCGAAGAAGCCGAGCTGGTACCGCGCCAGGTGAAAATCGGGGGCAAGCTCCACCGCGCGCGCCAGCGATCCATGCGCCTCGAGCGGCCGGCCGCCGCCTGCCAGAAGCGAGCCGCGCATGAAGTGCAGCCGCGGATCTTCTGGAAAGCGCGCGATCAGTGCATCAACCGGCGCCGTGTCGCCGCCGCTGCTGGCCTGCTCCGCCGCCTCTATCAGCGCGGCCATTTCCGCGTCGCTGCACAATACCATTCGTACCTCTCCAGTCAGATCTGCCGGGCGAGCAGGCTGCGCAGCCGTTGTAAGGCTGCCCGGTGGATTTGGGAAACGCGCCCCTTGCTCACGCCGAGCAGCTCCGCCACCTGCTGAAAGCTGATGCCGTTGCGGTAATGCTGGCGCATCACGAAGGCCTCGCGCTGGGGCAGGCCGTCAATCGCCGCGTGGACGCGCTGCACCAGCTGGTTCCAGGCGAGGCTGTCATAGGCCGAAGGGGACGGGTCCGGCACCGCCTCGATGTCGCCAGGCGGGTCGGCCTCTATCAGCAGGCCGAGCGCGATGGCGGAGGAGAGGCTGGAGAGTGCGGCGATCGGATCCTCCGCGGATTGCTGAGCGCCCTGTTGCAGCGATCGCAGCCTCTCCCGCTCGACGCGAAGGCGATAGGAATATTGCGCGGATGCCTCGCTGGTCTGTGCCAGGGCGTTGCCGATATGGCCGTTGATGCGGATCCGCGCATAGGCCTGGAATGGGACGCCGCGCGCCGTATCGAACCGCTCGATAGCGTGGAGGAGCGCTTCATAGGCGAGCTGCGTAAGGTCGGCGCGGTCGAAATTGCCCGCCGGCCGCCGCGCAAATTGGCCTGCGGCGAGCTTCTCCGCGAAGCGCTGATAATGCGCGAACAGCGCCCGGCGGGTGGCGGTACCGGCCTCCTGCCCATGCCGCCGCCACAGGGCGGCCTCGATCCGCTCCGGCCGGAACAGGATTTCGGCGCCGCGCGGTGGGCGGCCGGCCCATGCGCGGATCATGCGAAGCTGCCAAGGAGCCCTTCCATCACCAGGCTCCACCCGTCGATCAGCACGAACATCAGCACCTTGATCGGCAGCGAGATAGTGGTGGGCGGCACCATCATCATGCCGAGCGAAAGGAGGATGCTCGCCACCACGAGATCAATCAGCAGGAAGGGCAGGAGGATGACGAAGCCGATGGTGAAGGCGACGCGCAGCTCGTTGAGCATGAAGGCCGGCGTGAGCTTGAACAGCTCGACCTCTGCGGGCGTTTCCGGCAGGGGCGTGTTCGATATGCGGTAGACCATCTCCAGGTCGCTGGGCCGGGTGTGGGCGAGCATGAAATCGCGCAGCGGCGCCGCGCCGCTTTCCATCGCCTCGCCGATCTCGGCCTCGCCGCCGAGAAAGGGCTGGAGCGCGCCCTCGTTGAGCTGGGTCAGGGTCGGCGCCATGACGAAGGCGGTCATGAAGATCGCCAGGCTGGTCAGCACCGCGTTGGGCGGCGTCTGCGGCATGCCGAAGGCGTGGCGGACCATCGCCAGCACCACCACGATGCGGATGAAGCTGGTCGTGCTGATCAGGATCGCGGGAATGACTGCCAGCAGCGCAAGGACGATCGCGATCCGCACCGCTTCTGTCGTGCCGGCGGCGGGCGCGATGGTGAAGGGGGCGGTGGAGTGGGCGGCGAGGGCAGGCGCGGCCGCCAGCGCGGCGATGGCGGCGATGCAGAGGCGCGGCAGGAATGCGGACCGGCGCCTCATGACGCGGCCCCGACCGGCGCGGTTGACGGCCCATGCCGGTCGATCAGCGTGGCGCCGCCTGCGGTGAGCGCGAGCAGATAGGTGCGGCCGTCCGCTTCGACCAAGCAGAGGTCGCCATGCTGACTGGCCCGCCGGGTTTCGACGATCCGGATCCGGCGGTGCAGCGCGCCTTTCGCTCCCGGCGAGAGATGGGAGAGGATGTGCGAAATGCTACGCTTGCGCCCGCCTCTCGCGGCGTGCCTGCGCAGCAGCCAGGCCGCTGCCCCCGCCAGCAGCAGGCCGAGAAGGATCGCGATGCCCAGACGCAGCCAGGGAATGTCCGGCGCGGAGCCGGTCGCCAGCGCGGGCGCGGCAAGTGCCGGGCCGGGCCAGCCGGTCGCGAGAAGGAGAAAGGCGGGCCGCATCGCCGCGCGCTCAGGCGCCTATCTCGGTCACGCGGACGGCGAATTTGTCGTCCACGCTGACGATCTCGCCCCGCGCGATCACGCGCCCGTTCACGCGAATGTCCGCCGCTTCGCTCAGCTTCCGGTCGACCGGGAGGAGGTCGCCGCTTTGGAGGGCGGTCAGCTCCGAGACGGTCAGCCGCGCATCGCCGAGCAGCACTTCGACCTCTACCTCGACATGGTCGATCAGGCGCGGGGGAAGGGGGGCAGGCGGTGCCTCTGCGCTGCCCGTATCCACCGGATCCTCCGGCGCCGGGTCGTCTATCATCGGAGCATTTACCATTGGCTGGCGGGCCTTTCGATCTGGATGAGAAAGCCGTCGTCCCGGGGGACCAGAGACAGGGCCGCTTCGCCCCGGCGCTGGCCGTTCAGGCAGGCGGCGGCCGGCGCGGAAAGCGGCGTATCGAGAGTGAGCACGTCGCCCACCGCGAGCGCTTCGAATTCGGCAAGCGGGAAGCGACTGGTGCCGATCATCGCCGCGAGCCGAAGCTGTGTGGATTCGAGCACGCGGTGCGGCGGGTGGGGGCGGCTGCGCTCTCGCGGCTTGCCTGCGGCCGCGCGCGCGATCCCCGCCAGCACGCCGGGCGCAGCTTCGATCCGCAGCAGCGGAGCGTCACCGGGGCCGAACTCGATCAGGTAGCTTCCTCCTCCTTCCGCAAGCGGCGTCTGCCAATCCGGAAGAGCGGGCAGCGCGGTTTTCAGCCGGAGGGCAAGGTCGCCCAGCGCAGCCTGCACAAGGTGATCGATAACGCAGCGATCCTGCCCGGTGCGCACATCCCTTTCCTCGACCGCGCGCCCCAGCAGGGCAGAAGCCAAGGCGAGCCGTCTCTTTTTGCGGAGCTGCACGGCGAACCCAGCGGAACTGGATGTCGAGTCAAATTCCCCTCGCAAGCGACTGTTGGGAGGAGATTTTCTCCACCGCGTGGAATGCGGCGTGAGAGGCTCGGCGCTCCAATGATCCGACCATTCGCGGAGGCACGCGATCACCGGCTCGGCCGTTCGTGCGCCCGCCAGCGCGCTCTCCGGCAGCCAGGCGGCAATACCGGGCATCACCCTTGGCCCCTGATGCCGAAGAGCTGCTGGATCATGTCGTTGGAGATGCTGATGATCTGCGACGATGCCTGGAAGCCGCGCTGGATCAGGATCAGGTCACCGAACTGTGCGCCGAGATCGACATTCGAAGTTTCGAGCTTTCCGCCCAGGATCGTACCAACCCGCGTGTCGCGCGCGGCGAGATATTGTACCTGGCCGTAGCCATCCTGCACGAAGAGGCCGCCGCTGCGCTGCTCCAGCTTCTGCGGATCGCGGAAGTCGGCCAGCGCGATCGCGCCGAGATTGGCGGTCTGCTCGTTGGAATAGGTCGCTTCCAGCTCCCCCGCATCGTTGACCTTCAAGGTGATGATCGTGCCTGTCCCATGGCCGTCGATCTCCGCCGCGCGCAGCGACGAAACGGTACCGGAGGAGAAGGAGGTCACAGCGGAGAAGTCGAACTCCACCGAAAGCCCGGCATCGGTATCCTCGAAGGTGATGGTGCGGGTGGCCGGGTCGACGATGCTGCCGAGAAAGCGGAGCGTCTGCGTCCCTATTTCATTGCCCGCCTCATTGGTGACGGTGACGGTCCATTCCCCCGGAACGGTTTCGTCGCGGGTGAAGGCGATCGTCCAGAGCTGCTCTTGCCCCTGGGGTCCGAAGACAGGCCGGTCCGCGAGCGTGTGCGTGGTCGCGGTGGAGGAGAGATTGTCGGAAAATTCGATCCTGGTCGTGGCGGTGGGTGGGCTGGTGCGCGCCTGGTCGATATTCACGCTCACCGGGCGCCCCGCCTCATCGAGCACCGCCAGCCGGTAATCCGTGCCCGCGCGGACGAGGAAGCCATCTTCGTCTACGCCGAAGCTGCCGGTGCGGGTGTAATAGCTCTGCTCCCCATCCAGCAGGACGAAGAAGCCGCCACCGTCGATTGCCAGATCGAGATCGCGCCCGGTGTCGCGCAGCTCGCCCTGTTCGAAGCTGATCGTGGTGTCGTTCAGATAGACGCCGTGGCCCGTCTGCGTGCGGCTCGCGCCGAGTTCCAGCCCGCCGGTACTGCCTGCGCCGTAGATGTCGGAGAAGGTCACCTCCGATGCCTTGAAGCCGGTGGTATTGAGATTGCTGACGTTGTTGCTGACTGCCTTGAGGCCTTGCGAGTAGGCGGTGAGGCCGCTGAGGCCGATATAGATTGAACCGAACATATCAATTCGCCTCCTTGATCTGCGCCACGGCGCTCAGGCTGATATTGCTGATGGATTGGCCGCTATCGGTCAGGATGGTGAGGGAGGGCCCGTCCGCTCCGAATGCGATCGCGGTCACCTTGCCGCTGAGCGTGGTCTGGCCGGCGGGAACGTCCACCACCTTGCCGAGAAGGCCGGCCGCCTGCGAGGTGGATTGCGCGGCGACCAGCGTCTGGAGGCTGCTCGCCATGTCCTGCGTCTGCTGGATCTGCGAGAATTGCGCGAGCTGCGAGACGAACTCGAAATTCTCCATCGGCTTGAGCGGATCCTGATAGGTGAGCTGCGTCAGCACGATCTTGAGCAGATCCTCGAAGCCGAGCCCGAAGGCATCCACTGCCGTCTGCGCATCGGGCGCGGCGACGGATCCGGTATTCAGGCCGCCCAGCCCATCGATCGGTGCGCTCGCCATGGTCAAATTCCTCCCGATATTTCCTGGACGATCAGCCGGTGCCGCCGGTGGCCGAAGCTTTCGAGCATGGCGGTGACGCGTGCCTGCAGCTCCGCACGCTCCGCCTCGGGCAGGGCGGGGAGCCGCAAGACAAGCAGCGCGCCATCTTCCTGGCTCAGCAGGCGGACCAGGAAGGATGCGTTTGCGCCGCGCGGGGGAGTGAAGGTGGCTCCGCTGGAGACGCGGGCCGGGGCCGACGCGGGAAGGGCGCGCGATGGAACGGCAGCGCTTGCCGCGGCGGGTGAGGGCGCCATGCCGGCGGGGAAGAAGCTGGCGGTGCTGCCGGGTTGCAGCCGGATGCCCGCGAAGCTTTTTTGTGGAACGCCGCTGATCTCGCCCACTGCGCTGCTCTCGAAACCACCAGAGGCATTGACGGAGGAATATTCGGCCGTGCGGCCATGTGGAGGCAGGAGATGAGCGGCAGGCGGAGGTGAAGCTGCCGGCAAGGGTGCCGCGCCTTGCGCAGGGTGTTCTCCACTGCCGCTGACGGGCCTCTGTCCCAGTTCCATAGCCCGGGGCGAGAGCAGACGCGCCTGCTCGAATGCTTGTGCCCTGTCGCCTCTCGCCGAGGCGCGGCTGATGTCTTCACCGCCAGCGGAGGTGCCGGTGCCCGACCCGAGCAACCCCGCCAGCATGGCGCCGAAGCCGCCGGGAGCGCTTCCCATCGAACCCTGCGGTTGCTGCGGAAGCGCATCCGCGTTGCGCATGATCGGCCTTGCCACTGTGGATTGGATCGTCACCGGCTGCCTCCCACCGGGGGCCGCGGCAGCGACACCGCTTCGCTCGCTGCCTTCTCGTCGCGAGCGTTGGCGACCTTGCGTGCCAGCTTGCGGCAGCGACCGGCTGCAAGATCGCTCAGCCGGCGCTCACGGTGCCAGCTATCCCGCTGCGCGGCTTCCCGCCTGGAAAGGCTCTCGGAGTCTTGAGCTGCGGCCTCGTGCAGGTCGTCCAGGTGGCCGAGCGCAGCGCGTCCGATCCGCCATGCGTCGAAATCGAGAGCGCGCGCTTCCATCAGCGCCTCGAGCCGTTCTGCTTCCTGCGTGGCGGCATCGCGGCATTGGCTCAGGTGCGTTTCGGCCCGGCGGGCCTCCGCGATTGCCGCAGCGCATTCCGCCTCGCTGGCCATCGCCCTAAGGGATTGAAGCTCCGCCACTCGCGTGAACTGAAGATGCTTGCGGCGATGCTTATCCATGCCCGCCTCCAAGGAGGATATCGGCAAGCTTTCGGCTGGTGCCGGCCCATTCCTCGCGCTCGCTCGCCTGCTGGCGCAGGAACGCGGAGAGTGCCGGTTGCAGGGCTATGGCGCGGTCGATTTCAGGATTGCTTCCTGCGCGATAGAGGCCGCTTTCGATCATCGGCCGCGCCTCCTCGAAAGTCGCGATGCTCGCATGAGCCTGCCGCATCCGCTCGAGGTCGTCGGAATCGAGCAGATCGCCCGCAAGGCGGCTGACGCTGCGCGGCAGATCGATCGCCGGAAAATGCTGGCGCTCTGCAAGCGAGCGGGAAAGGACGATATGGCCATCGAGTACCGACTTCATGAGCTCGACCACCGGATCGTCGACGTCGTCAGTCTCGCTCAGCACGGTCAGGATCGCGGTGATTGCGCCGCCGCCGCGTGCCGCGCCGCAGCGCTCGACAAAGCGGGGCAGGGCGGAAAAGACGTTCGGCGTCAGCCCCCTTGCCGCCGGTGGAAGCCCGGAAGCGGTGCCGATCTCGCGCAGCGCCTGAGCGGCGCGCGTGATGGAATCGACGATCAGCAGCACATGCTCGCCGCGTTCGCGCCAGAACTCGGCCAAAGCGATGGCCTGCTCGATCGCGCGTATCCGCAGGCTGGGGCTTTCATCCGCCGTGGCGGCGACCAGGGTGGACAGCTCGCCGCGCTCACCCGTGCTCAGCAACCGCCACAATTTCTCGACCTCGCGCCCGCGCTCGCCGACGAGGCACAGGACGGTCCGGTCGCAAGGGGCGTGGCGGGCAATCTGCTCGATCAGGCTGGTCTTGCCGACTCCGGCGGCGGCAAAGATGCCGAGGCGTTGGCCCTTCCCGATCGGAAGCAGGGCATCGATCGCTCTTATTCCGATGGGCAGATGCTCGCTTGGCGATAGGCGGTCGAGCGGCGGGAGCGGCCTGCCTGTTCTCGGTCGGCGGAACCCTGGCGAAATCGAGCCCTTGCCGTCGAGCGGGAGGCCGAGGCCATCCACGGCGCGGCCCGCGAACCGATCACCCACTGCGATATCGCCCGCCTGCGCGGCCCTGGAAACCGTGGCGCCGAGCGCAAGCTTGGGGAGGGTCGCGACAGGGACCAACCGGACCCTCGCGGCTTCCACCGCCACGACTTCGGCAAGTAGCGGGCGCCCGCCGCCACCGGCCTCGATCTCGCAATAGTCACCGACGCTGACATAGGGTCCGTCCGCTTCGAGATAGTCGCCGGTTATCCGTGTCAACGTGCCCAAAGCCCGGGTGAACTCGGCGCGCTCGAGCATTTCAAGGAGAGGATGCGGCTTCACGCGGCGGGTTCCCCTGCAGAGAGGCTGTCGAAGAACTCGCAAAGGCGGTGCCACTGGCCGGGGATACCGAGGTCGAGCGTTCCCAGCGCAAGCCGCGCGATGCACTCACCGCTTGCGAGAGTGTTGTCACACTCGATTGATACGCCCGGATAATTTTCTGACAGGGCGGCAAGCTGCTCGCAAGGAGCAGAGAAATCCTCGGGCGAGACGGCGACGGCGACCACAAGCTCCCGCTTCAATTGCGCAAGCCCATGTCCAAGCGCGTCGATAACCTGGCCCGCGCGATCCTCCGCTCGGCCGAACACGCGTGCGAGGGCGACGCGGGCAAGCTGCAATGCCAGTTGCTCGGAATCGGCCAACTGCTTGCGGACTGTTCCGCAGGCCTTCTCCAGCGCTTCCCGAAGCATCTCGTTGCGTTTCGCATCGTTGCTGGCGGCGGCCTGCAGTCCCTCCTGCACACCGCGCTCATAGGCGGCTTCCTCGCGCACATCGGCATTATCCTGCGTTTCCAGAAGCTTGTGGCGAAGTTCTGCGATCGTAGATTCAAATGCGCGTCGCTCCTCCTCGAAATGCGCTGCCGGCGCGCGAGCTTTGAGCGGTTTGTGAGAGCCCTCTGGGGCGCGTTCCGCAGCGTCCGGACGGAGCATTCCTGCCTTCGCCTGTGGCAATGCCGGGCCTGGGCCGGGAGCAGCCTCGCGAATGACTTGCGCTGGCACCTGCGAATGACCGGTAGCCAGCGGGATCACCTGGACCTGCGCGCCCGGATCTCCGGATTTGAGGAGGCGGCTCACAGCGCGTCCCGCACCCGCTGGAGCAGTGCGCGCGCCAACTCCTGCGCGCTTGCCGGTGCTGGTTGGGCGGCCGTCGATCCGCTCGCCAATTCATGTGCATCGGCCAGCGCAACAAGAAGCGCCGGTTTGAGCCGCTCGCCTTCCGCGCCTCCGACTTCGCAATCGGCGAGCAGCCGGGCCAGCCAGGTGCTGTATCCGCGATAGCGCCGGGCGTGAGTGATGGCGTGATCGGTTGCAGATGCGGCGATCAGACGCTGGAATTCCAGACGCCGTGCGGCAGGCAGGCGGCGCAGGATGGCCTTGCGATCGCCGGCGGCGAGCTCCTGCCACTCGTGCAGAAGCGCCTCGAGAGAGGCCTCGTCAGCGGGCATCGGGCGCTTCCTCCAGCACGGCAAGGCGATCATTGAGCATGTCCGCGAAGCTCTGGTGCTCGGCGCCGCTCAGCCGGCTGCGGCGGCGAAGCCGGATCAACGCAAGCACCACCAGCAGGGCGAGCGCCAGCCACAGCCAACGGTTGGCGAGCAGCCATCCCAGCTCCGTTTCGCGCGCGGGCGCCGACAGGCTTACGGGCGGCTCATTCGCTTCCGTGCCTGCCGGGCGGGTAAATGGCGGCGGCACCGCCGCGCCCATCGAATCGATCGCGCCGTTTTCGAAACGCAGCACATCGCCCCTGGCAGGGACAAGACCCGCCGCCTCGGTGATTGCGCTACGCAGCAGTTGCCGGTCTTCCGCGTTCAGCGCGGCTTCGGTGCGAAACGCGATGCGAAGCTGGAAATTGCGCGCCTCGGCCGAGTAATCGGCAGGTGCCGCTTGGTCCGATGACGGAGCCGCATCCGGCAGTTCCAGCGCCAGCACGCGCAGCTCGAACGGCAGGCCGGGTATCAGCCGCTCGGCGGCCGCGCGCAGGCGGGCGCGATAATATTCCTCCAGCGCCTGCTTCTCGCTCAGCGGGCCCGCTGCCCTGTCGCCGTCGGAGGATGGCGGTTCGCTCAGCAGCCGGCCGCGCTCGTCCAGCACCGCGACATGATATGCCGCAAGTTCGGGCACGGTAGAGGAGACAAGCTGCTGGATGCCGACGACCCGGTCCGCGTCGAGGGCGCGGCCCGTATCGGTCTGCACCGTCACCGCCGCTTTGGGCGTCTGACGGCTTGCACGGAAGAGGGCTCTTTCGGGGAGCGACAGGTGAACGCGGGCATATTCCACCCCGTCCATCGCCATGATCGTCCGAGCCAATTCGCCCTGGAGGGCGCGCTGGTAATTCACCTTCTGCGAGAACTCGGTGAGGCCCATGTCGTTTTCATTGAACAGCTCGAACCCGACCACGCCGCCCAGCGCGATTCCCGAGCCGGCGACGAGCACGCGCGCCCGGCCAGCTTCCCCCTCGGGCACCAGGACCCGGCGGCCGTTGTCTTCCAGCTGGTATTCTATGCCGGCGCGCTCCAGCTCAGCGACGATCTGCGCCGCATCCGCCTCTCGCACTTCGTCATAGAGAACGGTGAAGGTCGGCCGCAGAAACAGGACATAAGCAGCCACAAGAACGCTTGCGACTACTAAAAAAAGTCCTGCGAACGCAGTGAGCTGTCTGCGTTTCATCGCATGTCCCGGAGGTTTGGCAGTGCCTGCGTCACAGCTGCATCGCCATCAATTCGCGGTAGCTTTCCACCAGGCGCGATCGGACCTGCAACGCCAGTTCCATCGCCAGCCGAGCTTCCTCGAGCGCTATCGTCACCCGGTGCACCGGGACGTTGTCATCGATCGCGAATTGCCGAACCAGTTCGTCAGCGGCGGCGACCTTGCGATTCACTGAGTCCAGCCCGGCCGAAAGGACCGACTGAAAGCTGGCGGGCGCCGCGCCGGGAGCATCGAGACCGCCGGGCATGCCGAGCGGACCGAGGTGATTCAGAACCGTGCCGGCGGCGTCGGCAACCGGAGGCGTTACGGGCGGGATCGCGCTCATGACGGCCGCCCGATCTGGAGCGCGCTGCTGTAGATCTGCTGCGCCGCCGCCATCGCGACGAGATTGGCTTCGTAGGCGCGCGCGGCCCTCATCATCAGCGTCATCTCGCCGGCCTGGCTGACATTGGGATAGGTGACGAAGCCCCGCGCATCGGCATCGGGATGGCGGGGCTCATAGGCGCTGCGAAACGCTTCGGCCGCCGGTTCGATGCCGTAGACGCGCACCCCCCGTGGCTCGCTTGGCTGCGCGCCGGCCGGCGGAGCGCCCTCCCGGCCGAGCACTTGCCCGAAAGGCTCGGCGGGGCCGCTCACCAGCCGCAGCGGAACATAGGCTCCCCCTTCCGCCGTGCGTGTGGTGTTCATGTTGGCAAGGTTGCGCGCCGCGATCTCCAGCCGGCGCCACTCGACGTCGAGCGCGGAAAGGCTGATCTCCAGCGCGTTCATTGCTGGCCTCCGCTCACTGCGAGCCGCGCGATCTGCATCTGCCGGTTCAGCACATCGATCAGCGCGGCGTACCGCATGGCCGTCTGCGACGCGCCGGCCATCTCGAGATCGAGGCGCAGTTCCGCCGCCTCACCCGCCTGCTCGGTCCTGATGTAATGCGGCTCGACCTCGCGCACCGCCTGAGCACCTCCCGGCAGGGCGCTGCGCAGTTCGTTTTCGAAGCTGACCCGCAGCGGTGCGTAGGCTGGCGAGCCGGCATTCGCGATGTTCTGCGCGATCGCGGTGGCTCGCATCGAGAGTCCATCGAGCGCCTTCGTCAGCAAGAGCGCGGACAATTCGTCCATTCTTCCTTCCCCTATTGCACCAGGATTTCCGCATGCAGCGCCCCCGCGGCCTTGATCGCCTGCAGGATGCCGATCATCCGCCGCGTATCGACCTTGGCCCGCGCCAGCCCTTCGACCAGTGAAGCGACGCTCGTATTCGGAAAGCTCATCGTGGCGTCATTGGCGCCCTGCTCGACTTCCAGCGTGGTGTTGGTGACGATCAGGCTCGATACGTCCGTGGCGAAGCCGGAGATGAAGCTGGGCTGCGACGCGTAGTTCTCGCTCGTCACGGTGACCTTGATGTCGCCTTGAGCGATAACGACGCTGGAGATCCGCACATCCGCGCCGGCGACAACGGTTCCGGTCCGCTCATTGATCACGATCCGCGGCTCCGCACCGGGCGCGACTGCGATGTTCTCCACCTGCGAGAGGAAAGCGGCGAGCTGCGGCAGTGGACGGGCGTAGCGGATCACGACCTCATCCGCGTTGCGGACCTGGGCGGTGCCCGAGCCAAGGACGCTGTTGATCGCATCGCTTATTCTTTGCGCGGTGGTGAAGCTGGGGTCCGAAAGAAGGAAGGAGACGTGACCGTCCTCCAGCACGGCGGCGTCCACTTCCCGCTCTACCGTGGCCCCGCCGGCCAGCAGCGCGTTGGTGGGATAATTGCGCTGCTGGCGGTCGAGGTTGGCTTCGAAATCGTAGCCGCCAGCCGTGAGTGCGCCCTGTGCCAGCGCGTAAGGCTGCTGATCCGGGCCGAGCAGCGGCGTCATCAGCAGCGTTCCGCCGGCAAGCGAGCGGGCATCGCCGATCGAGGAGACCATGGCATCGATGCGGTCGCCCGGATTGGCCGATGCGGGGAGGGTGGCCGTGACCACCACGACCGCGACATTGCGGCTGTTGATCTGCTCCTCGGTCACGGCCGCGCCGAGGCGGGAGAGGACATTCCGAAGCGCCTGGCGGGTGACCGCATTGCGGCGCGTATCGCCGGAGCCGGCGAGCCCCGTCACGATGCCGTAACCGATCAAGGAATTGTCACGCCAGCCGTCGAAGCGGCCGAGCCCCTTTAGCGGCACCGTCTGCGCGCGGGCGGAATGCAGCGGGAACAGGACCAACAGCAGTGTGGCCAGCAGCAGTGCCATGCGCGCTAGGGCAGGGGAGCGACGCCTTGCCATCAGCCGATCCCCAGAAAGCTCAGGATGCGGGTGATGAGGCCAGGTTTCGCGCTGCGGCTGACGAAGCCTTCGCCGTCATAGTCGATGCGGGCGTCGGCGATACGGGAGGAGAGAACCGTGTTGTCGGCGGATATGTCCTGCGGCCGGATGCGCCCGCGCACTCCGATCTCGGTCGTCTCGCCATTGATCAGCAGGTGCTGGCGCCCCTCGATCACGAAATCGCCATTGGATAGCCGCTCGATGATGGTCGCGGACATCTGCGCCACGAACTGCTCGCTGCGGACGGTTTCTCCCGCCCCGGAATAGGAGCCGCCGAAGGACAGGGTGCCGCTCTCGTCGATCCCACCAGCCTGAAGCCCACCCCCGAGCTGCGTGCTGCGCGAGGAATTGTTCTCCAGTTTGCTCGCCGCCCGGGTCGCTTCTAGGATCACCACCGTGATCGCATCGCCGACAGCCATCGCTCTCCGGTCGCTCGCGACTGCGGGCCAGGCGTCGTGCCTGTAAAGCTGCTCGGCACCGAGCGGCGCAGAGAGGAGCGCGAGCACGGCCGCGGCCGCCCATCGCAGGCGGCTGGAGCGGTTCACTTCGCGCCCCCATTGGAGGACGGCATGAGCGGAAGCGAAAACACGATCCCGTCGGCGGTTTTCGCAACGGCAGACTCCCCGTTGCGGGCCGGCAGCAGCAGCACGGCCTCGCGCTCGACCGCGACCGGCCCCCGCCGAAAGACGAGCGTGAGCGGCTCGCCTGCTGAGAGGACTCGCTCGCGCGGCAGCTTCAGCCGGCCGAGATAAGTGCCCGAGGGAATGGCATCGATCGCGACCGGCGCGCGTGCCTGGCGGTCGTATCGCAGCGGAAGGCCGGGTTCCCGGCTCTCGCATGCCGTGCGCGCGGTCATGCCCCCGTGCAGGAACTCACCCGCCGCGAGTGGCCGGGTCAGGACCAGACAGTCGCTCGCCAGCGCCGGACTCGTGCCGCAGCCCAGCAACAGGAGAAGAGAGAGGCCGAGACGCATGTTGCGGCTAGCTTTTCAGATTGTTGGTGATTGCAGCCATCTGGTCGGCCGCCTGGACGATCTGCGCACTCGCCGCATAGGCACGCTGGACGAGCAGCATCTGCACCATCTCCTGCGTGAGCGACACGTTCGATTCCTCGATGCTGCCCTGGGCGAGGGTGCCTGCGCCGTCTTCGCCGGGGCGGGCATCGGTCAGCCGCGCCTCGGGCACCGGGCGAAAGAGGCCGTTGTCGAGCCGCTCGAGCGCGGCTGGATAATCGACGCAAACGAGGTCGATCTGCCCGATCTCGATCGTCTCGCCGCCGCTCGTGCTCACGGAGACTAGGCCATCGGAAGCGATGGCAAGGCTTTCGGCGTCCTGCGGCACCACCACGCCCGCGCGAAGCGGAATACCCTCCGCTGTCGCCAGCAGGCCATCCTCGTTGACCCGCAGCGCGCCGCCGCGCCAGAGCAGCGCCGCGCGGCCGGGTCCGATAAGCTCGATCATGCCGCGCCCGTCGATGCCCAGATCGAGCGGATTGCCGGTTGCGCGCAGCTCCCCTTGAGCGAACAGCACTTGTTCCTGCACGACCCGGACGCCCGAACCGCCGAGCGGCGGCCGCTGCGCAGTGGTTCCGGCTGCGTTGGCTGATGCGGCTGCCTCTGCCAGCGCTTCGGAATAGCGTGCGTCGCTCCGCTTGAAGGTCGGCGTGTTCACATTCGCGACGTTGTTCGCGTGGATTTCCATTGCGCGTTGCTGCGCCCTCAGCGCCGCTGCGCCGATTTCGAAGGCGCTGTTCATCGCGAGCCCCCGCTGAATGCACGGATCGCCTGACCGATGAGCTGGTCATAGAATTGCGCCACCCGCGCGCCGCTCTCGGCGGATCGCACGGCGGCCATCATCGCGATCATCTCGTCGCTGGAAACGACGTTGGAGCTTTCGAGATAACCGGCCCGGACGGTGGATCTGTGTGCCTCTCCCATCCGGGAGGCGTCGCCGATGAAGCTCGCCCCGCCGGCGGCCCGCAGGGCAGCGGCATCGCTGGCTTCAAACAGGGCAAGTTGCGCAGTGGGCAGCCCGTCCTCCAGCACCGTCCCGTCGCCGAGGAACTCGATCGTGCTGCCCGAAACGGTCAAGTCCCCGCCTCCGGCCTGCTGGAGCAGCCGTCCGGCCGCGTCGGCCAGCACTCCGCCCTCGCGGAGCGCGAATGATCCGCCGCGAGAATAGATGATCTCGTTGCCGTCCCGCAGCTGCAAGAGAGCCGGGCCGTAAATCGCCAAATCCAGCGGCTCCCCCGTTTCCCGAAGCTGCCCCTGCGAAAAGTCGAACCGGAATGCGGCCTCGGCCGGGCAGGGCGCATGGGCGGCGCAGTTCTCCAGCGCAGCGGAGAAGGCGACCTGGCGCTTGTACCCCGGTGTCGAAGCGTTTGAGAGGTTGAGCGCGGTCGCCCTCAACCGCCCCTCTGCGGCAGACAGCATCGCGCCGGCATGATCGATGACCCCTGGCATGTTCCCCCCGGACCCTCGCGCTTGCCGACCTCGGCAACTGCGCGTCCCAAGCAAATTCGTCGCCGCTGAAGCTGCATTTGCGAGAATCGGCAGGCAGCGGCGTGCCAATTGGATGCTGATGGAGAGAGCGGATGGCACGCGCAGTTAGCTCGGAACCGGAGCAATTGCGCTTCCCGGTGCCAAAGGCGATCGGGCTTGCTTCGCACGCTGTGAGAGGCCAGGTCCGGCTCTGTTCCGGAGCGACAAGCGACCCGCCCGGGGGCGTCGGCTCGGCGCCGTACAGCCGAACGACCGGTGCGGCACGCCTCCGCGAATTGCCTGGGCTCCGCGAAAAATCCGTAATGGACTAATTCGGCCTAATCGCTTTGCCCAATTCGAAGGCGGGGCGAAAAGGAATTCTCCCGCTTCGCGCAATCTGCCAAGACAGGGGCTTGGGATGTATCATGTGAACGGCCGGCGCATGCGGCACAGAGGAGAAGACGATGGGGCTCTCGCCTGCGAGGAGGATCAGCGGATTGGCACGTATCGGGGCGCTCGGCGTCGCCTTGGCAGCGCTGGTCGGCTGCGCGACACTCCCGGAAGGCGGGCAAGCGCAGCGTCAGCCCGCCGATATTCCGATCGCAGCAAGCGGCGGCGTCCACCCCGAGAGCATCACCGCCGATGATGATGGCAACATCTATGTAGGAAGCGTGCTGGGCACGATCTTCCGGGCGGCGCCCGGTGCAAGCGAGGCCACGCCCTGGGTAAGCGTGAATCAGGATGCGGGGCCGCAAGCGCTGCTTGGCGTGCTGGCAGACGAGAGGCACGGTCTGCTCTGGACCTGCGTCAATCCGAACATGTTCATGGACCCGCCGGGGACGGGCAAGTCGACGCTGCAGGCATTCGCCCTCGACAGCGGCAATCTTTCGGCCAGCTACGATTTCCCGCTCGGCAAGCCCACCGTCTGCAACGACATCGCGGTCGCCGCGGACGGCACCGTGTTCGCCAGTGAGACGGCTTCGGGGCGCATCTTCACTCTCTCCTCCGGAGCGAACGAGCTCGAGCTTTTCGCCGAGGGCGAGGAACTGGTGGGCATCGACGGGCTGGCTTTCGCGGAGGATGGGACGCTTTACATCAATAACGTCCGCACGCACGAATTCCAGCGCGTCAACCGCGATGCCGATGGTGCCTATGCCGGGCTCACCACGCTCGCTCTCGACGATACGCTGAACGGCCCGGACGGACTGCGTCCGCTGGGCGGCAATCGCTTCATCCAGGCGGAGGGGCCTGGCGGACGCGTCGCAATCATCGAAGTGTCGGGTGACAGCGCCAAGGTGGTGCCGGTGAAGGAAGGGCTGAACTCCTCTCCGGGCGCGATGGCGATCGGCGATGTCGGCTACGCGGTGGAAGGCAAGATCGGCTATCTGATCGACCCGAAGCTGCGTGGGCAGGACCCGGGGCCCTTTGTGATCCGCGCCTTCGCGCTGCCGAAGTAAGCCGACAGAACCGGCCGCCGCGGACCGGAGGCGGGGCAAATCTTCGCCTCGCCTCGAATGACGACTTGCGCGGGGTGTATGTTGCGCTGCAATAAGCGCCCATGCGGATTGCCATTGTCGATGAAAGCGCGGTGCGCGCCTCGATAATCGAGGAAGGGCTTGCCGAGCTCGAAGGCTGCCAGATTTTCGTCCTGACCGAGCGGCACGCGCTTCTCGCCCGGATCCAGGAGATCGAGCCGGACATCGTTCTGATCGATCTCGGCAACCCATCGCGTGACGTGCTGGAGGAATATTTCGCGGTCAGCAGGGCGCTGGCGCGCCCGATCGCAATGTTCGTGGATGAGGCGGACGATCACGCGATTGCAGCGTCGATCGATGCGGGCGTTTCCGCGTATGTCGTCGACGGGCTTGCCGCGCACCGCATTCGCCCGCTGCTGGACCTGGCGGTCAAGCGCTTCCATGCTTTCGCCCGGCTCCAGTCGGACCTTGCGGAGGCGAAGGGCAAGCTCGCCGAGCGCGAGACGATCGACCGCGCGAAGCGCATCCTGATGGACAGCAAGCAGATCTCCGAGCCGGAAGCCTATGGCGAGCTGCGCCGCAAGGCGATGCAATCGAGCAAGCGGATCGTGGAGATCGCGGAGGCGGTCGTGACCGCGCATGAACTGATGGGAGGAGAGTGATCGATGGAGGGACGGTCATGAGCGAAGAACTGACCATCGGCTTCCTGCCGCTCGTCGACGCGTGTCTGCCGATCCTCGCGCATGAGCGGGGCTTCGCCGAGGAGCAGGGGCTATCGCTGCGCTTCGTCCGCGACATCTCCTGGGCGACGGTGCTCGACAGGCTGCTCTACGGCCATAGCGATGCGGCGCACTTGCTGGCGCCGCTGGCGATCGCGACCACGCTCGGCCATGGCCGGCCGGCGCAGCCGATCGCCGCGCCGTTCGTGCTCGGTCTCAACGGCAATGCGATCACCATGCGCCGCGACCTTGCCGACAGGATCGCGCCGGGCGACCAGCTGGGTGACAGCAGGGCGGTGGCGGCCCGGCTTGTTGACGAAGTACAAACGCAGGCGGCCAATGGAAAGCGGCTCCGCTTCGGCGTGGTCCACCGCTATTCCAGCCATAATTACATGCTGCGCTACTGGCTTGCATCTTGTGGCATAAGTCCTGATCAAGACATTGAAATAATTACAATTCCTCCGCCTTTCGCGGCCGACGCACTGGCTGCGGGCGAGATTGACGGTGCCTGCGTGGGAGAGCCGTGGAACAGCGTTTCGGTGGAGCGCGGCGTCGGCGCGATCGTGCTTGCCACCGCCCAGATCTGGCGCCGGGGGGTGGAGAAGGTCCTCGCTTTGCGCGAGCCGGTGCTGGAGGAACGCCGCCCGGCGATCGAAGCGCTGATCCGCGCGATGCGCCGCGCGGGTGAGTATTTCGTCGATCCCGCCAACTGGCAAAGCGTCGCCGCGCTTCTCGCCCGGCCCGAATATCTCGACGGCAACGAAAAGCTGATCCTGAACGCGATCTCCGACCGGCTGGTGCTTCGCCAGGGTGCGGAGCCGGTCCATTATTCGGACTTCATGTTCCAGTACCGCGAGGCGGCGAATTTCCCCTGGGTCAGCCAGGCCGAATGGCTCTACAGCCAGATGATCCGCTGGGAGGGGCTGGAGTTCTCGGCAGCTCACGCCAAGGCGGCTGCCCGCGTCTTCCGCCCCGACGTCTATCGCAGCGCCTTGATAGGCACCGGGGACATTCTGCCGGGTGCGAGTTCGAAGGTCGAAGGAAGCGTATCCCAGCCGACTTCGGTGACGGCGCAGCAGGGTGACATGGTGCTGGCGCAGAACAGTTTCTTCGACGGCCGGGTATTCGATCCGGACGATATTCCGGGCTACCTCGCCAGCCTCACCTGAGCGGCCTCTCAATGCTGCAGCGCAAAACGTCTTTACGCGGGTGCGGCGAATCGGTTACTGATCCGCGAGTCCGGTAAGCGCGCCCGATGTGGGGCGGCCAACGCCGACCGGCGCCATTTTCAACATTGCGTGGCAACGATGCCGCCCGAAACGGCCCCAAGCGCGGGGTCTTTCGAGGCGGCTTTTTTGCGTTGCGCGCTTGTGCGGAGACAATCGCGGCATGACCACCTCGTTCTGGAAATCCGGGCACCGGCCTACCTTGCTGGCGGCCTTCCTCTATTTCGACGTGTCCTTCATGGTCTGGGTGGTGCTGGGGCCGCTCGCCCCGATCATCGCACCCGAACTGGGCCTCGATCCGGCGCAGACCGGGCTCATGGTGGCAGTGCCGACTCTCGCAGGTGCCGCACTGCGGCTGGTCAACGGGGTGCTGGTCGACAGCATTGGCCCCAAGACGACGGGGACGCTGAACCAGCTTATCGTCATCGGGGGGCTGCTGCTTGGCTGGTGGTGGGGGATCGACAGCTTCGCGGGAACGCTGGCGCTGGGCGTGATCCTGGGCTTTGCCGGTGCAAGCTTCGCCGTCGCCCTGCCGCTTGCGAGCCGCTGGTACCCGCCCGAGCATCAGGGCAAGGCCATGGGAATCGCGGGGATGGGCAATTCGGGTACGGTGCTCGCCGCGCTCTTCGCCCCGCTGCTCGCCAAGGCGTTCGGTTGGAACGCCGTGCTCGGCTTGGCCGCGATCCCGCTGACGGTGGTTCTGGCGATTTACCTGGTCGCCGCCAAGGACAGCCCGAACCAGCCCGCGCCGAAGAACTTTTCCGCATATGCCGATGTGCTGCGGCAGAAGGACGCATGGTGGCTGATGCTGTTTTACGGCGTCACCTTCGGCGGCTTCGTCGGGCTCTCCAACTCGCTTGCGATCTGGTTCAGCGGCAATTTCGCGCTGACGCCGACGGTCGCGGGTTATTGCACCGCTGCCTGCGTCTTCACAGGTTCGCTGGTACGGCCCCTTGGCGGTGCGCTGGCCGACCGCTTCGGGGGAACGCGCACGCTGATGCTGGTTTATGCCGCTGCCGTGCTGCTGCTGGCCGCGATCAGCATGGGCCCGGCGAGCCTGCCGCTTGCCATCGCGATGTTCGTGCTGGTGATGGCCACGCTGGGGATCGGAAACGGCGCGGTCTTCCAGTTGGTCCCGCAGCGCTTCGGCAAGGAGATCGGGGTAATGACCGGGCTGGTCGGCTTCGCCGGCGGCGTCGGCGGGTTCTATCTCGCTTCCTCGCTTGGTTTCGCACAGAAGCTCACCGGCAGTGCTTCGGCGGGCTTCCTGATCTTCGCCGGGCTCGCCCTGATCGCGCTGGGTTGCCTGAGTGTGGTCAAGGCCCGCTGGCGGGCGACCTGGGGCGCCGATCTGCAAGCGGTGCGGGTGTGATCCTGCCCGATCTTCGGGAAAAATGCTGCAGTGCAAAATTTTGCCTTGCCCCGAGAGCGAGTGTCGAGTTAAATAGCTGCGGATACGGAAAAACGCGCCGCCCAATGTGGGGCGATCCAGCGCTTCCGTTTTCGAAACCAACATTGCGTGGCAACGATGCCGCCAGTCAGCCTCCTCAACCGGGGGCACGACTTGGCGGCTTTTTTGCGTGCGCCTTTGCCCCGATCGGGGCCGGAGGACGTGAAGAGTGAATGCACCTGCGAGTTTCGAGGAGGTACGGCCAGGCAAGGGCCAGCGCGAAAGGCTGGTCGTGGTCGGCAACGGCATGGCCGGCTGCCGCGCGGTGGAAGAATTGCTGGCGCGAGATCCGGACGCTTTCGAGGTCGTGATTTTCGGCGCCGAACCGCGCGTCAATTACAACCGCATCATGCTCTCGCCCGTGCTCGCGGGAGAGAAGACCTTCGAGGACATCGTGATCAACGATGCCGCCTGGTATGAGAGCAACGGCATAGAGCTGATCTCCGGCGATCCCGTGATCCATATCGACCGCAAGGCGCGGACGGTGATTTCGGCGTCCGGCCGAGTGAAGCCCTATGACCGGTTGCTGCTTGCGACCGGTTCCGATCCGTTCGTCATCCCGGTGCCAGGACGGGACTTGCCCGGGGTGGTGACGTTTCGCGATCTCGACGATGTCGACAAGATGCTCGCCGCGGCCGAGGCTGGCGGCCCGGACGGGGAGCCGGGCCGCGCGGTGGTGATCGGCGGCGGGCTGCTGGGGCTGGAAGCCGCCCACGGCCTGTCGCTGCGCGGGATGGCGGTCACCGTCATTCACCTGATGCCGACCCTGATGGAGCGGCAACTCGACGAAGCGGCGGGCTGGCTGCTGAAGGAAGAGCTGGAGCGGCGCGGCCAGACCATCCTCACCGGCGCAGATACCGAATGCATCCTGGAGGACAGCGGCCATGTCGCGGGCGTGCGGTTGAAGGACGGGCGCGAGATTCCCGCCGATATCGTGGTGATGGCAGTGGGCATCCGCCCCAATGTCGCGCTGGCCAAGGCCGCCGGGCTGGAGGTCGAGCGCGGGATCGTGGTCGATGATCACATGGCGACTTCGGACCCGGCGATCGCGGCGGTGGGGGAATGCGTCCAGCATCGCGGCGCCTGCTACGGCCTTGTCGCTCCGCTGTGGGAAATGTGCCGCGCCCTGGCCGATGCGCTGGTGGGCAGCCCGAGCGGCTATGGCGGCTCCGTCACCTCTACCAAGCTCAAGGTTTCCGGGATCGACGTGTTCTCCGCCGGGGATTTTTCGGGTGGTGACGGCAGCGAGGACATCGTGATGCGCGATGCCGCGCGCGGGATCTACAAGCGCGTGGTGGTGCAGGACGGGAAAGTCGTGGGCGCAGTGCTCTATGGCGATACGTCCGACGGCAACTGGTATTTCGACCTGCTCAAAAAGGGCGAGGATATCTCCGATATTCGCGAGGCGCTGATCTTCGGACAAGCCTATGCGTCGGGAGGTGCGCTCGCGGACCCTAATGCCGCCGTTGCAGCTTTGCCCGACGATGCGGAGATCTGCGGCTGCAACGGCGTTTCCAAGGGCACGGTCGTCGCCTGCATCAATGGCGGCGCGCACAGCGTCGATGCCGTCCGCTCCGGCTGCAAGGCCTCGGCGAGCTGCGGCAGCTGCACCAATCTGGTCGAGAGCCTGCTGGCACTGACGCTGGGCGAAGCGGTCGAGACCGGGCCGAAGACGATGTGCAAATGCACCAGCTTCACGCATGACGATGTCCGGCGGCTGATCCTGGAACGCGAGCTCAAGGAAATGCCGCAGGTGATGCAGGAACTGCACTGGACCACGCCAGATGGCTGCGCCAGCTGCCGCCCCGCGCTCAATTATTACCTGCTCTGCGCCTGGCCCGGCGAATATGTCGACGACCAGAAGAGCCGTTTCGTCAATGAAAGGCTCCACGCCAATATCCAGAAGGACGGCACCTATTCGGTGGTGCCGCGCATGTGGGGCGGGCTGACCACTCCGAACGAATTGCGGGCGATCGCCGACGCGGCGGAGAAATACGGCGCGCGCACGGTGAAGGTCACCGGCGGGCAGCGGATCGACCTGTTCGGGATCAGAAAGGAGGATCTTCCCGCGATCTGGGCGGACCTGAATGCTGCGGGCATGGTCTCGGGCCATGCCTATGGCAAGGCGCTGCGCACGGTGAAGACCTGCGTCGGCTCCGAATGGTGCCGGTTCGGGACCCAGGATTCCACCGGCCTTGGGGTCAAGATCGAGCAGATGAGCTGGGGCAGCTGGATGCCGCACAAGTTCAAGATCGCGGTCAGCGGCTGCCCGCGCAATTGCGCCGAGGCGACGATCAAGGATTTCGGCGTGATCTGCGTCGACAGCGGGTACGAGCTGCACGTCGGCGGCAATGGCGGGATCAAGCTGCGCGGTACCGATCTGCTCTGCAAGGTGGAGACGGAGGAGGAAGCGCTGGAGATGTGCGCCGCCTTCATCCAGCTTTACCGGGAAGAGGCGCATTACCTCGAACGCACCGCTCCGTGGATCGAGCGGGTGGGGCTCGACTACGTCAAATCGCGGCTTCTGGAAGACGGTGACGCCCCGCGTAAATATGCGGCGCGCTTCCGCATCTCGCAGAAATATTCGCAAATCGACCCCTGGGCGCAGCGCGCCGGCGGAGACCGGAAGGATCTCCACTCACACATCGCGCAGGTCCGTCCCTTGCAGTTGGAGGAAGCCCAATGATCGGCGAATGGCTCGACATCGGCCCCGTGGGCCAGATCGAACCCGGAATGGCGCGCACCCTGCCGGTGCTCGGCGGTGAGGAGATCGCGGTGTTCCGCACCATGACGGGCGATTTCTACGCCCTGGTCAACAAATGCCCGCACAAGCAGGGTCCGCTCAGTCAGGGGATCGTCCATGGCGCGGTCGTCACCTGCCCGCTGCACAACTGGAACATCTCGCTGAGGACGGGCGAAGCGCTGGGTGAGGATGATGGTTGCGTCCCGACCATCCCGCTCAAGGTCGACGCCGGGCGGATATATCTCCTGCGGGAGGCAGTGCTGGGGAGGAAGGCGGCGTGAGGGTGGTGCGCCGGTTCCTCCCTGGCACGGTTGGCGGAGGGGTGTGGGCCTCGCGCGGACGAGGATGCCCCTCCGTCCGCGCTGCGGGCTGCCACCCCTCCTTGCGGGGGAGGACGTATTGACCTCCCGAACCATCCGCACAACCTGCCCCTATTGCGGCGTCGGCTGCGGGATCTCCGCAAGCGTCGGGCAAGGTCGCTCGGTAGAGATCAAGGGCGATCTGCAGCATCCCGCCAATCGCGGGCGGCTCTGCTCCAAGGGGACGCATCTTGCCGAAACCGTCGGGCTGGAAGGGCGGCTGCTCCATCCGGAGATCGAAGGCCGGCGTGCGAGCTGGGACAAGGCGATCCGCCACGTCGCGCGCAAGTTCAGCGACGCGATCGCCCGCCACGGGCCGGACAGCGTGGCCTTCTATGTCTCCGGGCAATTGCTGACGGAGGATTACTACCTCGCCAACAAGCTGATGAAGGGGTTCGTCGGCTCGGCCAATATAGACACCAATTCGCGGCTCTGCATGTCGAGCGCGGTCGCGGGCCACGTCCGCGCATTCGGCGAGGATGTGGTGCCGGCGAGCTACGACGATCTCGAGCAGGCGGAGCTGATCGTGCTGGTCGGCTCCAACACGGCATGGTGCCATCCGGTTGTCTTCCAGCGGATCATGGCTGCGCGGGAGAGCCGCGGGACGAAGCTGGTGGTGATCGATCCGCGCCGAACCGAGACCTGCGAAAGCGCGGATCTCCATCTGGCCTTGCGCCCCGGCAGCGATGTCGCGCTGATGAACGGCCTGCTGGCCCATTGCCGCGATGCCGGCCTTCTCGACCAGGCCTTCATGGAGGCGCATGTCGCGGTGCCGGAAGGCTTCTGGGAGGCGCTGGAGGAAGGCACGGACCTATGGTCGACAGCGGCGGCCTGCGATCTGCCGCCGGCCGATCTGCTCGCTTTCTATGAGCTGTTCGCGAAGCATCCGCGCACCGTCACCCTGTTCAGCCAGGGGATCAACCAGTCGATCCGCGGTACTGACCAGGTCAATGCGATCGTCAACCTGCACCTCGCGACCGGCCGGATCGGCAAGCCCGGCGCCGCGCCTTTCTCGATCACCGGGCAGCCCAACGCGATGGGCGGTCGCGAGGTCGGCGGGCTGGCTTCGACGCTGGCCGCGCATAGGGACTTTGCGCCTGAGCATGTGGCGGAGGTCCGCCGCTTCTGGGCTGCACCCAACATGGCGGAGAGGCCGGGTCTCAAGGCAGTCGACCTGTTTCGCGCCGTGGGCGAGGGGCGGGTGAAGGCGCTGTGGATAATGGCGACCAACCCGGCGGTGTCGCTGCCCGATGCCGGGCTCGTCCGCGAAGCGCTTGCCGCCTGCCCGTTCGTGGTCGTGTCGGACTGTATCGCCGATACCGACACGTCGCGCTTCGCCCATGTGAAGCTTCCCGCCGCCGGCTGGGGAGAGAAGGACGGCACCGTCACCAATAGCGAGCGGGTCATCAGCCGGCAGCGCCCGCTTTTCGCGCCCGCCGGAGAGGCCCGGTCGGACTGGTGGATCATCTCGCAGGTGGCACGGGCGATGGGCTGGCGGAACGCCTTCGGCTACGATCACCCGGCGGAGGTCTACCGCGAGCATGCGCGGCTCTCGACCTATCGCAACGAAGGGCGGCGGCTGTTCGATCTCGGCTTCCATGCGGCGATCTCCAACCGCGACTACGACAGGATGGAGCCGGTGAAGTGGGGCGGGCGACCCTTCGCCGATGGCCGCTTCCCGACGCCCGATGGCAAGGCCCAGCTGGTGCCGGTGGTACAGCGCGAACTTCAGGAGCCGCTGGCGAAATGGCCGCTGACGCTCAACACCGGGCGCTACCGCGACCAGTGGCATACGATGGCCCGCACCGGGCTTTCGCCGCGCCTCTCCCAGCATCGCCGCGAGCCGCTGGCCGAGATTCACCCTGCAGATGCGGAGGCGTATGGGATCGCGGCGGGCGAACTGGTCAAGGTCGAGACGCCGCAGGGCTCCAGCACGTTCCGCGCGGCGCTCAGCGAAGGGCAGCGCCGGGGAGAGATCTTCGTGCCGATCCACTGGACCGATCGCCGCTCCAGCGGCGGGCGCGCGGGGCTGCTGCCGCAGGCGCTGGTCGATCCGCATTCGGGCCAGCCCGGCTTCAAGTCGACACCGGCACGGATCGAGAAGCTCTCATTCGAATGGACCGGCTTCCTGATCGCGCGGAGCCTGCCCGAAGCCGTCCCGGCGGCCTATCACACGAAGATTCGCGTAGGGCAGGGCTGGCTGGTCGAGCTTGCCGGCATGGGCGACCCTTCGCTGCTGGCCAGGCATCTCCTGCCGAAGGGCGAACTCGTCGAGACAATCGACGCCGCGCGCGGCGGCTGGCGCGTGGCCGTGATCGACCAGGAGGGGTGCCTGAGCGCCGCACTCTACGTCACCCGGTCGGGCACGCTGCCCAGCCGGGAGTGGCTCATCGCCCAGCTGGAGGAGGCGCAGGCACCTTCTTCGGTGGAACTCCTTGCCGGTCGGCCCAGCGCGCCCCGGCCCGATCGCGGCCCGATCGTCTGCATCTGCTTCGATGTCGGGACGAAATCGATCGTCGATGCGATCGTCAGCCAGAAGCTGACCAGCGTGGAAGCGGTGGGGAAGGCGCTTTCCGCCGGCAGCAATTGCGGTTCCTGCCGCCCCGCGATCCAGCGGCTTCTCGGCGATGTGATGACGGCTTCAGGGGAGGCGGCAAATGGCTGACGAGTTCCCGCCGGGCGCGGTATGGCTGGTCGGTGCCGGGCCGGGCGATCCCGACTTGCTCACGCGCAAGGCCGAGCGGCTGATCCGCTGCGCAAGCGTCGTCTTCCATGACGCTCTGGTTGGGCGGGGAGTGCTCGATCTGATCCCGCCGCATGTCCGGCTCGTGCATGTCGGCAAGCGGTCGGGCCGCCATTCGAAGGATCAGCGGACGATCGATGCGCTGATCGTCGAGGCGGCATTGGCGGGCGAACGCGTCGTGCGCCTGAAAGGCGGCGACCCCGCGATCTTCGCCCGGACTGCGGAAGAGATGGAGGCGTGCCGCCGGGCCGGCGTGCCGGTGCGGATCTGCCCGGGCGTGACGGCTGCCAGCGCCGCCGCGGCAGATCTCGGCCTCTCGCTGACGCTGCGCGGGTTTGCGCGCAAGCTTACCTTCGTCACCGCCCATGCCCGCGCCGGGGAAGAACTGGACCTCGACTGGGCTTCGCTTGCCGACGGCCAGTCCACGCTGGCGATCTATATGGGCAAGGCGGCTGCGGGTGAAGTTTCCGCGCAGCTGACCAAGGCGGGATTGCCAGGCTCGACGCCGGTTGCGCTGGTGGAGAATGCCAGCCTGGAAAGCCAGCGTTTCTTTGCCACGCGGCTGGACCTGTTGCCGATCGCCGCGCGCACGGCGGTGGGCGATGGGCCCACCTTGATTTTGGTCGGAAACGCGATCGCCCAGGCAATTGGCCAGGAGGCTCCCGGCGTCACGATGGGGCAAGCAGCCAGATCGCCGGAGTGAGCGCGGCCGTTGCCAGCGAAAGCCCCCAGGAGAGGAGGCGGATCTTCATCGGGCGAAGCGTAGAGACCTGATGCGCATCCAGCCGCGCGAGTATCCTGCAGGCCCGGCTCGCGGATGAGAGAAAGATAAATATCGCGATGGCCAGAAACACGGTGGCGATGGCCCTCGGCACCCAGCCAGGCTGCATGGTGTCGAACAAGGCATGAAAGCCGATGCCAATGCCCACGGAGGCCATCCCGGTCCGTACCCACCCCGCGAAACTGCGTTCATGGGCGAGCACGGTCCGGTCTTCGGCCAGCTCGGTACGGTTCCGTGCCAGCCCGATTCGGCCGAGATCCTCCGCCTCATCGGCGGGGCGCTCTGCCGTTCCTCGTTCAGAGCAACGCACGTGCCTTTTCGAGATGGCCTTCGACCATCCCGGCCGCTTCCGTGGCGAATGCGCGCAGGGCCGGGTTGTCGCCCGAGTTCGCATAATCGCGAAGCGCGGCCAGCGCGCTCTCCTGTGCGTTCACCTGCTGACGGGCAAAGGCCATGTCGAAGCTTGCGCCTGCATCCTGCAGGCGGCCAAGATTCCATTGCTGGTCCTTGGAAAGCTCGGGAGCAACCTTCAGGCCGGGTTGTGCCTCGCCGGCGGCCTGCTCCAGCTTTTCGATCAGCGCGGCATGATCCTTGACCATCAATTCCGCAAATTCCTTAACCTCGTCCGAGGTTGCATTTTCCTGAGCAAGCTTTGCCGCCTCGACTTCGAAGAGATCGTTGGACGCGATCTGATTGACAAATTCCTCCGGAGTGGCCGGCACAGCGGCCGCGGCAGCTTCGGTCGCACCCTCGGTCGCGCTGGCATCGGCCTCTTCGGCGGCGGGTGAGCATGCGGAAACAGCCAGCCCCACGCCGGCTGCAAAAAGGTAAAACGCCTTCAATGTCTGAACTCCATATGACTTTATTAATTTACTAAGCCGCAGTCTTTGCGGTTAGAGCTGGCATAGTCGGCAACACAGGCAACACCTGGCCCGTGCGGCATTATGCCGGCAGAACCTGGTGTGAAAGCCGTGCCGTCACCGGCGACTCCGCGTTACGCACTAGAGGATCGCTTGCGAACCATTCAAGTGTTCGGTGCAGCCCAGCCTGCAGCGGAGTGCGGGGTTCCCACTTCAACCACCGCCGGGCGAGCTCTATTTGCGGTCGGCGGCGAACGGGATCGTCGGTCGGGAGGGCGCAGCGCTTGACGCGCACCGCCTGCCCGAGGAGCTGTCGCAGCAGCTCGACGAGTTCACCAATCGTTATTTCGTGCGGATTCCCCAGATTGATCGGTGTCGCTTCGGGCAAATCGGCTTCCATCAGCTTCCTGAGGCCGTCGACCATGTCCGCGACGTAGCAGAAGCTGCGCGTCTGGCTGCCGTCGCCATAGATTGTCAGCGGCTTGCCCGAAAGCGCCTGGCAGATGAAGTTCGAGACCACCCGTCCGTCATCGGGGCGCATCTGCGGCCCGTAGGTGTTGAAGATCCGCGCGACGCGCACATCCGCGCGCCCGGTCCGGGCAAAGTCCAGCGTGAGTGTCTCCGCGGCGCGCTTGCCTTCGTCGTAACATGCGCGAGGGCCGGTGCAGCTTACATTTCCTCGATAGCTCTCGCCCTGGGGATGTGCTTCCGGATCGCCATAGACTTCGCTGGTCGAAGTCAGCAGGAATCTCGCGCCCGATCGTTCGGCGAGGCGCAGAAGGCGATCGGTGCCGACCACATTGGTCAGCATCGTATGCTCAGGGTCTGCCTGATAGAGCGGCGGAGAAGCGGCGCAGGCGAGATTGTAGATGCGCTCGAACTGGCGGGCGCGGTTGGTGATGACGCGCGGCAGAGGCCGGGTCACATCGGCTTCTACAAACTCGAACCCCTTTCTCCGTTCCAGATCGTGAAGGTTGGAGCGGCGGGAAGTCTGCAGATTGTCGAGACAGACGACTTGCTCACCCGCGTCGAGGAGCGCGGCGCAAAGGTGCGACCCAATGAAGCCGGCGCCTCCGGCGACGAGATTCAGGCGTGGGGAGCGGTTCATGTCAGTTCAGCCTTCCGCAGTTGAATTTCGTTTGCCCCCTTGCCGGCCCCGGCAGCGATCAGATCGTCCTCGAGCTGCCGCGCGCGGCGATCCGCGCTGTGTTCTGCAAGCACGCGTGCACGGGCTGCATGGCCGACGGTCGAGAAGCCGCTTTCGATCGTGCGAAGAACATCCTCCGCACTATCCGCCTGGACGACTTGCTTGCCCGGAAGCAGCACCTCCTCGATCCCGTTCCAGCGATCGGAAATGATCGGAGTGCCGCATGCTGCCGCCTCGAAGAGGCGGACCGAAGGCGACCACCCGGCAGCGACCATGTCCGCGCGAGTGAGATTGAGCGTGAAGCGCGACGCCGAGTAAAATTCTGCATGATCCGAAGGAGGGAGATGCTCGATCCGCTCCACATTTTCGGGCCAGGAAATGTCCTCAGGATATTGCGGACCGGCGACCGCGAAACGCAAATCGGGCCGCAGGCGCGCCGGTTCGAGAAGCAGCCGCTCCAGCAGCGGCTGGCGGTCCGGGCTATATGTGCCGAGATAGGAAAGGTCCCAGCGCTTTGGCACCTTCATCGGCCGGTAACGCCGGACGTCCGCGGAGCAATAGAGCGCCCGCGCATTGGGCGAGCCATAGCGGTCTTCCAGCTTCGCCAGTGTCGGTCCGCCGGTGAAGGAAAAGTAGATGTCATAGCCGGGGATCAATGCTTCGGAGAGATATTCGCTTTCACCCTTCGCCAAGGCCGCCAGCGTCACCGGCGTATCGATGTCGTAAAAGGCGGTGACGCCGCGCGCGTGGCGCTGAATGTAGTGCCCCACCTCGATGCCCTCGGGCACGAAGGAGCCCACGATCACTGCATCTGCCGCCTCGATCTCGCCCCGCCAGCGGTCAAGCCCAGCAAGCGAGCCGTAAAAGGCGAGTTCGCAAAAGTCGGGCGAGGGCAGGTCGCGGTTCTGCGCGTACCAGGGCACGTCACGCTCGAGGAACAGCACATCGTGCCCCCGCGCGGCAAACGCCGCCAGAAGGGCGCGGAAGGTCGTCGCATGGCCGTTTCCCCATGAGGAGGAGAGGCTGAGCCCGAGCACGATCAGCTTCATATTGTTGCCTCCGCGGTTGCTGCCTTCAGTTCCCGGAAAATCTGGTCTGCCTCTGCCGCCCTGCGATCATAGGTGTGCTCGGCGAGCACGCGCCTGAGCGCCGCCTGGCCGATTTGCTGCGCGCGTTCGCGGGTGAGCGCGCCCAGATGCTCCGCCACGTCCTGCCCGTCGCGCGCCACCAGGACTTCCACATCCGGCTGAAGGAACATCTCGATCCCTTCCCATGCGTCGGTGATCAGGCATGCGCCTGCGCCCGCCGCTTCGAAGACCCGCGTGGCGGGGGAAAAGCCGATCTCCGCCATCGAATTGCGCGCCACGTTGAGCACGGAAAGCGGCGTGCAGTTGAATGCATTATGCTGCGCCGTCCCGACATGTCCGATGGCGCGGACATTCGCCGGCATCGCCTTGTCCTGCCAGCCATTGCCGCCGATCATGAAGCTGCGGGCGGGCAGAAGCGCGGCGGGCTTGAGGAAGAATTCCTCCACGCGTGCCTCCCGATCCGGCAGCCGGTTAGCGAGGAAGCCGAGATCGCAGGCAAAGGCGCTGTCCGGCGGCACCGGATGATGCGTGGCAGGATCGAGCGCATTATAGATCGGGACGCAGCGCGCCGCTCCCAGCGCCTCATAGGCCCGGATGACAGGCGGACCCCCGCCATAGGTCAGCACGGCATCGAATTGCGGCAGGATCGCGCGCAGCGGATGATCTGCGGCGCCGCGCATCTCCTCCAGCGTGGCCGCGGCGTCGACGTCCCAGAAGATCCGCAAGGCGCCGGGACGGGCTTCCCTAAGGATGCCTTCCGCCAGTTCCTGGTCGAACACGCCGACCCCGCTGGCCTTGACGACGATGTCGGCCTCGCCTGCTTCGGCGAGGACCGATTGCAGACCCTCGGCGCTCGCCTCGTAGACTATGGACTCCGCCCAGTCAGGTGGATCGATGTCACGGTGCTGCTGCCGCCCGAATGCGTCGGGCTCGTAAAAGGTGATGTCGTATCCGCGCGCGGAAAGCGCGCTCAGGATCCCGCGGTAATAAGTCGCTGCACCGTTCCAGTAGGAGGAAAGCAGGCTCGATCCGTAGAAGGCGATCTTCATGCGCTGGCTCTCATTCGTTCGGGAGTAGCAGTGAGCTGTTCGACAATGCCGAGCAGCTGGTCGACGCGGTGCGCGCAGCTATGGCGCGAGCGGACAGTTTCGAGGCCGGATGCGATGAGCGCATCGCGCAATTCGGGATCGGCTGCAATCGCGCGGAGGTGTGCCGCCATCTCCTCACCGTCCCGCGCCAGCAGATAATCCTCGCCGGGGCGGAAGAGATGCTCCGCATCGTCCCATGGCGCGCAGACGAGCGGGATGCCGCATGCCAGCGCCTCGAACACGCGGATCGTCGGAATGCCGGGCAGGGTCGAGGCATAGAACCTGCGCGGCACGTGAACCGTGGCGAGATGGCGGGCAAAAGTTTCCGGCACCAGCGCGTTCGCAAGCCACCCGCGATAGTCGATCCCGCGTGCTTCCAGCATCCGAAGGGCGTCTTCGGGATAGCGAACGCCGTAAATCGTCAGCGGCAGGCCGGCGTCGCGGGCAGGGCGGAAGAGGAAGCGGTCGAGCTCGGCTGTCCGTTCCCCGTCGCCCCAATTCCCGATCCAGACCAGCCCCTGCCTTTCGCCCTCTCGCTCCGGCGGATGGAAGCGGCGCAGATCGGCGGCCTCGTGCCAGGTCCAGACGGAGTCTCCCCAGCCCCAGCTGCGATAGACATCGGACAGGGTTTCGCCGAAGGCCAGCACGCCGTCATAGCCGGAAAGGTCGAACGCCTTCATCTCCTCCGGCGCGCTGACCGCCCGGTGGTGAGTGTCGTGGAACAGCAGGAGGAAGGGCGCGCCTCGCTTGCGAAGCTGGCCGATCGCCTGCACGAGCTGCGGATCGTTCCATTCATGGACGATGACGAGATCGGCTCCGTCGATCAGCTCCGCGACATCGTCTCCTGCGGCGTAGCTCACGGAGTTCAGCCGGGGATACTTGCGGCGGTAAGGGTCAAGGCCGGCCGCGCCGTGATCCGCGAGGAGGTTGGCAAGGCTCCAGGCATCGCGCGGCTCATAGGCGGCCACGTCATGCCCGCGCGCGGACAGCTCGTCGAGCACGCCGCGCAGGAAATGGGCGTTGCCGTGGTTCCAGCAGGAGGCGAGCGAGTGAGTGAAGTAGACGATCCTCACGCGGCCGACCTCCTCCCCGCGTCGGAGCGGTTCAGCAGGGGCGCATAGATCGCGAGCATGCCGGCGGCGAGCGCCTCGGGCGTGTAGCGTTCCGCCCGCTGCGCCGCGGCTTCGCCGAGCGAGAGCCTGAGAGCGGGATCGCCGATCAACCGGTCAATCGCCTCGCGGCAGGCGGCCTCCTCGCGGGGGACGAACAGCGCGGCGCCGTCCCACAGTTCGCGGAAGACGGGGATGTCCGACAGCACCAACGCGCAGCCGGCCTTGGCGGCTTCGAGCACGGCGAGGCCGAAAGGTTCGAAACTGGCGGCGGAAACATAGATCGGCCGGCTGGATAGGAGCTTCGCCAGCCTGTTGCCGTCGATCTCGCCCAACGCATGCAGGTGATCCAGCCGAACGCTTTCTCCATGCGGGCCGCGCGTCGCGCCAACGGCGATGAACGGCACATGGAGCTTGGCCGCGACACGGTCCATCAGGCTTGCGCCCTTTACCGGGTCCCACATCCGCCCCACGGTGATGACGCTGTCCTGGACCGCAGGAGCCTTGCGTCGAAGCTGGGAGGGGGTGCCATTATGCGCCGCGGCAGGCACGGCATCGAGCGCGTAATGCCGCTGGATTGTCGCTGCATAGGCTGCGCTGGGCGCCACCACGTCATCCGCGGCGCGCAGCCCCTCGCGCGTCATCTCGCGGTGCCAGTGATAGGCGGGCGCGAGCGGTTCCGCCTTCGCCGCCTCCCACCAGGTCGAGACGCAGCCATGGGCGACGGCGACCGTGGGGACCGGAAAGGAAGCCGCGCCGGCAAGGGTCGGCATGTTGCAATGGAGGATGTCCACGTCTTCGGCTTCGGCAAGCGATGCGATCACCTGCGCCGCCCTGGCCACGGGGGCAGGGCCGTCGCACAGCCAGTCGAGCGCGAGGCCGGTTTCCACGAGCCGCAGGCCGGGAATGGCCTGTGCCTGCTGGCGTTTCCATTCATCCGGCGCAGGCCCCATCGCCGCCAAGACGATTTCATGCCCTCGCCGGGCGAGCGCCGAGCAAAGGGCGATGGAATATTGCCATACGCCGCCCACCGCATCGGTAGTCATCAGCAGGCGCAGAGGAGGGATCCCGACCGTCATGCCGAAACGCCCTGCTGCAACAACGGCGCGCGAAGATCGGGTGCGTTCCGCCGTTCTCCCAGCCATGCGGCGAGCTGACGCACGCCCTCTCGCCACGGGATGCGCGGGGTGAGCGAAAGTGCCTTGTCGATTGCACTCGTGTCGGAGACGAACCATCGCTGGTCGCCCGGCCTCCAATCGGAATGGCGCAGCTGGACGTTCCTGCCAATCAGCCGCTCGATCTCCTGGATGAGTACGATCAGGCTCACAGCATTGTCCGGTCCCCCGCCCCAGTTGAAGGCGCGACCGGCGATGGAGTCGATCTCGCGCCAGGCGGCGAGATAGGCGCGGCAGGTATCCTCCACATCGCAGATGTCGCGCACTTGCCGTCCGTCGCCGAAGATCGTGATCGGTGCGTCTTGCAGCGCGCGGATCAGAAAATGGGCAACCCAGCCCTGGTCTTCGGTGCCGAGCTGGCGCTGGCCGTAGATGCAGCTCATCCGCAGCACCGCAGCGCGCAGGCCGTAGCTGCGTGCGAAGTCGAGCACATATTGGTCGGCCGCCCCTTTCGAGCAGCCGTAAGGGGTGTGGAAGCCCAGCGGGGCGGCTTCGGACACGCCGCGACCCGCAAGCTCAACGTCGGTCGGATGATAGCCGTCCTCGCCAAGCGCGAAGTCATAAGCTGACAGATCGCCATAGACCTTGTTGGTGGAGGCGAAGAGGATCGCCGCGTCGGGACACTGCCGACGCGCTGCATCGAGAAGTTCGAAGGTGCCCGCAGCGTTGATCTCGAAGTCGCTGCGCGGCTCATCGAGGCTGCTGGTGACGGCAACCTGCGCCGCGAAATGGAAGATGGCGCCGACACCGTCGATCGCCTGCGCGACCTGCGCACGGTCCCGAATATCGGCAAGGATGGGGACGATCCGTTCGCCATGCCGGCGCTGCAGCCAATCGAGATTGCCCTTCACGCCGGGCCGGGTCAGAGCATCAAGAACCCGCACGGTGTATCCTTGCCCGGCGAGCCGATCCGCAAGGTTGCTGCCGATGAAACCGGCGCCGCCTGTCACAAGCACGGCTTCCCGTTGAGGCGGGCTCATGCCACCAATCCCCGAAGTTCAAGCTCGTTCTGGGCCTGCGCGACGCGATCCTCGGCGGTGGTCGACGCCACCCATTCGGCCAGCTCGGCGAGGCCGTCCGCGAAATCCTGCCGCGGCTCGAACCCAAGTTTCTCCCGCGCAAGCCTGACGTCGCAAAAGCAGTGGCGGATATCGCCGGTCCGCGCCTTTCCGAGGATCTCGGGTTCGATCCGGTTCTTGCCCATCGCTCGGGCGAGTTCAGTTGCGATCTCGGTCACGGTCCGATCGGTGCCGGACCCGACATTGAAGGTGCCGCCGGATATCCCCGGAAGTTCCAGCGCGTCGGCAAAGGCGCGTGCGACATCGCGGACATGGACGAAATCGCGCCGCTGCCGTCCATCCTCGAAGATCAGCGGACGTTGCCCGTTGAGCAGCCGCGAGGCGAAGATCGCCAGCACGCCGGTATAAGGGTTGGAGAGTGCCTGGCCGGGGCCGTAGACGTTGAACAGACGCAGGCAGACGCTCTCAATGCCATAGGGCTGGGCGGCGATATGGGTCGTCTGTTCCTGGACGAACTTGTTGAGTGCGTAGATCGAGGCGAGCGCCGGCCGTTTCCATTCCGGCGTCGGCAGCGGGGTCAGGGGCCGGCCGAGCTCGTCCACCGGATCCCAGCCCGTCGATCCCATGCGCGAGGCGCACTCCACGAGCGCCCCGTCTTCGTCCTCGTAGAGCCCTTCGCCGTAGATGCTCATCGAAGAGGCGGTGACTACGCGGCGGACAGGGCTACGGATGAGCTGCTCGAACAGCACCGCAGTGCCCACGTCATTGGTGGAGGTATAGCGCTCGACCTCGTACATCGACTGGCCGACCCCGACTTCCGCAGCGAGATGGATCACGCTGTCGATGCCGCGAAGAGCATTTGCCACGCTCTCCGCATCGCGAATGTCCGCCCGAATGAATTCCACTTCGTCGGGCAGGCTTTGCCAATCGAAATTGCCGCCATGAACCTGGTCGATAAGGCAATCGAGAACGCGCACACGGCAGCTGCGCTCAAGTAGCTCGCGTGTGACGGCTCTTCCAATAAATCCGGCGCCCCCCGTCACCAACACGTGCTCCATTCGCATCGTTTTCCCCACAATTTAAGTAATAGAAAAAATTACAGAGTCTATTTCCATCAAAAACTAGAATTTAAGTTAAGGTGAGATTGTAATAAGATGAGTTGATTTTGCCCGACGGCGCGTTCTATGCTGCTTAATGGGAATGGATGTTCTTTGTTCCCGCAAAAGGTGGAGAAGGTTCGATTTTTTCCATAAATATAACCTGGGTTAAGACAGCGTAGAAGCTGTCTGAACTCCTCGCATCAACGATGTTCTTGAAGAAGATCGGGATTCTTCCGTGACGACCATTCTGCTGATCAGGCATGCCGTCCACGACGAGTTCGGCCAGGTCCTGTCGGGCCGGCGGGAGGGAATCCCCCTTTCTCCCGAAGGGCTGGCTCAGGCACGCGCTCTCGCATGCAACGTCGCCGATCGAGGGGTGACGGCGGTCCATTCCAGCCCGGTGCAGCGGGCGCGGGAAACCGCGCAGGAGATCGCCTCCGCCTGCGGCTGCGCGATGGAAGTTTCGGACGCGCTCGACGAAATCGACTTCGGTGGATGGAGTGGGCGACGCTTCGCCGATCTCGCCGGCGACCCTCGATGGGAGCAGTGGAACACCGCACGCGAAACGGCTTCGCCTCCCGGTGGAGAGAGCATGAAGGCCGCGCAAATGCGTGTATTTCGCCACCTGCTTGCCACGTCCGAGCAATATCCCTCCGGAACCGTGGTGATGGTCACGCATTGCGATATCGTCCGCGCGGCCGTCTGCGCCGTGCTGGACCTGTCGCTTGATCGGATTCTCAGCTTCGATGTCGATCCCGGAACGATCACCCGCATTTCCGTGACCGGCGGCCGGCAGCGTCTCGTCTCTCTTAACGGAGCACCCTATGACGTCCCGATACTCGAGCACCGCCGTTCCTGACCTGGATGACACCCGCGAACTTCGCGCGAGAGTGGAGGAACTGGCGCCGTGGTTTCAGAATCTCGATCTGGGATGCGGCATCCATACCGCGCCCGATCACTTCCTCGGCGATTATCCCCGCTTCAAGTTCGAACGTTTCGCCTGGGCTCTACCGGAGGATCTCTCGGGCAAGTCGGTGCTCGATATCGGCTGCAATGCGGGCTTCTATTCGATCGAGATGAAGAAGCGCGGGGCAGGGCGCGTGCTGGGGATCGACAGCGACGAGCGCTATCTGGCGCAGGCCCGGCTGGCCTCCGGCGCGCTGGGCTTCGACGACATCGAATATCGCCGTCTCTCGGTCTACGACGTGGCGAGCCTGGGCGAGACATTCGATTGGGTCATCTTCATGGGTGTGTTCTACCACCTGCGCCACCCGCTGCTGGCGCTGGACCTCATCCGCGAGCACGTCGCGGGCGAGATGATGCTGTTCCAGACCATGCAGCAAGGGACCGACGCAGTGCTGCAGGTGCCGGAGGATCATCCATTCCACCGGCCCGGCACTTCGGAGCCGCCCGACTATTTCGACAACCCCGCTTATCCGCGCATGCATTTTATCGAGCGGAAATTCGCCAATGACTGGACGAACTGGTGGGCGCCCAATGCCGCCTGCAGCCAGGCCCTGATTCGCGCCTCGGGCTTCTCCATCGAGGCTCATCCGGAATCGGAGGTCTATATCTGCCGGGTCGCGCCCGTACCCTTCGCCGGCTGGGGCGAGATGGCGGTCTATCCGGCGCGGGGGGAGGCGCAATGATCGAAGCCGCGATGATCTGGAACGAGCCCAACAACAAGTCGCACTGGAACCTGGAGCTCGATCCCGACTGGGCGATCTATGCGGACACCGTGATCCGTGCCGGCGCGGCGATCGGCGATGCCAATCCGGCGGTGGTCCGCGTGCTCGGCGGTATGTCGCCGATCGATCCGCAATGGGTGGAAAAGATGCGGGCGCATGGCGCTCTGGACGCGGTGGATGTGGTGGCGGTGCACGGCTTCCCGCTCGACTGGAATCTCTGGCCGATTCACGCTTGGCCGGAAAAGGTGGCGGAGATCGAAGCGGTCGTGCCGGACAAGCCCGTATGGGTGACAGAGGCCGGCGTCGGCTCCTTCGGCGCAGAGGAAGTGCAGGTCTTCGGCCTCAACAAGACGGCCGAGCTGCTGATCGGCCGGGTCCCGCGCGTGTTCTGGTATTCGCTGTACGACCTGCCGCAGGAATGGGGCGCGACCACGCGCCACCGCGAGGCAGAAGGATCGAGCTATTACCGGCATTTCTACATGGGGCTGATCCGCGCGGACGGCACGCCCAAGCCGGCGCTGGATGACTATGCGGCTTACGCGGACCGGATGGGGCTGATGCAGTGGTTCCATTTCGAGGATCCTCGGCTGGACGAGGCAGTCGCCTGGATGAAGCGGCTCGGCACGCGCAAGCTGCGCACCGGGCTCAGCTGGGCGGACAGTTTCCGCCCGGGCGCGCTCGACTGGTTCGACCGCCAGATGGATGCGCTGGCCGAGTTCGACGTGACGCTGACCTTCTGCTTCACGCCTGAGCATCTGGGCGTGGAGGCCCATCATTCGAGCTGCGCGCGCGAGCCGCAGCAATTTGCGGATTTCTGCGGCTTCATGGTGGATCGCTACGCTTCGGCGGGCATCGTCAAGCAAAAGGCATCGGCCTGAGCGCCAGTGGGATATATGACAGGGCAGACAATGAAAGCGGCCGTGGTGACCGCGCCGGGGCAAGTGGCAGTCAATGAGGTGGACCGGCCCGAGCCGGGGCCGGGCGAGGTCCGCATCCGCGTGGAAGGATGCGGCGTCTGCGCCTCCAATCTCGGGCCGTGGGAAGGCCCCGAATGGATGAGCTTCCCGATGGGGCCGGGGGAGCTCGGCCACGAAGCCTGGGGCACTGTCGATGCGCTGGGCGAGGGGGTCTCCGGCCTCGAGATCGGGCAGCGGGTCGCGGCGCTCAGCTACCGCGCCTATGCGGAGGCGGACATCGCGAAGGCGGAGCAGGTCATCCCCCTGCCGCCGCAGCTCGATGGCAAGCCCTTTCCGGGCGAGCCGCTCGGCTGCGCCTTCAACATCTTCCGCCGCAGCGGGATCGCTTCCGGCCAGACCGTCGCCATCATCGGGGCGGGCTTTCTCGGCGCCGTGCTGACCTTCCTTGCCAGCCAGGCCGGCGCGCGCGTGATCGCCATATCGCGGCGGGAGGAATCGCGCCGCCTCGCCCGCCATTACGGCGCCGCCGAAACGATCGAGATGGCCGACCACCATGCGATCATCGAGTGGGTGAAGGAGCTCACCGGGGGCGAGGGCTGCGAACGGGTGATCGAATGCGTCGGCGCGCAGTGGCCGCTCGACCTCGCGGGCGAGCTGGTCGCCTTCGGCGGGAGGCTGATCGTCGCCGGCTACCACCAGGACGGGCCGCGCCAGGTCAACATGCAGCTGTGGAACTGGAAGGGGATCGACGTGATCAACGCGCATGAGCGCAGCGTGGAGGTGCAGATGCGCGGAATGCGCGAGGCGGTGGAGGCGGTGGCGAGCGGCTGGCTCGATCCGGCGCCGCTCTACACGCATCATTACCGCATCGAGCAGCTTGCCGAGGCACTGAACGCCACCCGCGACAAGCCGGGCAACTTCGTCAAGGCACTGGTGCATTTCGCATGATGCGCCCGCGCGTCGGATTTCTCGGGGTCGGCTGGATCGGGCGCCACCGAATGGCGGCGATGGTCGAAACCGGCGCGATCGAGGCGGCGGCGATTGCCGACGTCTCGCCCGAATGCCTGGAGGAAGCCGCAAAGATCGCGCCCGATGCGCAGCGCGCGGGCTCCTTCGAGGAGCTGCTGGAGCTGCCGCTGGACGCGTTGGTGATCGCCACGCCCAGCGCGCTCCATGCCGCCCAGGCGATCGCGACGCTCGGGCGCGGGATGGCCGTCTTCTGCCAGAAGCCGCTGGGGCGCAGCGAGGCGGAGGCGCGCTCGGTGATCGAGGCCGCGCGGCAGGCCAACAGGCTGCTCGGCGTCGACATGTCCTACCGCCGCACCGCCGCGGGCGAGGCCATAGCGGGGCGCATCAAGGACGGCTCGCTGGGACGCATCTTCGCTGCCGACCTGCAGTTCCACAATGCCTATGGTCCGGACAAGGCGTGGTTCCGCGATCCCGCTCTCGCGGGGGGCGGCTGCCTGATGGATCTCGGCGTCCATCTGCTCGACCTCGCGCTGCTGGCGCTGGATTATCCCGCCATCGAAAGCGTATCGAGCCGGCTCTATTCCCGCGGCGAGCCCCTTCCGCCCGATGGCAGCGTGGTGGAGGATTATGCGACCGCGGAATTGCAGCTTTCCGGCGGCATCGCCCTGCGCTTGGCGTGCTCCTGGCATCTCCATGCGGGGCGCGACGCGGTGATCGACCTCAGCTTCTACGGCACGCAAGGCGGGGTAGCCTTCCGCAATCTCGGCGGCAGCTTCTACGATTTCGAGGCGCTGTCCTTCAGCGGCACCCACACGGAAACCCTGTGCAGCCCGCCCGACGAATGGGGCGGGCGCGAGGCTGCGGTCTGGGCCGGCCAGCTCGCCGTGAGGCGTGAATACGATCCTGCGGTCGAGCGCGTGCTTGCGCCGGCCGAGGCGCTGGACCGGATCTACGCGGCGGCAGGCGCGGGCGGGAAGGCCGCTACCTAGCTCAGTCGCTGCCGGAGCGGCTGACGAACTTGTTGAAGCGGCTGGTCTTGCCATCCGCCGTCTCGTCCTGATGCAGGAAGGCGAGATCGTTGTCGTCGAACGCCTTGAAGAACTCGTCCCATTCGATTTCCTCAAGCTGATCGTCGTCCTCCTCGCCGCTCGGATCATCGAAATCGACTCGCAGCAAGCCTCCTGAACCGCCGCTCTCACTGCCTCTCACGCGTGAGGGGCGTCCCTTGCGTTCCTCGATCCATTGGCGAATCTCGTCGTGGTCGGTGGTCTTCATCGCGCTGGCCATGACATCTCTCCTTTGGCGATATGCGTCTCTGCCCGGGATACGGCTGCGCTTCCGCGCCCGTTCCGGTGCATGGAGCCAGCGCGCGCCGGGCGCACCGGGGGCTGCGGCGGGCCGCCGCTTCGTTCGGCGTCTCCAGGATTTCGCTGGACGCGGAGATGTTCTGTGGAAGGATGCGCTAATCGAAGGGGCAAGCCGCAATGGCGGCCATGACGGGAGAGCGGAATGGAAGAACTAAGCGGCCGGGTCGCCGTGGTCACGGGCGGTGCGTCCGGCATCGGGAAAGCGATCGCCCGGGCGATGGTCGGGGAAGGCATGAAAGTCGTCATCGCCGACATAGAGGCGCAGCGGCTGCAGGATGCCGCGGCGGAAATCGGCGCTACAGGGATCATGACAGACGTGTCGAAGGCCGAGGATGTGGAGGCGCTCGCCCGGGAGGCGGTGGATCGCTTCGGCACGGTCGATGTGCTGGTCAACAATGCCGGCATCGGCCCGATGGGCAGGCTGGAGGACCTCACGCTGAAGGACTGGCGCTGGATGATCGACGTCAATCTGTGGGGCGTGATCCACGGGGTGACGAGTTTCCTGCCGATCCTGCGCGCCAATCCGAAGGGTGCGCATATCGTCAACACCGCTTCGATGGCCGGGCTGATGCCGGTGCCGAGCCTCGCGACCTATTGCACCACCAAATACGCGATAGTGGGCCTGAGCGAGACGATGGCGCTGGATCTGGAGATGGCGGGCAGCAATGTCGGCGTCAGCATCATCTGCCCGGGCCCCGTGAGTACCGATCTCGGCAGCAGCACCCGCAACCGCCCGGCGGAGCTGGCAGGCGGCCTGACCGATGTGCTTCTGGAGGATTCCGTCCAGTTCGAAGGGCAACAGATCAACTGGCTCTCTCCCGAGGCGACGGCCGATCTCGTGATCGCCGGGATCAAGGAAAACCGGCGCTACATCATCACTCATCCCGCGATGCTGGGGGAGGTCGAAGCACGGCACCGCGACATCGAACAATCCTTCCGGGACGAAGCAGCGCGGCGGAGCGGCCGATCATGAACAGCGAACCTTCACCCTTCATGCCGGCGAGCGACGGCGATCCCTTCTCCGCCGAATGGATCGCGCGGCTTCCCTACGCCGATGCGGAGCTTTGCCAGGGGGCGCCCGCCACCTGGCTCAATCGCTACGATTGCGTGGCGACTGGCGAGCACAAGATCGTGCGCGCCATCCTGCCTGACTGGCGGCGCTTCACCTCCACCGCCAAGCCTTGCGACGATCCCTTCTCGCTCGTCCCGCCGATCCTGGTGACGGAGGACCCGCCGGAGCATACCGAGGTGCGCAAGGCGCTGATGCAGTTCTTCACTCCGCAGGCGCTCGCCCCCCATACCGAAGCCTTCGCGCGCGAGGCGGACCGGTTGGTGATGGAAGCGATCGAGCGCGGCCCGGTGGACGCGGTGCGCGACATTGCCGCCGCCTTCGTGCTGAAGGTCTTTCCCGACATGATCGGGCTGGAGGAGGAAGGCCGCGAGCTGATCCTCGATTTCGGGGAGGCGGCGTTCAACACGGTCGGCCCGATCAACGAGATCTTCCAGGAATCCTTTGATCGTGCCGCGCCCGCTTTTGAATGGGTGGAACGGAACACACGGCGCGATACAGTCCGCCCCGGCGGCCTCGCCAGCAAGATCCTCGATCTTGGCGATGAAGGTGTGATTTCGATGGAGCGCGCCGAGCTGCTCGTGCGCGCCACTATCGCGGCCGGCTTCGACACTACCGTGCTCGGCATCTCCAATGCCATTGGCGCCTTCCTGCGTTTTCCCGATCAGTGGGAGATTCTGCGCGCCGACCCCTCGCTGATCCGCCCCGCTTTCGAGGAAGTGCTGCGCTACGATCCGCCCGCGCGCGTGCAGGGCCGCACGGCCAATCTCGATTGCGAAGTGGAAGGGGTGCAGTTCCGCAAGGGCGATCCCGTGGCGCTGTTCCTCACGGCAGCCGGGCGCGACCCCAAGCGCTGGGAGGACCCGGACCGTTTCGACATCACCCGCAAGGGAGCCAACCTCAGCTTCGGGGCAGGCATTCACATCTGCCTGGGGCAGACATTGGCGCGGATGGAGATCGACGCGATCCTGAACGCGCTGGTGCGCCGCGTCGCGCGCTTCGAGCCTGCGGGCGAGGGGCGCCGCTTCATCAACAATGCCGCGGTCGGCTGGGGCGAGCTGCCGGTTCGGCTGGTCCCGGTTTGAGCGCGGAGGCGTCTTACTCGTCATCCCCGAATTGGTTCGTCATTCCCGCGCAGGCGGGAATCCAGTTCTGACGTTTGCTGCTGGATCCCCGCCTGCGCCGGGATGACGAAATTGAAAGCGGCCTTCATCCCTACTTTTCCCGAACAAGCCCGGGCGCTTTCCCGCAGCCCAAGCATCCCTACTGTCGGCTGCATTCGCGGCGCATCAGGAAAGGGAAAGACAGTAGGTTATGGACGGTTTGAAGAAGGTTATCGGGTTGAACGTATCGCGCCGTGCGGCAACGGCGGGGCTCTTGACGATGGCGATGCCCATCCAGGTGAGCGCCGCTGCCGGCATGCGCCCCGAGGCGGGGCCGCCGCTGGTCCATTCGGGCGCGCAGATGGTGGTGGAGATGGCCCCCGTCCATATCGCGCTGCGCCGCATGTGGGGCGAAAATGCGAAGTTCATCAATGGCGGGGTGGTCAATCTGGTCGGGCCGGACCGCAAGGCCCACGTCGCCTCCAATGGCGAGACGCAGAACCTGCGCCACTCGGCAACCGATCCCAGCATCCGCGTGCTGATGACGATCGCGGAAGGGCATTATCCGATCCTCGCCCGCCGTTCGGCCGGGATCGGCGAGCTCGCCGATCTCAAGGGCAAGCGCATCCTCAGCTATGCGCGCACCACGGCGGGCTATTTCCTTGAGAAGATGCTCCAGCGGGTGAATCTGACGCTGGACGATGTCACGGTGGTCGAAACGCCGTTGGCGGATATTCCGCGCGTCGTCGCAGCGAAGGAGGTCGACGCGGTCGCGATCTGGGAGCCGGACAGCCAGATGGCTTACTGGGTGCTGCGCCACATGGGCGAGGACCTGACGATGTTCAGCGGCGCGGAGACCTATTACGAGCGCTACAATCTCTGCACCGTCGCCGAGCACTTGGCCGACCCGGCGATGCGCGCGCGGATCGTCGCTTTCACCCGCGCGATCATCGACGCGACGCGCGATATCAACACTTTGCCGGCGGTGGCGGCGGAATCGCACGAAATCGTCTCCCGCTCCGGCGGGCTCTATACAGTCGAGGAAATCGCGCAGTCCTTTCCCAATGTGAAGTTCACCTCCAATGTGGATGAGGGGATGCTGGACCTGTTCGTGGAACAGGAACCCTGGATCGCCGCGCTCGACGAGCGCCAGCCGCGCAGCCGCGAGGAATTGGCGACACTGATCGACCGCAGCGTCTATGACGAGGCGATGGCGCTGTAGAGGCGGGGCGGGGGGACCGGCGAGCCGGTCCCCCTTTGTTGGTGAGTAGGTCGCCCTCGCTGTTCGCGAATACGCCCGCCTCCGTTCGTGCTGAGCTTGTCGAACCACGCGCGTTCGGCCGCGGGCCCTCTTCCAACGACCGACCGTTTTTAGCTTTCCTCCGGTTCGCGAAGGTGGTAACCTAATGGGTACACCAGACATTGGAAGTGAGCCATGTTGCAGGACGTTCGGAAATCAAGGCGGTACCGCCTCGCTGTCAGCGGTGGCGCTTGTAATAATATTATGCGAATAGGAAATAACATTTTTTCCGGGCGAGCGCGGCCCTTTGTCGCCCGAGACGTAAAAAGACGTAGTATCTCAGGTATTTGTCTCCGCATTCGCCAAGTTGACAGCGGATTACAGCCTGTAAGCCGAGTAAGGACCAACTCCGCTCAGGCAGTGAAGCGGTAGCGTGGAGAGACCGCTCCAGTAGCGAAGCGGTAGCGTGAGAGAGAGACCGCTCAAGTGGCGAAGCGGCAGCGTGAGAGAACGCATTTGATTGATCAGTACGCCCGCCTGCGAGATATTGCGAATGGGCCGAGAGTGAGGTGAGGGACGTGCCAGAGATTGCGGCAACAGGCGCAGCGGAAGAGTGGGAGCTCCTGCAGCCCGCCCACGTTGCGCGCGTCGAGCTCAAGAACCGGATCGTGATGTCCGCCATGACGCGCGGCCGCACGCCAGGCGGCATCCAGGGCGATCTCAACGTCGATTACTACACACAGCGCACCGGGGCCGGGCTGATCATGGGCTAGTCCTCGTCCATCTCGCCCACCGCGCTGGGCTTCTCGCCGAACAACCCCAGGATCTACACGGAGGAGCACGCCGCCGGCTGGAAGCGGGTGACGGATGCGGTCCACGCGCGCGGCACGCGCATGTTCCTCCAGCTATGGCATTGCGGGCGCAACTCGCATCCCTCGATGCAGCCGGACGGCGCCATGCCTTTCGGCCCCTCTGCCACACCGCCGAGTCCTGACATCAAGATCCGCCCGGGCGGCCTGCCGCCGGTCACTCCGCGCGAGCTGGATGTGAGCGAGATCCCGGCGCTGCTGGAAGACTATCGCAATGCCGCCCGCCGCGCGATGGAAGCGGGCTTCGACGCGGTGGAGGTCCATGCCGGCAATGGCTACCTGCTCGACCAGTTCCTGCGCAATTGCACCAATAAGCGGACCGATGCCTATGGCGGATCGCCGGCCAACCGGGCGCGGCTGCTATTCCAGGTGACCGAGGCGGTTTGCGAGGTGTGGGGGGAGGACCGCGTCGGCGTGCGCATCTCGCCGGTTAACCGCGCGGGCTATGGCATGCATGACAGCGATCCGCAGTCGCTGTTCACCTGCGTAGTCGACGGGCTCCACGCGATCGGCATCGGCTTCCTCGACGTGGTGGAAGGCGAAACGACCGAGAGCGCGGTGCCGCCCGAGTTCGACTATGACGAGCTGCGATCGCGCTTCCGCGGTATCTATATCGCCAACAACCTCTACACCTTCGCGAAAGGCAACGAGGCGGTGCGGCGGGGCCATGCCGACCTGGTGGCGTTCGGGCGCCCCTTCGTCTCGAACCCGGATCTGGTCGACCGCTTCAAGCTGGGCGCGCCGCTCAGCGAGATGCGCCGGGAAAGCTACACCGGGAAGGGCAGCCTGGGCTACACCGACTATCCGGCGCTGGAGCCGCCCGCGATGGAACCGGGTCCGCAGTCGCCGGGCTGATCGCACGGCGGGAGACTGGCTTTACTGCTGCTCTTCCTCCAGCCGCTGGCTGTAGATCCTGCCATAGGGGCCGACCGCCTTCCACAGCAGGAAGATCGCCATCGGTCCGAGAACGAACTTCACCGCGACCAGCACGTATCGCAGGTCGTCGGTCGAAGGGGCGACATAGTCGGTAAGGAAGCCGACCAGGAACGGCCCTACCGAGCCGCCGATCGCGGTCATCCCCGCGCCGTACATCACGTTCATCTGCGCGCGCATCTCGTTCGGCGTGGTGAGCTGGATCGCTGCCATCAGCGGCGGCCCGGCCATGATGCCGATCGCTCCGGCGAGCGAGGCGCAGATCAGCGCGAGCCACGCGTTGGGCATGAGCGGCGCCAGGGTCAGCAGCGGCCAGGAGACCAGGTTGACCAGGAACACCACCCGCAGATTTGCGTCGGCCCGGCGCTCGCCCATCCATTCGGCCAGCTTCGCGCCGCCGATCAGGCCGATCACCGAAGCGACGAGCGACATGATCCCCATGATCGGGCCCGCGACCTCGGGGCCCCAGCCATAGCTTCTGTCATAGAAGGCCGGCATCCACGCGGCGAAGGCGTGGCTCATCGTCGCAAGCAGGATCGTCCCCGCCAGAAGCGGGCCATGGAGCGCGCCCTTCTCCTTCACGAAGCCAAGCACCTCGCGCACCGGGTAGCCTTCCGGCCTCGTCCCGCCACGGCGGACAGGCTCGGGCACCGTGCGCCACATCAGGAGAGCGGCGAGCAGGCCGGGAAGCCCCACGATCATGAAGACGAGCTGCCAGTTATGGATCACGCCGATCCCGCCCACATGGGTAGGTGGGATGTTCACGAGCATGCCATAGAGCACGCCGCCGACCAGCAGCGAGAGCGCGGCGCCCCCGGTGACGCCGCCCGAAAGGATCGCATAGGCGCGCGGCAGCATCTTGCGGGAAACCGCATCCGCCACCATCGAATAGGCGCCGCTGGTGTTCACGGACTCCGCGCTGCCGGTGACGAAGCGGCAGACGAAGAGGGTCGCATAGTTCTGCGCGATGCCGCAAAGCGCCGTCGCGAAGCTCCATATGGCGAGCGCGCCCGCGATCAGGTTGCGGCGGCTGCCGCGGTCGATCAGCCGCGCCATCGGGATGCCGACCAGGACGTAAGGAAGCGTGAAGGCGAGGCCCAGCAGCCAGCCCATCTCCGTATCGGAGAGGCCGAAATCGCGCTTCATCGGCTCCACGAACAGAGCCATGACTCCGCGGTCGACGTAAGACAGCATCGATACGACCGCCAGGATGCCGACGGTATACCAGCCGAGCGGGCCTGTCTTGTCGGCAGTCGAACTCTTGCCCGTGGGCGTCTCGATGGCGGCGCTGCCACTATGTGCACTCAAGCGGTTTGCCCTTCCCAAGCTTCGGGCCGCCGCCATTGAAGGGGAGGTGGTCCGAGCTATTCGTTATCGTATTAAGTATCTCTACGGGCATCGGCCGGTCGAGCGCAACACCCAACTTGCGCCGAAACGTCATTGCGCGGTGGACAGCGCCGCCAGCGATAGGGCGCGCGGTTGCGCGGCAGCGGCGGATCGCCTCCGGCTCAGGAACCGGCGGGCTGCGATCCGGTTGGTTTCACGGATGCTTCTGCATCGGCCGCAACGGCCAGTCGAAAGGAGCCGGAAATGCCAGCAAAATCGAAAGCCCAGCAAAAGGCTGCGGGGGCGGCGCTCTCCGCCAAGCGCGGTGATACCAAGAAGGGCGAACTCAAAGGTGCCTCTCGGTCGATGTATGAATCGATGGACGAGGACGAACTCGAGGATCTCGCGAAGACCAAGCGCAAGGGCAAGCCGGAGCACGTGAAGTCCTGAGCAGCGGGGCCTCCTGCGATCGGAGCCGGGATGTTGAGCTACAAGGATCAGCGCGACGCGATGGTGCGGATGCAGATCGCCGGTCGCGGCGTGCGCGACGAACGCGTGCTTTCCGCGATGCGGCAGGTGGCGCGGGAAGAGTTCGTGCCGGAGGACGAGCGCGAGTTCGCCTATGAGGATACGCCGCTACCCATCGAAGCGGGACAGACCATCTCACAGCCTTACATTGTCGCGGCCATGGTCGAGCTTGCGGAGATCGCGCCGGGCGACCGGGTTCTCGAAGTCGGCGGCGGATCGGGCTACGCCGCCGCCGTGATCAGCCGCATCGCCGATGAAGTCTACGCCATCGAGCGCCACCGTGAGCTGGCCGACATTGCGGGGCCCAGGCTATCCAGGCTCGGCTTCTCGAACGTCACGGTGCGCTGCGGTGACGGCACTGCGGGCTGGCCCGAGGCTGCCCCGTTCGACGCGATCGTGGTTTCGGCCGGCGGCCCGAAAGTGCCCGAGGCGCTTAAGGCACAGCTTGCGATCGGCGGCCGACTGATCATCCCGGTCGGTAATGGCCAGCAACGCCTGATCAAGGTGACTCGCCAGGGGGAGCACGAGTTCACCACCGAGCGGCACGCGCCGGTGAACTTCGTTCCCCTGATCGGAGAGCAGGGTTGGTCCCCCGCGACCGGCGCGGGATCGCGAACCGCCGCCAGCGCGGCGAAGGACAGCCTGCCGGACATGATCGCCGCGGCGGCGGAGCCGTTGCCCGATTTCGAGGATCCGGCCTTTGACGCGCTGTTCGACCGCTGGGCCGACCGGCGCGTGGTGATGCTGGGCGAGGCGAGCCACGGCACGCATGAATTCTACGCCGCCCGGGCGGCGATCACTCGCCACCTGATCGAGAAGCACGGCTTCACCATAGTGGCAGTGGAGGCGGACTGGCCCGATGCCGCCGCCGTGGACCGCTTCGTCCGCCACCGCCCGGCTGCGCGCGGGCGCAGCAGGCCGTTCCAGCGCTTCCCGACCTGGATGTGGCGCAACACCGACATGCTGGAGCTCTATGACTGGATGCGCGCCCATAATGACGGCATTGCCGATCTAGAGGGTCGGGCGGGGTTCTACGGCCTCGATCTCTACAACATGCGCGGCTCGATCGCTCTGGTGCTCGATTACCTTGCACGCGTGGACCCCGAAGCGCACCGGGTCGCGCAGGAGCGTTATGCCTGCCTTACCCCGTGGCAGCACGATCCGGCGGTGTACGGCCGGGCGGTGCTGACCCGGTCTTACCGCGATTGCGAACAGGCGGTGATCGATCAGTGCCGGGAACTGCTCGCAAGCGAGCTCGAATATGCGGGTGAGGACGATGGAGACGATTTCCTGGATGCGGCCCAGAATGCGCGCCTGATCGCGTCGGCCGAGCAATATTACCGGGTGATGTATTATGGCGGCGCGGAGAGCTGGAACTTGCGTGACAGCCATATGTGCGAAACGCTGGACCATCTGCTGGAGGCCAGAGGCCGCGATGCCAGGGCCATCGTCTGGGCGCACAACTCACATATCGGCGATGCCCGGCGGACCGAAATGGGGCTCGTGCGAGGCGAGCACAATCTAGGCCAGCTCGCGCGGGAGCGCTTCGGCGATCAGGTCGCGCTGATCGGCTTCGGAACGGACCACGGGACCGTGGCCGCCGCGAGCGACTGGGACGGCGACATGGAAATCAAGCAGGTGCGGCCCGCGCGGGCGGAAAGCTACGAGCGCCTGTGCCATGATGCGGGCATACCACGCTTCCTCCTCGATCTCGGCGACGCGGAAAGGATGGTGCTGCGAGAGCGGCTTACCGAGGCGAGGCTCGAACGCTTCATCGGCGTGATCTATCGGCCCGAGACCGAACGGATGAGCCATTATGCGCAGGCGATTCTTCCCGAGCAGTTTGACGCTTATGTCTGGTTCGACGAGACGCGGGCCATCGTGCCGCTGGGTGCAGAGCATCACCGGGAGAACGTGCCCGACACCTATCCCTTTGGGCTCTAGATGGCACTGCTGCGTGCCTTATTCGCTATAGGCGATCGAGCTCATCAGCGCGACCTCGCTCGCACGCGAATCCAGCCTGGTATGCTGCACCACCACCGGAACGTCCGAGCGGATGATGCTGGCATAGTCCGTGTCGCGCGGTACCGGCTCGGGATCGGACAGATCGTTAAAGCGCAGATGCAACGTCCGGCGCGGCGCGACGGTGACATTGTAAGGCCCCGCCGGCTCCCGATCCGTGAAAAGCAGCTCGATCTCGATCCGGGCTTCCCGGTCCCCAGCATTGAGGATGCAGGCGGTCTCATGGCTCTCCAGCGCTCTTCCGGCTCCGACTGCGCTTTGGGAGGGAATGTACCCTTCCGCTATCACCCACACCTGTCGTCCGATCGGTTCCATCGCTGCCTCCAGTGTTGCGTCTCGGCTCCGCTCTTCGGAACGCGTCAGATACAGGCCGGTTAACCGATGGAGCGAAAGTCCGGACAGGAGGGGGCAGCGAGGAGACGGATCGTGGCTCCTGGAGTGGGCAGGAACTCACCCGGAACAGGCAAGGCAGGCAGTCGGCGGCCCGTTGTGATGGTTACCGGTGCCTCGGCCGGAGTGGGGCGAGCGGTAGTGCGCGAGTTCGCCCGCCATGGCGCCGATATCGGACTGATCGCACGCGGGCGCGAAGGGCTGAACGGCGCAGCCGAGGACGTTCGGCGCGAAGGAGGGCGCGCGCTGATCCTCCCGCTGGATGTCGCCGACGGACGTGCGGTCGAGGATGCCGCCGAACGGTTGGAAAGCGAATTCGGGCCGATCTCCATCTGGATCAACGCCGCCTTCGTCGGGATGCTGTCCCGCTTCATGGACATGACGCCGGAGGAGTTCCGGCGCGTTACCGATGTGACCTATCTCGGACAGGTCCACGGAACGCGGGCGGCGTTGAAGCGGATGCTGCCGCGGGGGGAAGGATCGATCGTGCTGGTTGGGTCGGCGCTCGCCTATCGGGGTATCCCGCTGCAATCCGCCTATTGCGGAGCGAAGCATGCGATCCAGGGCTTCCATGATTCAGTCCGCAGCGAGCTGTTCCACGACAGGAGCCGCGTGCGCATTTCCATGGTCCAGCTTCCGGGCGTCAACACCCCGCAATTCGACTGGATCCGCACCAACCTGCCGAAGAAGCCGAAGCCCGCAAGCCCGCCCTATCAACCGGAGATAGCGGCCCGCGCGATCCGCTTCGCAGCGCTCCACAACCGCAAGGAGCTGTGGCTCGCCTGGCCGACATGGCAGGCAATCGTCGGCGACTTCCTCGCCTCGTCGCTGCTCGATCGCTATCTCGGCGCCGTCGGCGTCAGCGGGCAGCAGGATACCGAGGATGTCGGTCCGGCGCGGAAGGATAATCTGTTCGAGCCGGTTGACGAGGACCGGGGCGCGCATGGCCGCTTCGATCGCGTAGCGCGGACCTCCAGTCCGCAGTTCTGGCTCGCTACTCATGCCGTGTTTTCCGCGGCCGCGCTGCTCATCCTGCTGCTCGCGCTTGTCTGGCTCCTGCTCGAGTAGCGGGCTTTCGCCATCGCGCCCGCGGGAACTCTTGCCGGGCTGAGGCGCTGCAATCCAGAGCTTCAGCGCAAGGGAGGAGTGACATCAGCAATCCGGCCACCTCCGCCATCCAGTGGGTGCCCTATTGCGGCTCGGCGCCCATTCCTGCGGAGTGGCTGACGCGCTGGAACTTCGACCCGGTGCTGCTGGCGGCGATGGCGCTCGGCGCGTATATCTGGCGCACGCGCTGGCGGAGCGACGCCTCGCAGGACCGGCCTGCGCTGGCTGCGTTGGGCATTGCGGTATTCCTCTTCATCAGCCCGTTCTGCGCGCTGTCTTCCGCCTTGTTCACGGCGCGCGTCGTGCATGACGTGATCCTCGCCGCGTTTCTCGCGCCCCTGATAGCGGCGGCGCTGCCCCGCGGCCTGGCGAACTCGCCGGGGTCGCTGCCCGTATGGACCGCGATCCACGTCCTGATCTTCTGGGGCTGGCATGCCCCGCCCCTTTATTCGGCGGCGCTGTCTGCCGACGCGGTGTTCTGGCTGATGCAGATATCCATCACGGGAAGCGCCGCGGTGTGGTGGGCCAAGCTCCTCCGTGCGCCCGCGGCGGCCTCCGTCGCGGCCTTGCTCGCCGGGATGGTTGCGATGGGGCTGCTCGGCGCTCTGCTGACCTTCGCTGGCCAGGCGCTTTACCCGCCGCATTGGCTGACCACCCAGGCCTGGGGCCTTTCGCCGCTGGCGGACCAGCAGATCGCCGGCATCATCATGTGGGCGCCGGCCTCGGCGATCTACCTGCTTGCGGCCATGGCGATACTCTATCGCTCGCTTGGGAAGGCCGAGCGCGCGAGATGATCGGCCCGCTGCGCGCCTGGGCGGAACGCTATCGCCGCCGCGGCAAATATACGCCCGTCGGCGTGGCGTTCCACTGGATCATGGCCGGGCTGGTGCTGTTCCAGCTCTGGACCGGCTGGATGATGGGCCGCCATCCCGTGGGCCCGGAGCGGCTGGACGCCTATGCCCGGCACAGCGAAATCGGGCTGACCCTGCTGGTGATCGGCGTATGCCGGCTCCTGTGGCGGTTGATGGTGCCGGGGCCGGTCAACGATGCGGACAAGCCGGGCCTGCCTTCCACCCTGGCGCACATCACCCATGCGATCTTCTATGTCTTGTTCACGCTGCTTCCGCTGACCGGCTGGATCCTCTGGTCCGCGATCCAGCCAGCGCAGCCGCTCCATCTGGCCGGGCTGGTGCCTGTCCCTCCCATGCCGTTCTACGATCTCTCGCCCGAATGGCAGTTCGCCATCCTCGAATGGTCGAAGGACATCCACGTCGCCGCCGTGATCGTGCTCAGCCTGCTGGTGCCGATCCACGCACTGGCCGCGATCAAGCACCACTTCTGGGATCGGGATGACGTTCTCGAAGGCATGCTTCCGGAGCTGCCGGATACTTCGTGGCATCCTGGAGGGCCGCACTATAGCCCGCCAGGGGCTCCAGTTCCTTCTCGGCGACAAGGCGGCTGACATGGGTCATCGCCCCCAGCGGATCGCCGTAGCGCTCACCGCTGCGCCAATGGCGCAGTTGCGCCGCGAGATAGGGCGCGGGCTGCCGTGCAAGGGGCGGATTGCCTGCGCCGGCGCCTCGCCCGTCATCTCCGTGGCACGCCGCGCAGGCCTCTATCCCGCGCGCCTCGTCCCCTTCATGATAGAGCCGCGCGATGGCCGGAGAGCATGCAGCCGCGCCGATCGGATTGCGAACGTCCGGCTCCGGCAAAGGGAGCGCCGCGTAATAGGCGGCCACCTTCTGCCGTGCCGCATTGTCGAGTTGGTCGGCGATCCAGACCATTTGCGGATGGCGCCTCTGCCCTTTCGAGAAATACTCCAGCTGCCGCGCGAAATAGCCGGGATCGAGCCCCGCGAGCCGGGGTGCGTCGGCACCGTTCCCTTCGCCCTTGAGGCCATGGCAGGTCACGCAGGCGCCTCTGGCGCCTGCATCGCCGCCGCTCAAAGCGATCAATTCGCCGGTAGCCTCGAACCGCGCGGTCGCGGGCTGAGCCTCCGTGCAGGCAGCGGCAAGGCAGGCGAGCGAGGCACACAGCGTTTTTGCAGGAGGCCAGATCATCCGTAGCGGGAACCTATGCCGAAGCCTGCCGGTTCCCCAACAAGATGTGGGAACCCCTGGACCTGCCGCCGCGGTCCGCCGCCAGCGGCTGCGCGATCCTCGCCGTTCTGGCGCTCTTATGCGCTTGCAAGCCGCCGCCCACTTCGCGCTACGAAGCCGATCCCGCAGCCGCCCGGCGCGGCTTCGCGGCAATCCAGTCCGCTGGCTGCGGCGCCTGCCACGAGATCCCGGGAGTCGACTGGCCAAAGGGCCGCACCGGCCCCTCTCTTGTGGGTTTCGACGATATCGGCCCGATCGGCGGGCAGCTTCCCAACACGCCGGAGAATCTTGCGGCCTTTGTTCGCAATGCACCCTCGGCCCTGCCGGGATCGACGATGCCGCCAATGCCATTGACCGTGGCCGACGCGCGCGACGTTGCCGCCTATCTGCACGGGATCGACGATGATTGAGCCGCTCTGGGGCTGGCCGCCGCCGGTGCTCGACCCGGCAGGACCATATGCCGAAAAGGTCACTGTCCTTGCATGGGCGCTGTTCGGCATGGGGGTGGCCGTTACCGCCATCGTCGCCGCGGCCGTCTGGGTGGCGATCTGGGGCCCGCCGGGATTGAAGCGCAAGCTGGGCGGAGAAAAAGCGGTGTGGATCGGCGGCATCGCATTCCCCGCCGTCGTTCTGACCGTTCTCCTCGTCTGGGGCCTGACGCTGACCGCTTCGCTAACCCGCGACATCACGGGCGAGGAGATGCGCATTCGGGTGACGGGGGAGATGTGGTGGTTCCGCGTCGAATATCTCGACGCCGATGGAAGCACGATCCTGCAGGATGCGAACGAGATCCACCTTCCGGTCGATACGCCGGTAGTATTGGAACTGCGCTCCGCCGACGTGATCCACAGCTTCTGGGTGCCGCACCTCTCGGGCAAGAAGGACATGATACCCGGGCGCACCACACTGCTGCAGGTGGAGGCGCGGGAGCCTGGCCGCTACGGCGGCGTCTGCGCTGAATATTGCGGCGGGCCGCACGCGCTGATGGGCTTCGTTGCCGTAGCGCATGAAGCGGATGAATGGCGAAATTGGCTGGAGGCGCGCCTGCCCTCCGAAGCGGCAACTGCCGCGGCCCAGGCTGCGGGTCGGGGGCAGGAGTTGTTCATGGACAGCGGCTGCGGCGCCTGCCACCGGGTGGCGGGGACCGAGGCGAACGGGCTCGCCGGGCCGGACCTCACTCACGTCGGCAGCCGGCTCACGCTGGGCGCGGGCATCCTGCCCAACAATCGCGGCACCATGATGGGCTGGATCGGTGACAGCCAGTCGATCAAGCCCGGCAACCGCATGCCGAGCTACAACATGCTTTCGGCCAGTGAGCTGCAAGCGATCGCCCTCTGGCTCGAGCAGCAAGAATGAAGTCCGAGACCGGCTTCGACCACGAGCTATACCGGCTTTTTCCCACCCATCGGCCGCGCCCTCCAGGCGAGTTGGAGGAGCTGGAGAAGGCGTGGGAGCGGCCGCGTGGCTGGGGGATGCTGACGGCGGTCAACAACAATTACGTCGGCTTTGCATATGTGGCCACGGCGTTCCTGTTCTTCCTCCTGGCCGGCGTGCTGGCGCTGGGAATGCGGGTGCAACTCGCCGCGCCGATGCAGGAGTTCCTCTCGCAGGAAACCTACAACCAGTTCTTCACCATGCACGGCACGATTATGATGTTTCTGTTCGCCGTGCCCGCGGTGGAGGCGCTGGGGGTGCTGCTGCTGCCGCAGATGCTTGCGGCGCGGGATCTGCCCTTTCCCCGTCTCTCGGCCTATGCCTTCTGGGCCTATTTCGTGGGCGGCCTGCTGTTCTTTGCCTCGCTATTTGTGGGGCTTGCGCCCGACGGCGGCTGGTTCATGTATCCGCCGCTCACCTCCACCGCGTTCAGCCCGGAGATCAACACCGATTTCTGGCTGCTGGGGATCGGCTTCATCGAAATCAGCGCGATCGCCGGGGCGGTGGAAATCATCGTGGGCGTGCTGCGCACCCGTGCGCCCGGGATGACGCTGGACCGGATGCCGATGTTCGCCTGGGCGATGCTGGTCTTCGCAGTCATGATCGTGATCGCGTTCCCCAGCGTGATCCTGTGCACTTTGCTGCTGGAGATGGAGCGCGCTTTCAACTGGCCGTTCTTCGATCCGACGCGGGGCGGCGATCCCCTGCTTTGGCAGCACCTGTTCTGGTTCTTCGGGCACCCGGAAGTCTATATCATCTTCCTGCCGGCGGCCGGGATGATGAGCATGATGGTGGCCACGGTCGCGCAAACTCCGCTCGTCGGATACCGGCTGAACGTGCTGGCGCTGGTGGCGACCGGCTTCATCAGCTTCGGCGTCTGGGCGCATCACATGTTCGCCACCGGCATGCCTCGGGTCGCCACCGGCTATTTCAGCGCCGCGAGCATGGCAGTAAGCCTCCCCGCGGGAATCCAGGTCTTCTGCTGGATTGCTACGCTGGCAAGCGGAAAGATCCGCTGGAGTACCCCGGCGCTATTCGTGGTGGGCAGCATCCTGATCTTCACCATGGGCGGGTTGACCGGCGTAATGGTCGGCATGGTGCCATTCGACTGGCAGGTGCATGACAGCTATTTCATCGTCGCCCATCTTCATTACGTGCTGCTGGGCGGCATGGTCTTCCCGATGTTCGGTGCGCTCTATTATTGGAACGGAATGACCAGCAGGAAAGCGCTGAGCGAGCGGCTGGGCAAATGGGTTTTCTGGCTGATGTTCGCCGGCCTGCACCTTACTTTTCTGCCCATGCATCTGACGGGCATGATGGGGATGCCGCGCCGGGTCTATACGTATCTGCCAGATCGCGGCTTCGACACGCTGAACCTTGTCTCCACGATCGGCGCCTTCATCCTTGCACTGGGCGTGTTGCTGTTCCTGGTGGACCTGGCGCGCAACTTCCGCTTCACGACCCGGGATGACGCCGGAAACATCTATGGCGGCGGCACTCTGGAATGGCTTCCCACAGGGCTTTACTCGGTCCGATCGATCCCGCTGGTCAGAAGCCGCGAACCGCTTTGGGACGATCCCGGCCTTGCGGACGATGTGGAGCAGGGGCGGTATTTCCTGCCGGGCACGGCGACGGGCCTTCGCGAGACGATCATCACCTCGCCTGTGAATGCGGAGCCGCAATATCTGCAGCTCATGCCGGGCCCTTCAGCATTTCCCGTAGGCGCCGCGGTGTTCACTGCCTTCTTCTTCCTCTCCTTGACTGTCCAGGCCTATGCCTTCGGCGTCTTCAGCGGGATCATCGCCGCTGCCTGCGTCCTGCGCTGGGTGTGGGAGACCGATCGCCCGATCCAGCAGACAACGGCGGATATCGGCGCCGGCATCACCGTTCCGATCTCGATCACCGGTCCTTCCAGCCATGGTTGGTGGGCGCTTAACACGCTGCTGGTGGTAATGGGCATGATCGCGCTGATGGGGGTGTTCAGCTATCTCTACCTTTACGGCATTCATCCCGAGGTCTGGATCGGTGCGCCCGACCTGCTGCAAACTGCCGGAATTGCCGCGCTGCTCGCCCTCGCGTTCGGAGCCGCCTGGGGCTCGCGCGAATTGCTGGCGGGGCATGAAGCGGGGACCTTCCCCGGGCAGGCGCCGTGGATGCTGGCCATGCTGGGCGCGGCGCTGCTCGCCGCGGCGCTCTATGTGGATGTCACCGGCTGGCAAGCGGCGGGGCTGAACCCGAAGGCGAGCGGGCAGGGTGCGACGGTGTTCGCCTTGCTGGCATTGCAGGGCTTCGAGGTGGTGACCGCCTTCATCATGGCGGCCTATCTCGGCTATCGCAGCGGCCGCGGCCTTCTGACTGCCCCCACCAATGTCACGCTGGACGTTGTCGCCCGCTTCATCGGCTTCGTCGCGCTGCAGGGCATCGCGATCGCGCTGCTCCTGCGGCTGTTTCCGGGGTAGGGCGGTGGAGAGTGGATTCAGCAACCGCACCGATTGGCTGGCGGCTACGCTCGCCTTCATGATCTGGGCCGCCCACTTCACGCTCGCCTGGACCGCCAGCATCGTCTTTCCGGATGCGCCCGTCGCCCGCTGGATCGCAGCCGCGCTCACTCTCGTATCCTTCGCCGGGCTGTTCGCGTTGTGGCGCTGGCGGGGCGTGGAAACGGCCTTCTCGGTCGCGGGGCTCGGCATTCTCCTGGCGGCCGGCGGCGTCGCCTACGATACCGTGCCCGCCCTGATCGGCTGATCGGGCGAGGAAAGCGAAAAAGGCGCCGCCATCCCGTCTTGGCGTGGCCGCCGTCTATCCGGATTTGCGACGAGGCGTGGAAACAAATCGCCCCTACGCGCTGTTCTGAAATCACGACGCGTGCGTAACCGGGCCATGAAAAACAGGCCCGGGCGCCGGTGCAAAATGCGTTGCTGGAGAGGTTTGAAAATGCAGATTCCCGGGGAGTTGCTCGACGATAAGAAATACCATCATCCCGTTACCGTCTTGGGCCTGACAAAAACCGGCTGCCACGTCGCCGGAGACGGCAAACCCATAGCTGACGGTACGCCGGTCAATTTCTTCATCGGCGCGGTCGGGCCGATTCCCGGGAAAGCCGAAACTGGGCCGGGAGAGCGCCTGAAAATCAATTTTCTGCGGCCGCTCGACGATCAGATCGTCCAGCATTTCGAAGCGTGCTGAACCCAGGGAAAGGACAAGGACGATGAAAATCAGTGAATGCATGAGCCGCGATGTCAGAATCGCTGCGCCGGATGAGACGATGCAGCATGCCGCCGCCGTAATGGCCTCCATCGACGCGGGCATGTTGCCGGTCGGAGATGGAGAAAGGCTGATCGGCGTGGTGACGGACCGCGACATCGCGATCCGCGGCGTGGGCAATGGCTACTCCCCGGACACGCCCGTGCGCGACGTGATGAGCCGCGAGGTCCTCTATTGCCACGATACGGACGATACCGATGCGGTCCTCGCCAATATGGGGCAGACGCAGGTCCGGCGCCTGCCGGTGGTCGACAGCGAGAAGAACCTCGTCGGGCTCGTCTCGGTCAGCGATCTCGCACATAATGGCTCGCAGCGCGAAGCCGGCGAGGCGCTGGACGAGATCACCCGGCCGAGCATGCTGCACTCGCAGACGGTCTGAGCTGCGCTCGTTTTAGTTGGCGGAGGCGGAGCGCGCCTCCCCGAAGATCGCCTCCAGCCTTTGGAGCGCTTCGGGCGGCAGCGGCGGCGCCAGGATGGAGGCGACGTTCTCCTCCAGATGCTCGGCGCTGCCGGTGCCTGTCAGCACGACATGCGCGCCGGGCTCATGGCGGCAGAAGCGGTAAGCGGCCTCGATCTGCGACTTGATGCCCGGCGTGGCGCGAAGGAAGTCCAGCGGATCCTCGGGGTTGAGGGAGGCGGGGTCCACCTCGCCCTTCTCGATCAGCGCGGCGACCGCTTCGCGCGTGTTTTCGGGATTGTTCAGCCCGCGGCGCACCGCGAACATGATCAGGGTCCCGACGTCGTTCGCAATGGTCAGTGGGAAGACCGATTTGCGCGCGCTGGGGTTCAGCACGTTGAAGCCCACCATCACCACGTCGAATTCGTTGGTCGGCAGCGCGGCCTCGAACATGTCGTGCGCCGTGTCGAAGCGGAACATCTCGGTCAGGCCGATGAAGCGGATCTTGCCCATCTCCTGCTGGCGCTTGATCTCGGGCAGCAGAACCTCCTGCAGGTGAGGAAGCTGCGCGCGCGAGACGCCGTGGAAGTGGAACAGGTCGATGTAATCGGTGCCCAGGTTCCTCAGGCTGGTTTCCAGGTTCTGGACGAACTCGGCAGCGGTGAAGTTTTCCGGATCGGTCTCCGCGCCTCCCTTGCCGACCCATGATTTGGTCGAGAGGAACAGCTTGCTGCGGTCGTGGCCCTTGATGCCCAGGCCCACCGCTTCCTCGGTGCGGTAGACCAGCGCCGTGTCGATGAAGTTGATGCCGAGGTCGATCGCCCGCCGCACGATCTCCGCCGCCTGTTCCTTGCTCGCCCCGCGGGCCATGCCGAGCCGGCTGTGCCCTCCGCAGCCGAGCCCGGCGACGCTCACATTCTCGTTGGTCCGGCCGAGGCGAACGAATTCCATATCCTGCTCCTTCTGAAGCCCATCGCTGGCATGTGGCGGAGCGATCGGCTAGCCTGCGTGCCAGGCTTTTCGGGAGAGCGTATGCGAATGGCTGCGATGCACGCAAGGCTGGATGCAGATGGCTGAGGAGGCCGCCCCGCCGGCGCGCCCGCGCATTGCCCTGATCCACGGGCTGGCGGAGTCGCTCGCGCCCTGCCGCGCCGCTCTGGCCGAACACTGGCCGGAGGCTTACGCCTTCGACCTGCTCGACAGCTCGCTCGCGGCCGACCGCGCGGCGCTTGGCGGGCTGGACCGGAGCTTCTTCCCCCGCATCCGCACGCTTTACGATTATGCGCTCTCGGCCCACGGCGGGGCCGGGCGGACCAGCGCGGTGCTGTTCACCTGCTCCGCCTTCGGCCCGGCGATCGAAGCGGTGCAGGAGATTGCGGCCATCCCCGTGCTCAAGCCCAACGAATGTGCGTTCCAGCAGGCGATAGAGCCGGGCGGGACGGTGGGCCTGATCACCACCTTCGCGCCCTCGCTCCCCGCGCTGGAGGCGGAGCTGGCGGATATGGCCGCCGGGCTGGATGCGTCGGTGGCCGTTCGCGGCGCCTGTGCCGCAGGCGCGCTGGAAGCGCTCCAGGGGGGCGACACGGCGAAACATGATGCGCTGATCGTCGCGGCGGCGCGCTCGCTGGGCGCGGTCGACCGGATCGTGATCGGCCAGTTCTCCGCCGCGAGAGCCGCGCGCGCCGTGCATGACGCAACCGGGCTGCCGGTCATCACCACACCCGATGCCGCGGTGAGGGGTTTGAAAAAGCTTGTTGCAATTGGGACCGGTAACAAGAACTCTTAGCGCAGGCTTGGCCCGCCACGCTGCCGAGTCGAAAACCCGCTCAGGGAAGCTGGAGGAGAGAAGCCTTGCCATCACCCATCATGCTCGTGACCGGCGGCAGCCGGGGCATCGGCGCGGCGATCGCGCGCCTCGCCGCCAAGCGCGGCTACGACGTCGCGCTGAGCTATGTCAGCCGCCCCGATGATGCGGAGCGGGTTGCAGAGGACGTGCGTGGGGCGGGGCAGCGCGCTCTCGCGGTCCAGGCCGACATGGCACGGGAAGAAGACATATTGCGCCTGTTCGAGACCATCGATGCCGAGCTCGGCACGCTCGATTGCCTGGTCTACAATGCCGGGGTGGGGCCGAAGCCCGGCCGCCTGGCGGAAACCGATTGGTCGGAGCTGCGCCGGGTGATGGACGTCAACCTGCTGGGCGCGCATATCGCCTGCCGCGAAGCGATCCGCCGCATGTCCACTGCGCGCGGCGGCAAGGGCGGCAGCATCGTCCTGATGGGCTCGCGGGCTTCCTATTATGGCGGGGCGGGCAGGGCGATCGTCTATGCCACTTCCAAGGCCGGGATGGACACGCTCAATTATGGCCTGGGCAAGGAAGTCGCCGCCGAAGGCATTCGGGTGAACCTCGTCTCTCCAGGCCCGATCTCGACCGACATGAATAACGAGCAGACCGCGCCCGACCGGATCAAGGAAATCCCGATGGGCCGCTTCGGCACCGCGGAGGAAGTGGCCGCAGCCACCCTGTTCCTCGCTTCCGATGAAGCATCCTTCGTTTCGTCCGCCAGCCTCATGGTCAGCGGCGCGCGCTGAGCTCAGGAGTAAGCAAGATGACTACACCAGTTATGCTCGTCGTCGCCGGAAGCCGCAGCATCGGCGCCGCGATCGCCCGCCAGGCAGCAGAGCAGGGATACGATGTCGCGATCAATTACGTGAACAATCGCGAGGCTGCCGAAGGCGTCGCCGAATATGTCCGGGCTCAGGGCCGCAAGGCCGCGATCATCCAGGCCGATGTGTCGCAGGAGGCCGACATTCGCCGCATGTGGCAGGAATTCGATGGCCATTTCGGCCGGCTCGATGCGCTGGTCTACAATGCCGGTGGCTCGGGCGGCAAAGCCTCTCCGCTGGCTGACGTCGCCACGCAGACACTGCGCAAGGCGCATGACATGAACCTGCTGGGCGCTCATTTCTGCGCTGCCGAGGCGATCCGCCGCATGTCCACGCGCAATGGCGGCGATGGCGGCAATATCGTTTTCATCTCCTCGCGCTCGGCCGAATATGGCAATCCGGGCCTCGCCGTGTGGTACGCTGCGACCAAGCGGGGGCTGGAAGTGCTCGGCACCGGCCTGGCGCGGGAAGTCGCCGAAGAGGGCATCCGCGTTAACACGGTTTCGCCGGGCCCGATCCACACCGATGCCAACGATCCCAATGCTCACCCGGAACGGATTAACTGGATTCCGATGCGCCGTTTCGGCCAGCCTTCCGAAGTCGCCAATGCGGTGCTGTTCCTGGCATCGCCGGCTGCCTCCTTCATCACCGGCTCGCTGCTGAATGTCTCGGGCGGAAGATGACGGCCCATTGATCCTCCCCTTGCGGATCAAAAACCCAAGGGTGTGGAAAAATCCTCCCTGTCGCCGCAGGCGATGGGGAGGGGACCACCAGCCGCAGGCTGGTGGTGGAGGGGCAGGCTGCGGCACATCGGCCGCTTTCGCGGCGGCCCCTCCGTCATCCGCTGTTCGCGGATGCCACCTCCCCATCCGGCTCCGCTGGACAGGGAGGATCCTTCACCTGATGTGCGACCCTCTCGATCCTCCCCCTCGCAGGGAGGATCTTTGGGGCATCTCCCATCCGTCATGCTGAACGTGTTTCCGCATCCATCCCGCCCCGCGAACGGCCGGTCGATCCAGATGCCCGGCGCACCCGCCGTCATTAACGTTTGACCGGAAGCCTCGCGGCCAATAGCCAAGGAAGACGGAGAGCGATCCATAACCGACATGCAGGAATAAGAACGTGAGCTATCATGCGCCCGCCGACGTGACCGAGGCCGTCACTCTACTTGCCTCGCAGGACAATGCCCGGCCGCTGGCCGGGGGAACCGATCTTCTCGTGCAGATGCGTTCCGGGCGCGTGCGGCCGGAAATGATCGTGGACATCAAGCGTATCGACCGGGCGATGGGCGTGCGCGCCAGGGACGGCGGCTTCGCCATCGGCGCGGCAACCCCCTGTACCGAGCTGCTGAACGAGACGGCGCTGTGCAAGGCCTGGCCCGGCGTGGTGGAAGCCGCCAATCTGATCGGATCGGTCCAGGTCCGCAATCGCGCCACGATCGGCGGCAATCTGTGTAATGCATCGCCGGCGGCGGACAGCGTGCCCGCCTTGATCGCGGCGAATGCCAGCGCGGTAGTCGTAGGGCCGGCCGGCGAGCGCGAAGTGCCGGTGCAGGACCTGCTCGCGGGTCCGGGCCGGACGACGCTGGGCAAGGGGGAGTTCCTGCTGGAGATTCTTCTGCCGCCGCGTCCGCCGCGCTCGGGCGATGCATATTTGCGCTCCATCCCGCGCACCGAGATGGACATTGCGGTGGTGGGCGTGGGCGTCAGCCTGACCTGTGATGAAAGCGGCGCCTGCACCGATGCGCGCGTCGCGCTGGGCGCCGTCGCGCCCACGGCGCTGCTGGTGCCCGAAGCTGGCGCCGCGCTGGTCGGCAGCCGGCTGGAGGATGCCGCGCTGGAGAAGCTGGCGGAAGCGGTGAAGGCCGCATGCCGCCCGATCGACGATAAGCGCGGAACGATCGATTACCGAATTGCAATGACGGCGGTGTTCGCGCCGCGCGTCGCAAGGATCGCCCATCAGCGGGCGCAGGAGGCCGCATGAAGAAGCAATATGTCAGCACCATCGTGAATGGCGATCCGGCCGATTTCCTGTGCGAGCCCCAGACCAGCCTGCTGAACGCGCTGCGCGACGAATTGGGCATGACGGGCAGCAAGGAAGGCTGCGGATCAGGCGATTGCGGCGCCTGCAGCGTCATCCTGGATGGCAAGCTCGTCTGTTCCTGCCTCGTCCTCGCCACCGAGGCCGAGGGTAAGCGAGTCGAAACGATCGAGGGCATGGCGCAGGAGGGGCGGCTGCATCCGTTGCAGGAAAAATTCCTCGATGTCGGGGCGCTGCAATGCGGCTTCTGCACGCCGGGCGTGCTGATCGCAGCCAAGGCACTGCTCGACCGTAACCCCGATCCCAGCGAGGAAGAAACCCGCTATTGGCTGGCAGGTAATCTCTGCCGCTGCACCGGTTACGACAAGATCATCCGCGCCGTGCTGGAAGCGGCCGCGGAGCTCCGTCAGGAAAGGGCACCAGCATGACCAAGCTTCTGGACAAGCAGGAACTCAAGGTTGTCGGCACTCGGCCGGTTCGTCCGGACGGGGCCGACAAGGTTACCGGCAAGGCGGTCTATGGTGCGGATTACAACCTGCCGGGCATGCTGCGCGGCGCGATCCTGCGCAGCCCCCATGCCCATGCGCGCATCCTTTCGATCGATACGCGCAAGGCGGAAGCGCTGCCCGGCGTGAAGGCAGTCGCCACCAATGCCGATTTCCCGAAGGTGGATATGGGCGAGATCGATGCCGGGGAGGCCGGGATCAATGTCGACCGCGCAGGGCAGATGTGCCTGGCGCGGGAAAAGGTATTCTACGAAGGTCAGCCGGTCGCCGCGGTCGCCGCCACCAGCGCATCGATCGCCGCCGAGGCCGTGCGGCTGATCGAAGTGGAATATGAAGTCCTGCCGCATGTGATCGGCGTGGAAGAGGCAATGCGCGAAGATGCGCCCGTGCTCCATGACGACATGTTCACCGAAGGCCTGCCGGAAACGCCAACGAAGCCTTCCAACGTCGTGCTGCGTTTCGAATCCGCCAAGGGCGATCCCGACGCGGCGCTCGCCGCCGCCGATGTGGTCGGCAGCGGGCGCTATTCGACGCAGCCGGTGCATCAGGGCTATATCGAGCCGCAGGCCTGCATCGTTTCCGTTGGCGGAGACGGACAGGCGCAGATCTGGTGCAGCAGCCAGGGCCAGTTCATGGTCCGCTCCGTCACGGCCGCGATCACCGGCATGAACCTTGCCGATTTGCGCGTCGTTCCGCTGGAGATCGGCGGCGGCTTCGGCGGCAAGACCACGGTCTATCTCGAACCCGTCGCGCTGGTGCTTTCGAAGAAGAGCGGCCGCCCCGTGAAGATGGTGTTGAGCCGGGAAGAAGTGTTCCGCTCCACCGGGCCGGGGCCGGGTGCGATTGTCGATGTGCAGATCGGTGCCACCAAGGACGGGATCCTGACCGGTGCTATCCTGGAGATGAAGTATCAGGTCGGGGCGTTCCCCGGCGCCGGGTGCCAGGCGGGCGTGATGCATGCGCTCGGCTGCTATCGGATCGCGAATTCGCGCATCGTCGGGTGGGACGTGGTCAGCAACATGCCCAGCACGCATGCCTATCGCGCGCCGAGCGCCCCGCAGTCGGAATTCGCCGTCGAATGCGCGATTGACGATATTGCGCGGCAACTCGGCATGGATCCGATCGAACTGCGCGAGAAGAACGGGGTGAAGCCGGGAGATCCCAGCTTCTCCGGCGCGCCCTATGGCGACATCGCCTTCATGGAAACACTCGCAGCGGCCAAGGAGCACCCGCATTACGCCGCGCCGCTCGGCCCCAATCAGGGGCGCGGGATCGCTGCGGGCTGGTGGGTCAATCATGGCGGCGAATCCACTGCCATGGTCAGCATCAACGAAGATGGCTCGGCTGTGGTAGCCACCGGCAATCCGGACATTGGCGGATCGCGCGCTTCGATGGCGATGATGGCGGCCGAAGTGCTCGGCCTGCCTATCGAGAAGGTCCGGCCGATCGTGGCCGATACCTCCTCCATCGGCTTTTCGATGCTGACCGGGGGCAGCCGCACTACCTTCGCCACCGGCAGGGCCGTCTCGGAAGCCGCCGCCGATGTCGTCGAACAGCTCAAGGGGCGTGCGGCGATGATCTGGGGAGTGGAATCGGACAAGGTCGAATGGAGCGACGGCCAGGCGCGCTGCACCGATCCACAGCAGGATCTGCCGCCGCTTTCGATCAAGGACATCGCGAGCAAGACCTCCAAGACGGGTGGCCCGATCGCGGCGGAAAAATCCGTCAACCCGGGCGATGCGATGCAGACCTTCGGCGTGCATATCTGCGATTCCGAAGTCGACCCCGAGACGGGCCATGTCCGGATCGTCCGTTATACCGCGGTGCAGGATGTCGGCCGCGCGATCCATCCCAGCTATGTCGAAGGGCAGGCGCAGGGCGGGGCGGTGCAGGGCATCGGCTGGGCGCTCAACGAAGCCTATATGTTCGACGCCAATGGGCGGCTCGATAATCCGGGCTTCCTCGATTACCGGATGCCGGTCGCCTCCGACCTGCCGATGATCGACACGCTGCTGGTGGAAAAGCCGCATCCCGGCCACCCCTTCGGGGTCAAGGGCGTGGGAGAGGTGCCGATCGTGCCGCCGCTGGCCGCGGTGGCGAATTCGGTTTCGGCCGCCACGGGCAAGCGGTTCTACGATTTGCCGCTGTCGCCCGCGCGGGTGCATGCGGCGCTGAACGGGGCCGCTTAGGCAGGCATCCGGGCGGCCGTGGCGCGCGTCACCTTCGTATCGTCCTTCTGCGACAATCTCACAGGAGGGGCGGAGAGCCTCGAGCTTTCCGCCGCGAATGTGTTTGGCCTCGTCCGGGCGCTGGAGGCGCGCTTTCCCGGAATGGCCGAACACGTCGAGAAGCGCGCCGCGATCGCGGTGGACGGGGAAGTGGTCCAGGCATGGGGCACGCCGATTTCGGAAGACAGCGAAGTGCTGCTCTACCCGCGCATCGCGGGCGGCTAGGTGCGCCTCGCCTCCGTTACCGGTAACAAAGTTCGTTGCGGATCGCAGGCGGCGGCCATATGTTCATACGGCGAATCCGCTCCCGGATTAAAAACGCTTGAAAATAAATTAGTTATGCGAAAACACAACACGCATACGCGCGAGGATGATGAAGATGGCCAACCAAGAGGTCCGTTTCGAATTGGTCCCCAATTGGGAGAAGCGCCCCGAAGGCGAAGAGTATGAGCATCAGGACGTCGCCGCCGTCGCTTGCGACTCCGCGGACCGTGTCTATCTCCACACCCGCAAGCGCGACCAGGTCATGGTCTATGACGAGGACGGCAATTATCTGACCCATTGGGGCCACGGCCAATTCAAGCGCGCCCACGGGCTGACGATCCGCGACGACGTGATCTACGCCACCGATGACATGGACAGCGTGATCCGCGTCTTTGACCTCGACGGCACCTTCAAGTGGATGCTGGGTGAGCCCGGCGTCACCACCGATACCGGCTATGGTGGCCCGCGCGGACGCAAGCCTGAGATCCATCACAACGAATTCGTCGAGCGGGCGATGGGTCCGTTCAACTGCTGCTGCAATGTGGCGGTGGCCGCCAATGGCGATATCTTCGTGGCCGATGGTTACGGCAATGCCCGCATTCATCACTTCGACAAGGACGGCAAGCTGCTCAACAGCTGGGGCGATGTCGGCACCGAGCCGGGGCAGTTCCACCTGCCGCACGGGATCGCGCTCGACAATGACGAGAACGTGATCGTCTGCGACCGCGAGAATGACCGCCTGCAGTTCTTCGACCGGCAAGGCAATTTCCTGAAGCTGTGGGAAGACGTATTGCGGCCGACCGATGTAACGGTGGACAAGGATGGGCTGATCTACGTTTCCGAGCTTTGGCGTCCGGTAGAGCCGGGGCAGGGTTCGTTCCGCAACGGCTTTTCCGATGAGGATCTTCCAGGGCGGGTAACGGTGTTCCATCCCGATGGCACTATTGCCGCGCGTTGGGGCGCCGACAGTCAGAACCGTTCCGCGCCCGGCAACTTCATCGCGCCGCACGGCCTTGCGGTGGACAGCAAAGGCAGCCTCTATGTGGCAGAGGTCGCCGGCAGCTTCGGCGGCGGCTTCGGGCGTATGCCCATGGAAGAGTGCCTGGACCACCAGATCCAGAAGTTCCGCCGAGTCCGCTGAGGAGCGACATCATGCCGCAACCGCTTGTCGCCAACCTCATCTGCGGCAGCCCCTGGCGCAATCATGATTACGATATCGCTCGCCTCCGGCTGGGTCAGGCAATCTACGATCTGAACGGCATCCGTGTGGATTGTTATCAGGACTATGAGGACATGGGCGGCATCGCCGGCGGCGATCTGCTGGTCAGCTATACCTCGCAGGTCCCGGTAACGGACAAGGCTAGCACCACCTTGCGCCGCTGGCTGGAAAGGGGAGGGCGGTGGTTCGCGCTCCATGCCAGCAATTCGGTCGCTGGTAACGAGGCGATGGCGCGCATCCTCGGCACGCGCTTCATTTCGCACCCACCTTACATGACCTTCCCCGTACGGGTGACCAGGCCCGATGACCCGCTGCTCGAAGGCATTTCGGATTTCGAGGTGCCGGACGAGCTCTACTGCGTGGAAGATGTGACCGGCGACTTCGAAGTCCTGCTGCATACCCGCTGGGGCGGAGAGGCTTTTGGCGGCCACACCTTCGCCGAGGATGATCGTCCGATGATGTACAAGCGGCGTATCGGCGACCAGGGGGGCGGCATCCTCTACCTTGCGCTGGGACATGCGAACCGGCCGTACGACAAGCCGTTCCCGCACTTGCCGGATCAGCCCGACTATCGCGGGCCATGGGATATGGACGTGTTCAGGACATTGGTGAAACGCGGCATCGAATGGGCCGCCAAACGGAGACCCTTTTGAAATGACAGTGCAATTGGTGAGACTGGTGCTGAAGCCGGCAAATGTGGATGCGGACGAGGCAGACGAGCGCCAGATCGTGCTCGACCTCAGCCTGGACAGCGATACCGGAATGAGCGCTGGCCCGTTCCCGGCCTTCGGACGCGTGGGTGACTACCGCAAGCCGGAAACGCTTTTCCCCTTCACGCTGATGATGGATGGGCGGATGGACACCGGCGCTTACGCGGCCGAACAGGAGCGGAATGACATGCTGGAAATCCGCAAGGCCAGTTTGGAAGAGGGCGGCATTATCGTCCGCCGCTCGGGTGATACGGCAGCTGACTACGTGATCGAAAGCGTGACGCCGCTCATCGCCGGCTGATCAGCGGGATCATCAGTTCTTCATCCAGGGATTGTCCTTGTCGGCCTGAATTTCGGGGCCGTGGCCTTCTCTCGAGAAAAGCTTGATGTAGCGGCCGTCAGGGTCTTCGATAGCGAGCGCCCAGGTAAGCCCTGTCGCGAATACGCCTGAGTGCCTCACGTCGCCCAGCTGGTCGAGGTGGGCCGCCCAGCTGTGAAGCGCTTCCTTGTCGGTGACGTGGATGGAAATCGGATCGAAGCGTGCGGCCGCTGCCGCATGCGTGGGCAGCAGGCGCAGATCCAGTATGCCCAGGCCGTCCACCCGGCAGATATAGGCGTAGACGTTGCCTTTCGGATCCAGGTGGTCGGCCGCGGCAATGCGCTCCGCGCCGAACACGCGTTCGTAAAATCTCAATGATCGGGCGCAGTCGGAGACGGCAAATTTCAGCGTGCGCAGGCCATCCAGTCGAGGCAATTCGGTGTTCATGGGAAGGTCGCTTTCGTTTCGGCCTGAGACTATTGCATGGCACATTTGGTGAGCACATTCTCGTCGAACTCTAGGCCGAGTCCGGGGGTATCGGGCAGGACGAGGTCGCCATCCTCAATTCGCATCTGCTCGGTGAAGAGTGGTTGACCCCAGGGCACCAGGCCGACAATGAGCCCGTTCGGCACAGCCGCAATCCCTTGAGAGAGCGCTTCCGGCGCGAGGTGATTCACGACCTGCCTGCCGTAAGCTTCCGCCATGTGAGCGACCTTCAGGAAGCCCGTGAGGCCGAGGTCCTGATCGATCATAACGTAGTCCGAGCATCGCCCTTCCAGCAGCCGTGCGAACTCGTGCTTGTGCTGGAATACTTCGCCCGCGCATGTTCGCTGTGAAACTGCGTCCGTCACCTGCCGCATCGCCTCGTAATCGTGAGACGCCACCGGGTCTTCGATCCAGAACAGATCTAGATCCTCTGTCTCTCGGGCGAAACGGATCGCATCGCGGGTGCCCCATTGGAAATTCCCGTCGACAATGATCCGGATGTCTGGCCCGACGCATTCGCGAATGAAGCGGACGTGCTCGATGGCTGCTTCGAGCGGAGCAAGGCCGCAGGGCGCCTTCACTGCGCGGAACCCCCTCGCGATCACATCTTCCAGATGCTTTGCAATCTTGTCCTTCGGCCCCGGCATGAGATTCCAGTTTGCAGAGATTGGCACACGGCGCCGGTAGCCGCCGGCCAGTTTCCAGACAGGCAGGTCGCGGGCTTTGCCTGCGAGGTCCCAGCAAGCGACGTCTACCGCGCTCGCCGCGCGCAGTTCGAGGCCAGTCAGCGGGGCGCCCAGAAAAGAGGAATATAGCTTCTTGTGGATCGCCTCGACCATGGTCGGGTCATCGCCCGTAACACGTCCGACCATGGCATCCACCAGCAAGGAAAGTGCCCGCATATTCGCCGGCGTGACGCGGCTGACATAGGCGAGCCCAGTCAATCCCTCGTCGGTTTCGAGGCGGAGGGTAATGTGCCTGCCAGGCATGACGCCTTCAAAATTCACTTCTACTGCATCGACCCTGCATCCGGTGATTTTCAAATTTGCTCTCCCAGCCCGACTTACGCTCCGCCGGAATGTGAATCTTCCGATGCAGGCAAGTATGTCTCCGGCGATCCCTTAAAACCTGTTCAGCTACCGATAAGCAACCAGGGAGCAGACGAACAGGACCGTGCCGTTAATATCGTATTGCGCCCTTCCATACATGCATCCCGCGCTGCTAGATACCGGTAACAAAAGAAGAGAGTCACGCTGAGAGGATGAAGAGACAATGAGGCATTCGACCGACCATATTTTGTGCAGTCACGGCGGCAACCTGCCTCGTCCGGCAGAGTTCGACAAGCTGCTGGCGAAGGCAAGCGAGCATCAGGAGGAAGTTCAGGCGGAACTGCCTGGTGCAGTGAAATGGGTGGTTGACAAGCAGATCGAATGCGGCGTCGATATCATCAATGACGGCGAATATGTGAAGGCTGCCGAAGGCGGCTCCTACGGCTCCTACGTCGCAGCGCGCATGACCGGCTTTTCGCGGCGGGAGCGCCCTGAAGGTGTCGCGCCCAAGCGTGCTTTCGTTGCGGAGCGCGACAAGCGCGACTTCCCGGGCTTCTACAAGAGCGGGCTCTGGTTGTCCGGCTCTGGCGGTCCGGTCCGCCCGGGCTTTGCGACGCCGGGCCAGATACGCGAGCCGGGAAATGTGGAGCAGGTCTGTGACGCGCCGGTCAAATATACCGGCTACGATCTGATTCAGGCGGACATCGATGCGCTGAAGAAGGGGCTTGAAGGCAAGAGCGGTGTCGATGGCTTCATCGCTACGCTTGGCCCACTCAGCCTGGGCGCCGGCACCCGCAACCTCCACTACAAGGACGAGCGCGAATACATGTTCGCGGTCGCGGAGGTGATGCGCGAAGAGTACAAGGCGATCACCGACGCAGGCCTGTATATGCAAATGGACGAGCCGGAATTCGCCACCACCTGGATGTTCTATCCCGACTGGAGCATCGAGGAATATCGCAATCACCTCGATTTCATGGTCGAGGTGATCAATCACGCGCTGGAAGGCATTCCTGAGGAACAGGTCCGCTTCCACTTCTGTTGGGGCTCCGGCCATCGGCCGCACGTTCACGACGTAGAATTCAAGCATCTCGCCGACAAGATGCTGGGCATCAATGCGCAGTGCTACACTTTCGAGGCGAGCAACCCGCGTCACGCACATGAATACCGCGTGTTCGAGGACCTCAAGCTGCCGGACGGCAAGATCATCGCGCCGGGCGTGGTGGGCCATTATACCGATCTGGTTGAGCACCCCGAGCTAGTGGCCGAGCGGCTGATCAATTACGCAAAGCTGGTCGGGATGGAGAACGTCCATGCCAGCACCGACTGCGGCATCGGCTCGCGCGTCGGGCATGAGGAAATCGTCTGGGCCAAG